>Ga0073906_1000084_pt1 | contig 148060 bp, 118 predicted proteins | sample Inofromicrocosms_FD_65485 | JGI IMG/M metagenome (GOLD analysis project Ga0073906, IMG submission 65485) | Mouse cecum microbial communities from Vienna, Austria - Inoculum for glucosamine and mucus D2O microcosms | ecosystem: Host-associated > Mammals > Digestive system > Large intestine >...
TTTGCGGTGCGTAGGGGACTCGAACCCCTGACCCCGTGCGTGACAGGCACGTATTCTAACCAGCTGAACTAACGCACCGTTTGTTCTTGATTGCGGTTGCAAAGGTAATGCAAATTTTTCTATCTCCAAAAAATTCGGATTAATTTTCAGTCTTTTTTGAATAAATAAAAATATATGGTTCGTAATCTGCTGATTGTAAAAATATATGGTCTGAAAAATCCTTGTCGTCGGAGTGCTCGAAAATGAAAATTCCGCCCTCGCGCAGCAGGTCTCCGTCGGGAACGAGCGCTGATCGCAGGGGCGCTTGTCCGGATTTCCTGCGCCTTTCGGTCCGCCGATAGGCGGGGTGCCTTCCCGTATGGGCTGCCGTCGGTCCGGCTGCGGTGCCGGATTGCGGGTGCGGCGGTTTGGCGGGTTGCCGATCGGTACGTATAAATACCTATTTTGGGCAAATAGGGAGGCGATGTCAGGTGCCTTCGGCCGGATTTTTTTAATTTTGCACATTAATATAATACATTTCCGATGGTCGATTTTCAGAAGGTCCCTTCGCCCTGCTACGTGCTGGACGAACAGTTGCTCGACGCCAATCTGGCGAAGATCGACGAGGTGCGCCGCCGGACGGGCGCCGAAATCATCGTGGCGCTCAAGGCATGCGCCATGTGGCGTATTTTCCCCGAACTGGCCCGTCACTCCGACGGAGCCACGGCCAGCTCGGCCGCCGAGGCGCGCCTCGTGTTCGAGGAGTACGGACGTCCGGCCCACACCTACGCTCCGGTCTATACCGACCGCGATTTCGGGGAGATCATGCGGTGCAGCGACCACATCACCTTCAATTCGGTGGCGCAGTACGAGCGCTTCGGCGCGCGGGCCCGCGCGCAGGGCATATCGTGCGGACTGAGGATCAATCCGCAGTATTCGCCCGTGGAAACCGACCTCTACAATCCGTGCGTGGCGGGTTCGCGCCTCGGCGTGACGGCGGCGGAGCTCGGCGAGCTGCCCGAGGGAATCGAGGGCCTGCACTTCCACGTGCTCTGCGAGTCGCGCCCCGAGCATCTGCGCCGGGCGCTCGAAGCGGTCGAGACGCATTTCGGCCGCTGGCTCGACCGCATCGCCTGGCTCAACATGGGCGGCGGCCACCTGATGACCCATGCCGAATACGACCGCGAGGAGCTGATCGACCTGCTGAACGGGTTCCGCGCCCGCCATCCCCGCCTGCGGCTCATCCTTGAGCCGGGCAGCGCTTTCACCTGGCGCACGGGGTACCTCGTATCGACCGTGGAGGACGTGGTGGTGAACTGCGGCGTGCGCACGGCGATGCTCGACGTGTCGTTCGCCTGCCACATGCCCGACTGCCTCGAAATGCCCTACAAACCCGCCATCGTCGGGGCGCACGACCCCGCGGAGGGCGAGCCCCGCTGGCGCATGGGCGGCAACAGCTGCCTGGCGGGCGACTTCTGCGGCGACTGGGCTTTCGAGCGCGCCCCGCGCCCGGGCGACCGCATCGTGTTCGAGGACATGATCCACTATACGATGGTCAAGACCACGATGTTCAACGGAGTGTCGCATCCCTCCATCGCCGTGGCGCATCGCGACGGCAGCGTGGAGGTGGTGCGCGAATTCGGCTACGAGGACTACCGCAACCGCATGTCATAACCCAAATAAAAGATAATGAAAGAATTCAATCCTACTTCGTACACGCTCGAATGCGTCGCTACGGGTCGCGAGTTCCCTGATGGGGGCTGGACGCTGGCCGACCCCCAGTGCAAGACGCCGTCGCTCGTGCGCACCCGCTACGCCCGCACGCAGATCGAGGTGCGCGGCGATGAATACGGACTCTATAAGTTCTGCGACTGGCTGCCCGTGCGCCGCATGTTGCAGGGGTCGTCGGCACCCGTCACCTACAAGAGCAAGGGGCTGGCCGCGCACCTCGGACTCGAAAACCTCTACATTACCTTCAGCGGCTACAATCCGGCCATCGGCGCCGCGATGACCACCTGTTCGTTCAAGGAGACCGAGGCTTACTCGGTCTGCGCCCGTGCGGCGGAGGACGAGCGGCGCGTGCTGGTCGTGGCGTCGGCCGGCAATACGGCCCGCGCCTTCGCCAAGGTCTGCTCCGACAACCGCATTCCGCTGCTTCTGTCGGTGCCCGAGGACAACATCGGCGCCCTGTGGTTCGAGGAGCCGCTCGATCCCTGCGTGAAGCTGATCTGCTGCGAGAAGGGCGGCGACTACTTCGATGCCATCCACCTGGGCGACATGGTGCTCAAGAGCGACCGGTTCTACGCCGAGGGCGGTGCGAAGAACGTCGCGCGCCGCGACGGCATGGCCACGACGGTCCTCTCGGCCGTGACCGCCATCGGCCGCATCCCCGACTACTATTTCCAGGCGGTCGGCAGCGGCACGGGCGCCATTGCGGCCTGGGAGGCCAACCAGCGACTGATCGCCGACGGCCGCTTCGGTTCGCACCTGATGAAACTCATCGTGTCGCAGAATGCGCCCTTCGTGCCGATGTACGACGCCTGGCGTGCGGATTCGCGCGTGATGCTGCCCTACGACGACGACAAGGCGCGTCGCGACGCCGAGATCATCGACGCCAAGGTGCTCTCGAACCGCCGTCCGCCCTACGGCATCGCGGGCGGTCTGTACGATGCGCTCAAGGCCACGGGCGGCGACGTGATGGTGGCTACGAACCCCCAGGCGCGGCGTGCGCGTGCGCTGTTCCGCGAGCTGGAGGGCGTGGACATCTACTCCGCGGCGGGCGTGGCCACGGCTTCGCTCATCAAGTGCGTGGAGTCGGGCCGTATCGCCAAGGACGCCGTGGTGATGCTCAACATCACCGGCGGCGGCGAGGAGCTCTTCCAGGCGGGCCGTCGGATGTGGTATCTGAAGCCCTCCCGCGTGTTCCCCCTCGCGGCCGAGCCCGTTGCCGTCGCCGAGGCGGTCGAAGCGCTTTTCGCATAAAAAGTTGCGTGTATCGCAGAAACGGTTTATCTTTGCCCGCGGTTCGAAAAGGTGTCGCAGCCGGACCTTTTCGGACCGCGTTCTTTTTTTTATTAACGGGTCGCAGCACCGGTGTCTGCCGGATGCCTGCCGCACAGCCGGCTTCGGGTCGGATGCGGGGGGCGGAAGGGCAGGAGCGGGCCGCGACCGCAAATTACCAAACCAAAACAAGATGAAAGAAATCAAAACGAAGCGGACTTTCTGCTTCCGGCGGTGGAATCGCAAGGGCTGGTCGGTCTTTGCGAGCATGCATCGTCCGGTGACACTCGGAGTCCTCTCGGTTTCGATGTCGATCCTCTTGCCTGCGACGCTTGTCGCGCAGACGCAAACCTCCGATTCGCTCACGGTGCTCCGCATCATGCAGATCGACGAAGTGGGGGTTACGGGCAACCTCGCGAGCCCCACGCGCAGCGCGATGACGCACACTCCGCTTTTCGACCGCAAAAGTGCGGCCGCCGCGCCCTTCCAGACCCTGGAGGCGGCGCTGCGCCCCGTTCCGGCGATCGACTTGCGCGAGCGCGGCGGCAAGGGGGTGCAGGCCGACATTTCGATCCGCGGAGGCTCCTTCGACCAAACCATGGTCATGCTCAACGGAATCAATTTCACCGATGCCCGCACGGGGCATCAGACCCATGCGCTGCCCATCGACCTCGACTGTGTGTCGGGCATCGAACTGATCGACGGAGTGGCGGGCGTGGGCGCCTATGCGGGTGCTGTGAACATCCGCACGATGCCGCTGCGTCCCACCTACCTGCGCCTCGAAGGTGCGGGCGGCGAGCACGGCTACGCCTACGGAAACCTCTCGGGTGCCGTGACGCAGGGGCGTTTCACGCTCTTCGCGGCGGGTTCGTACCGCCGCAGCGACGGCTACATCCACAACACCGATTTCGAAAACTGGAACGGCTTCGTACGCATGAACTACGATGCGGTGCGCGCCGGATTCTTCGACATCCAGGCCGGATACCAGCACCGTTCGTTCGGTTCGAACGGATTCTACGGTGCCTACAATCCCGACCAGTGGGAGCAGACCGAGACGGCGCTCGCTTCGGCGCGCTGGGTGAAGCGCCTGGGGTGCGTCACGCTGAACGGCTCGGTCAGCTACCGCAAGAATTTCGACCGTTACGACTGGACGCGCGGCACCCCCATGAACCACCACGATACCGACAACGTGGGGGCCGAAGCATGGGCCGACACCCGCTGGCGGGGAGGTGTCACGTCGCTGGGCGGGGATTACACCTACAACCATATTTACAGCACCAACCTGGGGCGTGAACTCGCCGTGCCGCACGGCCGCTACACGCACGCCGACGAGCGCAGCGCGGGCAACGTCTGGCTGCGCCACGTGAAGCGCTGGAGGCGTTTCGACGTCTCGGCGTCGGGCGGCGTGAGTTTCTCGCCCTACGGCACGTCGGGTCTGTGGAGCGTCTCGGGCGGCTGGATCCCCGCGCGGGGCGCGCATGTCGAGGCCGGCATCGTGCAGTCGCTGCGCCTGCCGACATTCACCGACCTCTACTATTCTTCGCCGGCACAGATCAGCAACCCCGATCTGGAGCCCGAGCGGGCGATTACCTACCGTCTGAAAGGCGACTATGCGGCGGGGCGCTGGAGCGCTTCGGCCCAGCTCTACTACCGCGACGGCCGCAACGTCATCGACTGGGTGTGGCGTCCCGACATGGGCGACAAGTGGCACTCGGAGCAGGTGGGACGCCTCGGTACGTTCGGCGCGGAGCTGACGGGAGGCTACGTCTCCGACCGCGGCGCGCTGCGGCGTGCGACGCTCTCCTACGGTTACGTCTCCACCGGCAAGCGGGGCGGGGTAATCACATCGAGCGTGCTCGACTACATGAAGCACAAGGCTTCGGCCGCGGTCGAGGTGCGCTTCCTGCGTAATTTCACCCTTGCGCTCACCGGCACGGTGTACGACCGCTACGGCGCCTACACGCACTACCTCCGCGATGCGGACGGCACGCTGCTGCGCGACGAGAACGGTTCGATGCTGACCGAGCAGCGCGATTTCGAACCCTACTTCCTGCTCGACGGACGTCTGTCGTGGGAGAAGGGCGTCGTGCGGCTTTACGTCGATGCCACGAACCTCACGGGAGCGGACTATTTCGACTTCGGCGGGCTCCGCCTGCCGGGACGCTGGTTCACGGCCGGCGCGGTCTTCACGATCGGTCGTTAGCACCGCTCTTTCCGGCTGCCATACGGAGCCCGCGGCACAAGCCGCGGGCTCTTTTTGTCCGTAAAAAGCCCGTCCGGGCAGCAAAACGAGTCTTAGGGATGTATTTTTCCTTACGATTTTTACCTGCGATTCGTGTTTTTTCGTTATATTTGAAGTCATGAAATTCAATTTATCGTAAATCATATGGAAAAACGTATCATCGAATGCGTGCCCAACTTCAGCGAGGGCCGCGACAAGAACATCATCCGCCAGATCACGGCGGCCATCGAAACCGTGGAGGGCGTCAAACTGCTCGACGTCGATCCGGGCGAGGCGACCAACCGTACGGTCGTGACTTTCGTCGGCGAGCCGGAAGCGGTGGTCGAGGCGGCGTTCCGCGGCGTGCGCAAGGCTGCCGAGCTGATCGACATGCGCAACCACCACGGCGCGCATCCCCGCATGGGCGCCACCGACGTGCTGCCCCTAATTCCCATCGCCGGCATCACGCTCGAAGAGTGCGCCGCCCTGGCCCGCAAGCTGGCCGAGCGCATCGCCGGCGAGCTGCGCGTGCCGACCTACTGCTACGAGGCTGCGGCCTTCGCGCCGGAGCGCCGCAACCTGGCCGTCTGCCGCAAGGGCGAGTACGAGGCGCTGCCCGAGCGCATGACGCGCAAGGAGGAGGCGCCCGACTTCGGTGCCCGCGCGTTCGACGAGGGTGTGGCCCGCACGGGCGCTACGGCCGTCGGTGCCCGCGACTTCCTGATCGCCGTGAACTACAACCTCAACACCACCTCCACGCGCCGCGCCAACGCCATTGCGTTCGACGTGCGTGAGAAGGGCCGTCCCGTGCGCGAGGGCGGTTCGCCCGTGGGCAAGCCCCTCAAGGACGAGAACGGCAAGACGATCATGCAGCCCGGCACGCTGAAGGCGACGAAGGCGATCGGCTGGTTCATCGAGGAGTACGGCATCGCCCAGGTGTCGATGAACATCACGAACATCTCCGTCACGCCGCTGCACGTGGCTTTCGACGAGGTGTGCCGTGCGGCGGGAGCCCGCGGGCTGCGCGTCACGGGCACCGAGATCGTGGGTCTGATTCCGAAGCGCGCCCTCGTGGAGGCCGGCCGCTACTTCCTCAAGAAGCAGCAGCGTTCGACGGGCCTGGCGGAGAGCGAGCTTATCAAGATCGCTGTCAAGTCGATGGGTTTGAGCGACCTGAAGCCTTTCAACCCCGAGGAGAAGGTGATCGAGTACCTGCTGGCGGCCGACGACAAGCGCAGGAAACTCGTGGACCTCACGTGCGACGGCTTCGCCGAGGAGACCGCCAGCGAGTCGCCCGCACCGGGCGGCGGCTCCATTTCGGCCTACATGGGCGCACTGGGCGCCGCGCTGGGTACGATGGTGGCCAACCTCTCGTCGCACAAGGCGGGCTGGGACGCACGCTGGGAGGAGTTCTCCGACTGGGCGGACAAGGGCCATGCGCTGATGCGCGAGCTGCTGCACCTGGTGGACGAGGATACGGAGGCGTTCAACCGCATCATGGCCGTGTTCGCCATGCCCAAGTCCACCGACGAGGAGAAGGCCGCCCGCAGCGCGGCGCTGGAGGAGGCTACGCTCTACGCCACGCAGGTGCCGCTCCGCACGATGAAGACCGCCTTCGAGGTGTTCGACGTGGTGAAGGCCATGGCCGAGATCGGCAACCCTAACTCGGTGTCCGATGCGGGCGTGGGCGCGCTGGCCGTGCGCAGCGCGGTGCTGGGCGCCTGCCTGAACGTGAAGATCAACGCCGCCGGGCTTAAGGACCGTGCCGCGGCCGACAAGCTGGTGGCCGAGGCCGAGGCGCTGGCCGCCGAGGCGAACGTGCGCGAGCGCGAGGTGATCGAAATCGTGGAAAACAAAATCAAGTAAGCATATATGACCATTCAGGAGTTTCAGAACGATATTCGCGCGGGCATCCCCGATGTGCTGCCCGCAGCCAAACCCTACGACAAGCAGATCAACCATGCGCCCCGCCGCAAGGAGATCCTCACGGCCGAGGAGCGCGTGCTGGCCGTGCGCAACGCGCTGCGTTACTTCCCTGCCAGGCACCATGCGGTGCTGGCGAAGGAGTTCGCTGCGGAGCTGAACCGCTACGGCCGCATCTACATGTACCGTCTGCGTCCCGACTACGAGATGTATGCGCGTCCGATCGACGAGTATCCTCACAGGTCGCGTCAGGCGGCGGCCATCATGATGATGATCCAGAACAACCTGGACAAGGCCGTGGCCCAGCATCCGCACGAGCTGATCACCTACGGCGGCAACGGCGCCGTGTTCCAGAACTGGGCGCAGTACCGCCTTACGATGAAGTACCTGTCGGAGATGACCGACGAGCAGACGCTGGTCATGTACTCGGGGCATCCGCTGGGACTCTTCCCGTCGCACCGCGATGCGCCGCGCGTGATCGTCACCAACGGCATGGTGATCCCGAACTACTCGAAGCCCGACGACTGGGAGCGTCTGAATGCGCTCGGCGTGTCGCAGTACGGCCAGATGACGGCGGGTTCCTATATGTACATCGGCCCCCAGGGCATCGTGCACGGCACGACGATCACGGTGATGAACGCCGCACGCAAGCGTTTCGATGCCACGCGCACCGACACGCGCGGCATGCTCTTCGTGTCGTCGGGTCTGGGCGGCATGTCGGGCGCCCAGCCCAAGGCGGGCGTCATTTCGGGCGTGGTGAGCGTCATCGCCGAGATCAACCCCAAGGCGGCGCAGAAGCGCCACGAGCAGGGCTGGGTCGATGAACTGCACGACTCGCTCGACGAGCTGATGCCCCGCATCCGCAAGGCGATGGCCGACCGCGAGGTCGTGTCGCTGGCCTATGTGGGCAATGTGGTCGATCTGTGGGAGCGCCTGGCCGCCGAGCAGATCCGTGTCGATCTGGGTTCGGACCAGACGTCGCTGCACAACCCCTGGGCGGGCGGTTACTACCCCGTGGGACTGAGCTACGAGGCCTCGAACAAGATGATGGCCGAGGAGCCCGCACGCTTCCGCGAGTGCGTGCAGGAGTCGCTCCGCCGTCAGGTGAAGGCCATCAACAAGCTCGCCGCGCAGGGCATGTATTTCTTCGACTACGGCAACGCTTTCCTGCTGGAGGCTTCGCGTGCCGGCGCCGAGGTGATGGGCGAGGGCGGACGCTTCCGCTATCCCTCCTACGTGCAGGACATCATGGGTCCGATGTTCTTCGACTACGGCTTCGGTCCTTTCCGCTGGGTGTGCGCCTCGGGCAAACCCGAGGACCTGGAGCTGACCGACCGTCTGGCCGCCGAAGTGCTGGAGGAGATCCGCCGCACGGCACCCGCCGACATCGCCGGACAGCTCGACGACAACATCCACTGGATCCGCGAGGCCGGCCGCAACAAGCTGGTGGTGGGCTCGCAGGCCCGCATCCTCTATGCCGATTCGGAGGGCCGCACGAAGATCGCGCTCGCGTTCAACGAAGCCATCCGCGACGGCCGCCTGTCGGGTCCCGTCGTGCTGGGCCGCGACCACCACGACGTGTCGGGCACCGACTCGCCGTACCGCGAGACCTCGAACATCTACGACGGCTCGAACCTCACGGCCGACATGGCCGTGCACAACGTCATCGGCGATGCGTTCCGCGGCGCCACGTGGGTCTCGATCCACAACGGCGGCGGCGTAGGCTGGGGCGAGGTGATCAACGGCGGCTTCGGCATGGTGATCGACGGAACGGAGGATTCGGCCCGCCACATCCGCGAAATGCTGCTGTGGGACGTGAACAACGGCATCGCGCGCCGCAGTTGGGCGCGCAACGAAGGCGCCGTGGAGGCCATCCGCCGCGAAATGGAGCGCACGCCCGGGCTGCGGGTCACGCTGCCCAACTTCGCCGACGAGGCACTGGTTCGCAAGGCGCTGGAAGAATAGGAGTTATCAATTAAGTAAACGAAAAACCCATGATACATTACATCAGCGCCGACCACCTGACGGTCGGCCGCGTGGAGGAGATCCTCACCCGAGGCTACGAGTTGGCGTTGTCGGACGATGCCCGCAACCGCATTCAGAAGTGCCGCGACTACCTCGACCGCAAGGCGCAGAACCCCGAGCGTCCGATCTACGGCGTGACCACGGGCTTCGGCTCGCTCTGCAACGTGTCGGTCGGCAGCGACGACCTGGCGCAGTTGCAGAAGAACCTCGTCATGTCGCATGCCTGCGGCACGGGCGAGCGCGTGCCGTCGGAGATCGTGCGGCTCATCCTGCTGCTCAAGGCGCAGTCGCTCTCCTACGGTTATTCGGGCGCGCAGGTAGCCACGGTGGAGCGCCTGCTCGACTTCTTCAACCACGGCGTGCTGCCCGTCATCTACCAGCAAGGCTCGCTGGGCGCCTCGGGCGACCTGGCGCCCTTGGCGCACATGAGCCTGCCGCTGCTGGGTCTGGGCGAAGTGGAGTATAAGGGCGAAGTGCGCCCTGCGGCCGACGTGCTGCGCGAGCTGGGCTGGACCCCCGTGGAGCTGAAGTCGAAGGAGGGCCTCGCGCTGCTCAACGGCACGCAGTTCATGGCGGCTTTCGGCGTGTGGTCGCTCATCCGTGCCAAGCGCCTGAGCGAGCAGGCCGACCGTGTGGGCGCCATGTCGCTCGACGCGTTCGACGGCCGCATCGAGCCCTTTGCCGACAACGTGCACCTGATCCGCGCCCACAAGGGCCAGCTCGAGACGGCGCGTGCGTTCCGCCGCCTGCTTGAGGGCAGCGAGCTGATCGCCCAGCCCAAGAAACACGTGCAGGATCCCTACTCGTTCCGCTGCATTCCCCAGGTGCACGGCGCGTCGAAGGACACGATCGCCTATGTCGAGAGCGTGCTGACCACCGAGATCAACGCCGCCACGGACAATCCGACGGTCTTCCCCGACGAGGACGTGGTGGTGTCGGCCGGCAACTTCCACGGCCAGCCCATCGCGCTGGCGATGGATTTCCTGGCCATCGCCGTGGCCGAGCTGGGCAACATTTCGGAGCGTCGCACCTACAAGCTGATTTCGGGCGCGCGCGAGCTGCCCAACTTCCTGGTGAAGAATCCGGGTCTGAACAGCGGTTTCATGATTCCCCAGTATGCCGCGGCCTCCATCGTGAGCCAGAGCAAGGGACTCTGCATGCCCGCGTCGGTGGATTCCATTCCCTCGTCGCAGGGCCAGGAGGATCACGTGAGCATGGGTTCGAACGCCGCCACGAAGCTGTGGCGCGTGGTGCTGAACACCGAGCGCGTGCTGGCCATCGAGCTCTTCAATGCGGCCCAGGCGCTCGAATTCCGCCGTCCGCTCCACTCGTCGCCCGCCATCGAGGAGATGCATGCCGCATACCGCAAGTGCGTGCCGTTCATCGACAACGACGAGGTGATGTATCCTCATATCGAGTCGTCGATCCAGTTCCTGCGCGCTTTATGAAGCTGCTCGTAACCAACATCGCCCGCATCGTCGGCCTGCGCCCTGCGGACACCGAGCGTGTCTGCGGGGCCGCAATGGCCGAGCTGCCCGAGCTGGAGAACGCCTGGCTGCTGGCCGTGGACGGCCGCATTGCGGCCTATGGCCCGATGACGGAGCCCTGCACGGAGCCTGCGGACCGCACGGTCGATGCCGAGGGGGGGATGCTGTTCCCGTCGTTCTGCGACTCGCACACCCACCTGATCTATGCCGGCAGCCGCGAGCAGGAGTTCCTCGACAAGATCAACGGCCTGAGCTACGAGGAGATCGCCAAGCGCGGCGGCGGCATTCTGAACTCCGCGGACCGCCTGCACGAAACCTCGGAGGACGAGCTCTACGCACAGGCGATGGAGCGCGTGCGCGAGATCGTAGCGATGGGTACGGGCTGCGTGGAGATCAAGAGCGGCTACGGCCTCACGACCGAGGACGAGCTGAAGATGCTGCGCGTGATCCGTCGGATCCGCGAGACCGCACCCCTGGAGGTGCGGGCCACGTTCCTCGGGGCGCATGCCGTGGCGCGCGGCTACATCGGCCGCCAGGCGGAGTATGTGGACCTGGTGTGCCGCGAGATGATTCCCGCCGTGGCCCGCGAGGGGCTGGCGGATTTCGTGGATGTCTTCTGCGACCAGGGATTCTTTACCGTGGAGGAGACCGAGCGCATCATGCGTGCGGGTGCCGAGTACGGACTGGTGCCGAAGATCCATGCCAACGAACTGGCCGTCTCGGGCGGCGTGCAGGCCGGCGTGCGCCACGGCGCACTGTCGGTGGACCACCTCGAACGCATGGACGAGGCCGCCATCGAGGCGCTGCGCGGCACGCGCACGATGCCCACGATGCTGCCCGGTGCGGCGTTCTTCCTCGGCATGAGCTATCCTCCGGCCCGCGAGATGATCGCGGCCGGTCTGGGCGTGGCGCTCGCTTCGGATTACAATCCGGGGTCGTCGCCCTCGGGCAACATGAAGACCGTGGTTTCGCTCGCCTGCATCCGCATGCGCATGACGCCCGCCGAGGCGATCAATGCCGCGACGCTCAACAGCGCCTATGCGATGGGCCTGAGCCGCGACTTCGGTTCGATTACGGTGGGTAAGGTGGCCAACTTCTTCCTTACGAAGCCGATGCCGTCGGTGGCGTTCTTTCCCTACGCCTACACGACGCCCGTCATCCGCCGGGTCTTCCTGCGGGGACAGGAGGTGGCATAGCGTGCCCGCAATAACGAAAGCGCTGCCTTGCTTCATGCAAGGCAGCGCTTTCGTTTTGCGGCCGCTTTTCGCGCGGCGGGATGCGGTTGTTCGGCGACTGCGGCCCGCGCAGTTCCGGTGTGCCGTACCCGCAGGCAGCAGTGTGTTTCGCGGGACGCCGGCCGGAGCCGCTATCGGGCGGCGACGCACTTGTGGGCGTGGCAGAGCTGGAAGGCCATCCAGATGGCGGCGGCGCCCGCTACGAGCAGCGAGATGCCGACCCAGAGGATGACGGCCGTGGTGCCGAAGACGATGGGCTGCATCAGGATCCAGAGGCCGCAGATCAGCAGCAGCACGCCGGCGACAATCGTCCAGCCCGAGCCGCCGATGCGCAGGGCGTGCATGTCGCCGCCCAGGCCGATGGCGCTGAAGCCGCGGAACAGGAGCCAGAAGCCCAGCACGATGGGCATCGTGGCGGCGGAGAGCGCGACGTTGAAGATGAGGATCAGGCCGATGATGGCTTCGATGATGCCTCCGGCGAGCATCCACCCGCGCCCGGTGATGTAGTGTCGGTTCGAGGCGGCGAGAATGATTTCGAGTACGCCGATGGCGAAGATGATCCAGCCGAAGAGCACCGACATGCCCAGGTAGCTCTGCTCGGGGCGTACGATGACGTAGACGCCGAGCAGCAGCAGGATGATGCCTGCGGGCAGCAGCAGCCACCAGTAGCGTACGGCGCGCTTCGAATTTTCGATCAATGCGTTGAAGTTCTTTTCCATAGATGTGATTTTTTTGATTGTTTCTGTCGGATGCGCTACGGAGCGCGTGCCGCATTCACGGGGTGTAGGGTCCGCAGGTGCGGACTGAGACCGCGCTATTGCTTGATGCTCTCGACGAAGACGCGGGCCGGCTTGAACATGGGCACCTTGTGCGCCGGCACTTTGATCGTCGTTCCCTTCGAGATGTTGCGGGCGGTCTTCTCGGCGCGCTGTTTTACGACGAACGATCCGAAGCCCCGGAGAAAGACGGGTTCGCCGTCGATTACGGAACGGCGCACGCTCTCCATGAATTCTTCGAGCACGGTCTGTACGACCGACTTTTCGATCCCCGCGGTCCGGGAGATTTCGTTTACGATTTCTGCTTTTGTCATGGTTCCGAAATTTTGTTGAGAATCAGATAACGAACCCGTTCAATACACACTTCATGCCGCAGGGTGCGTCGCGGACGACGAATTTGCGTCGTAACCCTTACGCAATCAGAAAAAAAGCCCGCACCTCGGCGAGGTACGGGCCCGTTGGCGTGCGCTCCGGCGCATCAGAAGTTGTACTGAACCATCAGGTTCACGCGGTTTGCGTGGTTCTTGGCGTTGTCCATGTTCTTGCGCGTGCCGTAGAGGTACTCGGCGGCGAGCTTGCAGCGCGGCGTCACGCGGCAGAAGATGTTGCCGAAGATGTACTGGCCGCGGCGGTATTCGTTGGGCGAGTAGTAGCCGTTCTTGTGGCATACCTCGACCGTCGAGTAGCCGCCCGAGATGAATACGCGGGGCGAGAAGTTGATCTGTCCGGCAACCTGCCAGCCGTACATCGGCATCGTCTGGAGGTGGGTGGGGGAGTTCGGAATCGGCGTGAAGTCGAGGCCCTGGCCTGCCAGATCCTGGATGTAGCGCGAGATGCCCTCGCCGTAGACGCCGTTGAAGAAGAGTTCGAAGGCGCGGGCGATGGTGATGTGGCCGCTGCCCTGCACGCCCCAGCCGAACTTCGACAGCGTGTAGTTCTTCTCGATGTTGTGCATGTACATGTTGCGGAACACGGCCGATGCGCGGATGTGGTTGCGGCGCTCGGGACCCCAGGCTACTTGCAGGAATACGGGGAAGTCGGGCATGCGGGCCGGCACGGCTACCATGTTGTCGCCGTAGGTGCCGCTCACGGAGGGCATTTCAGCCGCGAAACCGAACTTCATGTGGTTGTTGGCGAACGGCACTTCGTAGCGGATCATGGTGGCGAAGTGGAGGTTGTAGGCGTTGGGACCGCGGAAGTCGATCGTGTTCGGACCGGCCAGCAGGTCGCAGAACGTGGTCACGTCGCGGCCCAGCGTGAAGCCGAGCATCGACACGTAGGCCGAGCGCAGACGGGGCACGTAGCTGTTCTCGCGTCCGCCGCGGAAGTCGCCGTCGATGAATACGACCACGCGACCCAGGGCACGCGTGTTGGTGATCGCCTTCAGGAAGACGCGCGAGGTGGTGGCGTCCATCATCAGCTTCTCGCCGTTGGCGTAGTTCGACGTCATGGGGATGTCGGCCGGTACGAAGTCGATGTTATTCACGATGCCTTCGAGGTCGTAACCCGCACGCATGTTGATGTATCCGCCCAATGCCAGCGAGAACTTGTTGTCCTTGGTCGTGAAGATGAACTGCGGCTTCTCCACCTGCTGGAAACCCGGACGGTGCGTTTCGCGGTAGTCGAGGATCGCTGCTTCGGCGGCCAGACGGTTCAGTTCGGCAGCCTCCTTTGCGGGGCAGGGGCAGTCGGAGCGCATGTCCGGCTGGTTCACAGAGATCAGGTAGACGGTGGGCGAGTATTCGTCCTCGTAACCGAATCCCCGGTTGCCCTGAGCCGCAGCGGTGGAGACGGCGAACAGAGCCAGAGTTAAAAGTCTTAATGTTTTCATACGCATTTGGTTTGATTAGGTTTTGTAATAGCTTGTTTTGTGCGTTCTGTTTTGCTTTTGTTACACAGTGACTTAAATTTACCCCGGTCAGAAGCAAGGAATATGCCAAAGAACGCCGCACGATATTTGAAATCGCGATCGTGGCGCCGCGGCGCGACCGCAGGGCCTCTCAGCGGGTTTTTCGGGGGCGGCGGTAGCACCGGGTCCGGGCCTTCGGCACGCGTCGCGGAGCCGGTGCCGTGCCCGAAGAGCCGGTGCCGAAGTCTGCAGACGGCACGGACGGAGCGGTTTGCTTCTGCACCCGACTTTGCGTATCTTTGTCCTCGGATACTCGCGGTTCTCACCGCACACCTAAATTAATAATACTATGTTGCTCTCTATCGTCATTCTCCTGGGGCTCGGAACCGTGGCGGCCGACTTCCTCTTTTATCGCCGCCGCATGGCGGATGCCTCGCCGCGTGCGCGCCGCCTCTTCCTGATCGCGGCGCTGGCGACGGACCTGCTGCCGGTCGTGCCGATGCTTCTGCTGTTGCTACCCCGCGAACATGCGACCCTGTGGATGGCGGTCGCCATGTGGGGCTTCTTCGTCTACCTGCTCACGGTGCTGCCCCGACTGGCCTATTATCTTTTCCGGCTGTTCGGGCTGCGCCGCACGGCCTTTGCTGTGGCGGCCGTCGTGGCCGGAGGGCTCGTGTGGGGCGCTACGTACGGCCGCACGACCTATGACGTGCGCGAGGTGACGCTCCGTTGTCCGCGGCTGCCCCGGGGTTTCGACGGCCTGAGGATCGTGCAGTTCTCCGACCTGCACGTGGGCACGCTCGTGCGGCGCGATGCCGAGCTGCGCCGTCTGACGGAGCGGATCAATGCGCTGCATCCCGACCTGGTGGTCTTCAGCGGCGATCTGGTGAATCTGCACTACACCGAGCTCGACAGCACGGTCATGCGTCTTCTCTCCGCGATCGAGGCGCCGCTGGGCGTGTGGTCGAATATCGGAAACCACGATACGGGCGTCTATGTCAGGGATACGGTCGCTTGTCCCGTCGCCGAGAACATCGAGCGCCTCATCGCCCGGCAGGTGGCGATGGGGTGGCGGGTGCCCGACAACGAGACCGTGCTGCTCCGCCGCGGGGGCGATACGATCACACTCACGGGCATTTCGTTCGACCCGGCGCTGCGCGAACAGCGGCACGACCGCACGTTCGACGTCGATCTGTCGGCCGCGTATGCCGGGGCCCCCTCCGGAGCTTTCAACATCACGCTTTCGCACCTTCCCCAGCTTTGGGAGCCGATTACGGCGCTCGGCCGCGGTGACCTGACCCTCTCGGGCCATGTCCACGCCATGCAGATGGCCCTGAACCTGGGAGGTGTGCGCATCTCCCCCGCGCGGCTGCTCTACGAGCGCTGGAGCGGGCTTTACGAGCGCGACGGACGCTACCTCTATATCAACGACGGCATCGGCTGTGTGGGCTATCCCATGCGGCTCGGTGCCTGGCCCGAAATCACGGTAATCACACTCGTACGATGAAAGTTTTCGCATCCGCGGCCGTTACGGCCGACGGCGCGCTGGACGACAGTTCGGCGGCGCGCCTGCACATATCGAGCCCCGAAGACTGGGCCGAGGTCATGCGCCTGAGGGCGGAATTCGATGCCATTCTGGTGGGGGCCGGGACGATCCGGCGCGACAATCCGCGCCTCGTGGTCACGGACGGCGCCCTGCGTGCGGAGCGCATCCGCCGGGGCCTTGCGCCCGAGCTGACGAAGGTCACCGCGACCCGCTCCGGGCGGCTCGACCCGCGGTCGGATTTCTTCACCGCCGGCTGCGGCCGCAAGATCGTTTTCTCCGCGCGTCCCTTGCCGGAGCTCGACGGCGTGGCCGAAGTCGTCGTCGCGGAGGAGATTTCCGCATCTTCGATCGTTACGGAACTGGAAAAAAGAGGAATCGGCTCGCTTTTTGTCGAGGGGGGAGCTGCGATGCTGCGTATGTTCTTCGCCGAAAGGATCGTCGATACGCTGCGGCTGGCCGTGGCGCCCGACCTGCGGGTGGACGATGCGGCGGCGCCGCGGCTCGACATCGGCACCGGGTACCTCGCGGCGCCGCACACCGGGCGCTTCTTCGGTTCGACGTTCGTCACGACCTACGAATTGCGCCAGGGGCTGACGGCCCGCGACGAGGAGTACCTGCGGCAGGCCATCGACGAGAGCCGCAAATGCGTGCCGAGCGCCACCTCGTATCGTGTGGGTGCCGTGGTCGTTACGCGTTCCGGGGCGTGCTTCGCGGGGCATACGCACGAAACCTCGCCCACGCACCACGCCGAGCAGGAGGCCGTGAAGAAGGCGCTGGCCGCGGGGGCCGAGTTGCGGGGTGCCGCGATGTATTCGTCGATGGAGCCCTGCTCGCAGCGCAGCAGCGAGCCCGAGAGCTGCTCGGCCATGATGCTGCGGCTGGGATTCGCACGCGCGGTCTTCGCGGCGTACGAGCCCGACTGCTTCGTGCAGTGCCGCGGAGCCCTCGACCTGCGGCTGGGCGGCGTCGAGGTGCGTGCCGTGCCGGCCAAGGCCGGCGAGGTCCTCCGGATCAACAGCCATTTGCGGGGCGAGTAAATGTGTACTTTTTGTCCTAATTTTGGTCTGAATGACTTCTCGGCGGAGGAAGCGGAGGAAAATAAATATACTTTTGCCGTATCATTGACTGCACATATGAAAAAAGGCATCAAAACGACTATTTCGGTCGCCGCGCTGTTCGCGGCGCTGACCGTCTCGGCCGGAGAGGAGCGCACGTTGTCGCTGGACGATGCGTTGTCGCTCACGATGGCCAACAACCCTGCGCTGCGCGCCGCGGCCTACGAGGAGAAGGCGGCCGAGCAGGAGCGCAGGGCCGCGATCGGTCTGCGCATGCCGCAGATCGGCGTGACGGGCGCCTATGCCTACCTGGGCAAGGACATCGGGGTGGATCTGAACGAGATGAAGGGTCCCGCGGGCGATTTGGCGAACAAGATACTGGGCAGCGGCCTGGTGCCGCCGGAGCTCGTTCCGTCGATTCAGGGGCTGATCGCACCCCTCATGGGGGCCGACTGGTTCCTCAAGGTGCAGGACCGCAGCCTGGGTTTCGTGGGCGGTCAGGTCACTGTGCCGCTCTTTCTGGGCGGCAAGATCAATGCGGCCAACCGTGCCGCGCGCATCAACAGCAGCACGGCCCGTGCGGCGGGCGCGCAGACCCGCAACGCGCTGGTGTCGGAGCTCGTGGAGCGCTACTACGGCGTGGCTCTGGCCCGCCAGGTGGTCGCGGTGCGGCAGCAGGTGGTCGATGGCGTGCGCCGTCACCTCGAAGATGCGGTGCAGCTCGAAAAGAACGGCATGATTGCCCATAGCGAACGGCTCTACGTCGAATTCAAGATGACCGAGGCGGAGCGCGAGCTGGCCAATGCGCGCCTGCAACTGGAAACCGTGACCGATGCGCTGCGCAATACGCTCGGCGCGCAGGAGAGCGACTTCCGCCCCGTGACGTCGATGTTCGTGCTGACCCGCATTGAGGATGCGGCCTATTACAAGGAGCTGGCCGGGTGGCACAACCCGCTGCTCGAACAGGTGGAGCTCAAGCGCCGCCTGGCTGTGGAGGGGGTGCGGGTGCAGCGTGCGGACTTCATGCCGCAGATCGCGGCCATGGGCGGCGCTTCGTTCTACAACTATCAGGTTACGGGCATCCTGCCGCGCTGGGCCGTAGGCGTGGGGGTCAGCTTCAAGATCTTCGACGGTCTGAACCGCGAGTACAAGTACTCGGCGGCCAAACAGACCGTGCGCCGCGTGGAGGCATTGCAGACCAAGGCCGGCGAGGACATCGGCGTGCTGATCGAGCAGCTCTACAACCAGCTGGACAACTACGCCAACCAGATCGCCTCGATCGACGCCTCGATCGACTTCGCCGAGGAGTACCTCAAGGCCAAGAGCACGGCGTTTCTGGAGGGCATGGCCTCGTCGTCGGACCTGATCGACGCGGAGCTCAATCTGGCTAAGGTCCGCACGGAGCGCATGCAGGCGGCTTTCAACTACGACCTTGCGCTGGCCCGGCTGCTCGAAGCCGCGGGCATCAGCGATGAATTTTCCGGGTATGTGCGTCGTTCGGATGCGCGCCCGATTCTGTTCGACGAATAAAACATACTGCATATGAAAAAGAGCTATATCATCGGAATCGTCCTCGCCGTCGTCGTAGTAGTAGTCGCGGTGGTGCTGACCGGACGCTACCTCCAACGCCGCACGCCCCTGCTGATCCAGGGCACCGTGGAGTGCACCACCTACAAGGCCTCGTCGAAAGTTCCGGGCCGCATCGAATCCATGAAGGTGCGGGAGGGGGAGCGCGTCACGAAGGGGCAGCTGCTCTATACGCTCTCGACTCCCGAGCTGAATGCCAAACTGCTTCAGGCCGAGGCGCTCCGCAGCGCCGCCGAGGCGCTCGACAAGCAGGCCGTGACCGGTGCGCGCAAGCAGCAGAAGGAGGCGGCGCTCAATCTCTGGAAGAAGGCCCAGGCGGGGCTCGAACTGGCGGAGAAGACCTACGAGCGCGTGAAGAACCTCTACGATGCGGGCGTGGTGCCGGCGCAGAAGCTCGACGAGGCCCGTGCCAACTACGAGGCGATGAAAGCCACGGAGCTGGCGGCCCGCGCACAGTCCGACCTGGTGGACGACGGTGCCAGCAAGGAGGACAAGGAGGCTGCGGCCGCCAAGGTGCGTCAGGCTCAGGGCGCCGTGGACGAGGTGGAGTCCTACATCGGCGATGCGATGGTCTATTCGCCCGTCACGGGCGAGGTTTCGACCGTGATCGCCGAGGAGGGCGAGCTGGTCGGCACGGGCTATCCCGTGGTGGCGATCCTCGACATGAGCGACCTGTGGGTGGTCTTCAACGTGAAGGAGACGATGCTGCCGCACATCGGGGTCGGCACGCGCATGATCGGCTATGTGCCGGCGCTGGACCGCGACCTGGAGTTCGAGGTGAGCTACGTCTCCGTGCAGGCCGATTTCGCCACGTGGGCCGCAACGCGCACGCAGGGCGGATTCGACATCCGCACGTTCGCCGTCAAGGCGCGCCCCGTGGAGTCGGGAGCCGGCCTGCGTCCGGGCATGAGCGTGTTGGTCGATTGGGATAAGATAGGGTAGTGCGATGCGCGGGTATCTCCAAGATACGTACGATGTGCTGTGCCGCGAGGTGCGGCGGCTCGTCCGGCAGCCGATGTACTGGCTGCTGCTGGTCGTGCTGCCGTTGGTGTCGTTCGCGTTCTTCGCCGTGCTGTTCCGCGAGGGCGTGGCGCGCAACATCCCCGTCGCCGTGCTGGACGAGGACCGTACGGCGCTCTCGCGCAAGGCGGCGCAGATGATCGACGAGACGCCCACGGTGCTCGTGGCCTACGGAATACAGGACATGGCCGAGGGCGAACGCATGATGCGCGAGGGGCGCATCGCGGCCGTGGTGCAGATTCCGGAGTTCTTCGAAAAGAACATCCTCAGCAACCGCCAGACGACGCTCCGGGCCTATATTTCCGGAGCGAACATCTCGGTGAACGGTTTGTTGTCGAAAGACATACAGACGGCTGTCACGACCTTCGCGGCGGGCATTCAGATCCAGCTCCTCACCAAGCAGGGGCTGACCGAGCGCCAGGCGATGGCGCAGCTCATGCCCGTGCGGTTCGACCGCCACGTGCTCTTCAATCCCTACATCAACTACGGCTATTACCTCTCGCCGAGCTTCATGCCGATGATGCTCATGATCTTCACCGTGATGGCGACGATCTTCACCATCGGCACCGAGCTGAAGCACTCCACGGCCGGCGAGTGGCTCGCCACGGCCCGCGGATCGGTCGGTGCGGCCCTCGCGGGCAAGCTGCTGCCCGTGCTGACGGTGCTGTTCCTCATGTCGCTGGTCATGCTCTGCTTCATCTTCGGGGTGGTCGGCACGCCGCTCAACGGCAGCGTGTGGGTGCTCGTGGCGAGCAGCCTGCTGTTCGTACTGAGCTATCAGGCGATCGGAATCTTCATGATCGCCGTGCTGAGCAACCTGCGCCTTGCCCTCTCGCTCGGCGGCGGCTACTCGGTGCTCGCTTTCACCTTCTCGGGCCTTACGTTCCCGATCATGGCCATGTGGCCCGCCATGCGGGTCGTGAGCCGCTTCTTCCCGTTCACGTACTATACCGACGTGTTCGTCGATCAGGCGCTGCGCGGGGCTCCGGTCCGCTGCTCGCTGCCCGACATGGGCTGCATGGCGCTCTTCATCGTTTTACCGTTCCTGTGTCTGCCCCGTCTGCGGCGCATCTGCACGGACAAAAAATTCTGGGGGAGGTTGTGACATGAATGCGTTTTCCAGACTCGGGCGGCAGCTCGCCTCCTACTGGCATCAGTTCCGCACGGTGATCGCGGGCGAGTACCGTGCGATCTTCACCGATCCGGGCGTACTGCTCATTCTCGTCTTCGCGCTGCTGATCTACTCCACGCTCTATTCGCTGGCCTACGGATCGGAGGTGTTGCGCAACGTGCCCATCGGCGTGGTGGACGAGTCGCGCACGTCGTCCAGCCGCATGCTGACCGATGCGTTCGATGCCGGACCCAACACCGTCGTGGCCTACGAACCGACGGACATGAAGGAGGCCGAGCGCCTTTTCTTCGACCGCAAGATCTACGGAGTAGTCTACATCCCCGAGGATTACGAGCGGCGCCTGCTGGGCGGCTCGCAGGCCAACGTGGCGCTCTATGTCGATGCGAGCTACTTCCTCATGTACCGCCAGGTGTTCCAGGAGCTGGTGACGACGATCGGCCGCACGGGCGCGATGGTCGAGTTCCAGCGCCTGATCGCCCGCGGTGCCGACATTCCGCAGGCCACGGCCGTGACGCAGCCCGTGATCTACCAGGCGGAAAACCTCTTCAATCCCTACCTGGGCTACGGGTCGTTCGTCATGCCGGCCATCATCATCGTCATCATCCAGCAGACGATGCTCATCGGCATCGGCATGATCGGCGGCACCTGGCGCGAATTCGGTCTCTACCGCAAGCTGTGTCCTCCGGGGCGCCGCCGCATGTCCACGCTGCCCATCGTGGCGGGCAAGGCGCTGGTCTACGCCTCGGTCTACGCCGTCACGTCGCTCTATATTCTCGACCTGCATTACCGGCTGTTCCACTTCCCGATGAACGGTGCTGCGGGTACGGTCGCGGCCTTCATGATTCCCTACCTGCTGGCCTGCATCACGATGGGCATCGCCGTATCGACCCTGTTCCGCTACCGCGAGCAGTCGATCATGCTGCTGCTGTGGACCTCGATTCCCATCCTGATGCTCAGCGGCGCGTCGTTTCCGCGCGAGGCGATACCCGAGTGGCTCTACGCGCTGGGACAGGTGTTCCCCAGCAGCCACGGCGTGAATGCTTTCATCCGCATCCGCAGCATGGGGGCGTCGTTCGCCGAGGTGCTGCCCGAAATCCGGACGCTCTGGATCATGACGATCGTCTACGGCGCGATGGCCTGCTTCGGCATCCACCGCATCCTGCGCCGCGAACCGTGCGAGCGCGGGGGTGAGGAGTAGTGCGGCGCGAGGACCCCGTAAGGGCCCGTACCGCTCGGGCGGGTCGCCGCCCGGGGCTTCTTCTTCCTATCCCTGGGAGGGATGTCTCCATCAGGGTCCTCGGCTTTCGGATCCGCGTCGGCGGGCGGATGCCGGTTGGCGCGGGGATGCCGAAATGCTTTTCAGACAAACCCGGCCGAAGCAAGATGGCTTCGGCCGGGTTTTGGCATATAGAGCGTGCGGTTGTTGGTTTGCGCGCCGTATTTCACTTATATGGTTCGGAGGAGGCGGTTACCGCATTCTCCAGCCTCCGAGGCCGAAGAACGACTTCTCGAACCGGGCGCGATTGCGTGCGGCCTCCTCCGAGCCGTATTCGATGGCCCGGTCGAAGTAGCCGATGCCGTGCGCGATCCGCTTTTTCGTGCCCCGCCCGAAAGCGTAGGCGACGCCGAGCGCGTTGAGCACCTGGGCATCCACCGGTTCCAACAGGTCGTCGAGCCGCGCTTCCGTTTCGTGCAGTAATCCGAAGGCGCGGACGTCGTCGCGTGCGGTTCCCAGACCGTTCTGGTAGCAGACCGCCAGTTCGGCTGCGGCGCGTATGTCTTCCCTGTCGCTGCGGTTCGCGTAAGCATGCTCCAACCATCGGACCGCTGCGGCATAGTCGCGCCGCACGTTGCCGCGTCCCTCGTAATAGAAGTTGCCGACCTGGAACTGTGCGTTGGGATTGCCCGCCTCGGCCGCCATTATGTAGTATTCGAACGCCTTGTCCGGATCCTCCGCTACTCCGTAGCCCCGGCCGTAGCAGGTGCCGACGTTGTAGGCCGATGCCGCATCGCCCCGCTCCACGGCCATCATGTAATGGGCGAAAGCCCCCTCGGCATCGTCGTATTCGTCTTCGAGAAATTTGCCGTAGTCGTTGAATATCAGCGGATCGCCGGTTGCGACCAGCATTTCGAGCGTTTCGGCATAGGTGTCGAAGTCGATCTCCGTGAGGTCCGATTCGTAGATGGACCGGTAGTTGCCGAAGCCGCAGGTCAGGCCATTCCGAAACGAACGTTCGTAGTAATGGGCCGCAATGGGGTAGGCGAAAGCGTAGTAATCCTCTTCCGAGTCGAAGCGTGCGGCCTCTTCGTCGCCTATGATTTCGAGGTAGTCGCCCCAAAAATAGACGTTGCCGATCATGTACTGGGCGAAAGCCTCTCCGGCCTCGGCCAGTCCGAGCACCGATGCATAAGCTTCTTTGAGCGAGTCGAAAGGCATTTGCGCGTGCAGTTCCGGGGTCAGATCGCCCGTGCGCAGAGCACACAGCACTCCGGTGGCGCTGCCGCGGACAATGCTCTCGGCGATGTATCGGGAGGCGAGGCGTTCGTCGCGCACGAATCTGCCGCCCGATCCTACGTACTCCTCGCCGAGGTGACACCGGCCCAGAAAGCAATATGCGTCGGCGTCGCCCTCGCGTGCGGCTTCGGTCAGCAGGTCGTAACCGCGGCGCATTGCGGTTTTGTCATAACTTTTCCATATCAGCGCAATGGCTTCCGCCACTTTTTCGCTGTAATGATCGGGAACCATGCTCTTCGGGGGCTATCCGTGCTTGTGGCAGCAGGGGTGGTTGGCCAGTACGGTGTGGGGTACGTCGCCGTGGGCGATGAGTCGGATGGGGCAGTCGTAGTCGCGCAACTGCTCCTCGGTCAGGATGTTCGAGTCGTGTCGGTGGACGTGGCGGTTCACGCAGACGATGTGCTTCACGATGCCCGAAATCGTTCCTGCGTCGTGCGACACCATGACGATCGCCATGCGGTCGTTGAGCGTGCGCAGCGTCTCGTAGAGTTCGTTTTCGAACTTGTTGTCCACGAAGTTGGCGGGTTCGTCGAGGATCAGCAGCCGCGGTTCGGAGATGACGGCGCGGCAGAGGAGCGCACGCTGCATCTGACCGCCCGACACGGCGCCGATGGGCTGCGAGGCGATGGCGCCGAGTCCCGAGGCGTCGAGCAGCTCCTCCGCCTTGCGGCGATCCTGCTTCGTATAGCCTCCCCAGAAACCTTTCTTGCCCTGCAAACCCGACAGCACGACCTCCCGCAGGGAGATGGGGAACGCACGGTCGAACTCCGAAAGCTGGGGCATGTAGCCGATCAGCCGCTCGCGGTTGCGGAACAGCTCGGGCGACAGCGTCACCGTACCCGTATGGGGCACGGTGCCGAGTATGACCTTCATGAGCGTGGTTTTTCCGCCGCCGTTGGGGCCTATGACGCCCAGGAAATCGTCGGCATAGATGTCGAGGTCGGCATCGCGGAGCGCTTCGGCGCCGTCGTAGCGTACGCCGATGCCCCGGAGCGAGACGATGGGGGTGCGGTCGGTCATGGCTCCTCGGTCAGCAGGTCGGTGATGGTGCGTATGTTGGCGATCGGGTCCTCGCGCAGCGGGTCGAATTCGACCGGCGTGGCTCCGATGTCTTCGGCCACGGTCGCGACCACCGTTACGGGATACTGGCGCTGATAGAATATGCGGCGCACGCCTTCGGTGCGGGCGCGGCGGATGAGCTCCGTGAGCCGTCGGGCCGACGGCTCCTTGCCTTCCGATTCGATGGCGAGCTGTTCCAGGCCGTAGGCGCGGGCGTAGTAGGTGAGGGCCGGGTGGTAGACAATGAAGCTGCGCAGTCCGCTCCGGGCGATCCGGTCGGCGGTCTCGGCGTCGAGCTCCTCAATGCGTCTTTTGAGTTCCAGGTAGTTGCGTTCGTATTTGGCCGAGTCTGGAAAGGTGCGGCGGATGGCTTCGTAGGCGTTCGAGGCCATGATGCCCAGTTCGCGCGGCGAGGTCCAGACGTGGGGATCGACGCCGTGCGCGTGGCGGTGCGTCGGGTGTGCGTGCGAACAGCTGCCGGCGATCGTTTCGATGCCTCGGGCAAGGTGCACGAGGGCGCTCGTGTCGGCCAGACGCGCGGTGAGGGCCGTCTCGAAGTCGAGCAGTCCGACGCTGAAGACTTTGCGCGCCTCGTTCAGCGCGATGAACTGCCGCGGCGTGGGTTCGAATGTCTCGGGGCTGGCTCCGTCCGGAACCAGGACTTCGACCCGGAAATCGTCGCCGACGATCGTTTCGACCAGCGTCCGCAGCGGCGCTATGGTCACGAACATCGTGCGTGCGTCCGGCCGTTCCGCGGTGCTGCAACCCGTCGGTGCGACGGCCGTTGCGGCCAGCGCGCCGCAGATAAGGAGAAATGCGAGGGGATACCGTCGTTTCATCGTTGTCGTATCGTTGTGTTCCGCAAAGATACGCATTTTATGCCGAAAGCGTGCCGGTCTTTTTAACCCCGTCTATAATTTAACATAATGATAATATTAATTCGATTATGTCCATGCAAGAAACGGGCCGGGGTTGCTGCTGCTACGGGCGCCGGGCGTAACGGATTCCGTGTGCGGTGCTTGCGTGGAGGTTGCGTTTCGGTTTCGCGGGCGGGTTTTCACCGGTTTTGTGCGTCTGACGAGGCTGCGGTGTGCGACGGCGATTCGTCATTCGGCATTCGTCGCGGCCGAGAGTATCTCGTGCGTGTCCGCGGCGAAGCGTTCGTAGGCTCTGCGTGCCGCGGGGCTCATACGCAGCGTGTCGGCCACGGGTCCGGGCAGGACGCGGTATCCGGGCAGCAGCACCCACACGGGAACGGTTCCGGCGCGAAATAGCGGCCTCTGGCCGTCGCGGCAGACCACGTCGATGACGGCTACGATGCCGCCGTCGCAGTAACGCCGTCGCTGGTTCGACACGAAGTTGCCGAGCGAGTAGAAAACCGCGCCGGCGGAGTCGGCCCGGTACGGCTGCACCACGTGCGGATGGCTTCCGATGACCAGATCGGCGCCGTGGCGCCGGAGCCATGCAGCCGTGCGGCGCTGTGCGGCGTTTTCGCGTCGCGCATACTCCTCGCCCCAGTGGATGCAGACCGCCACTACGTCGGCGCCCTCCGACCGGGCCCGGTGCAGGTCGCGGCGCATGGCGGCCGTGTCGATGCGGTTCACGAGAGCGCCGTGCGGCACGGGGATTCCGTTGGTGCCGTAGGTGTAGTCGAGCAGCGCCACCTCCACCTCGCCGGCCCGGAGCCGCAGCGGGTGGTGCCGCCGCAGGTCGCAGCTGTCGGCGAAGACCCCCGTGCGGCCGATGCCCGCACGGTCGAGGGTGCGGAGCGTCGTGCGGATGCCTTCGGTGCCGCCGTCGCAGCAGTGGTTGTTGGCCAGTACGCACACGTCGATGCCGCAGGCGCGCAGGGCGTCGGCCAGGGCTGCGGGCGAACGGAAACAGGGATACCCCGTATGGCGGTCCGAGTCGGTGAGCGTGGTTTCGAGGTTGATCGCCGCGAGGTCGGCATCTGCGAAGAGCGGCGCCACGGCTTCGAAGGTGCGGCCGTAGTCGAACGTGCCGTCCGCACGGCGCGCGGCCTCGACCTGGGGCAGGTGCTGCATCAGGTCGCCGGCGAAGACGAGGCGTGCGGTGCGCGGACGGCGCAGGGGGATGCGTGTCGAATCGGCCGCGGCGACCTGCTGCGCCGGAAAGTGCAGGCGCGGCACGCTACCCTACTGTCGTGCTCCGTCGGCCGCATGGGGTGCGGCCGCGGCGAGCAGTGCGGCGGCGATACCGAACGTGCGCAGCAGTGCGGTGCGATGTTTCACGGCCGTTTCCCGCGTTTGGGGAACCACCCTTTCGCCACGCGTTCGCGTTGCTCGAACAGCTCGCCGATCGACCAGAACGACGAGGCGCCCCATACGGCCAGCAGCGTGGACCACAGCACGTGGCGCACGGCGAGCGACCCGGCGACGGCGGCGATGCCCATGATCAGAAAGACCCACCAGCAACGTACGCCGAAATAGTATTCGCCCTTGATGACCAGCGGATGAAACAGGCCGATGATGAGGAACGTGGCGATGCCGATCACCAGTCCCGTGAGGTTGTAATGCGCGAGAAAGTCCATGATTTTCCGATCTGTGCGTAAAGATAGATATTATTATGTGAAGACAAGACGCATGCCATGCGTTTTTCCGTCGTGGTCCGACGGAAAACACATCATGCGGCCCGGTCGGGCCGCATGATGTGTTCGTTCGTGTGTTCCGCAGAATGGTTTACCAAGCGCGGGAAACGGCCGCGTAGCATCGCACCGCACTGAAGCGCTGCTGCCCTACTCCTTTGCCGGCATGTCGCTCCGGGGGCTCTGCTGCGCGCTCTCCTGTCCGGATTTCGAACGGTTGCGGCCGCGCGAGCGTTTGCGCCGGCGGTCGCGCGATCCGCGGTTGCCTTCGCCGCGGTTTCCGTCGTTGCGGGCGCCCTCCGGCCGGGGCTGCTGTGCGGCCGTTGCTTCGGCGGGCTGCGGCGCGCTCTCCTGCGTTCCCTCCTTGCGGTTGCGGGAGCGACCGCTGCGGCGGTCGTTGCGTCCGTGTCCCCGGCCGCTGCCGCCCGAGGCGCGACCGCGGCCCTTGCTCTGCGCCGGATTGTAGACCGGACCTTCGCCCACGCTCTCGGGCAGGTCGCGCTTGCGGATCTCCTTCTCGATGAACTTCTCGATCTGGTGGAACTTACCCTGCTCCTCCTCATTGACGAAGGTTACGGCCGCACCCGAAGCCGCGGCGCGCGCCGTGCGGCCGATGCGGTGGATGTAGTCCTCGGGGTCGTGCGGCACGTCGTAGTTCACCACCAGGCCGATGTCCTCGATGTCGATGCCGCGGGCCACGATATCCGTGGCGACCAGGATGCCGATCTTGCCGTTCTTGAAGTCGAGCATCACCTCTTCGCGCTGCGCCTGCTCCAGGTCGGAGTGCATGGCGGCCACGTCGAGCTTCATGCGCTTGAGCGTGTGGGCCAGCTCCTTGACCTTCATCTTCGACGACGAGAAGATGATCGTCTTGTAGGGCAGCGGCTCGGCGAACATCTCGCGGATGATGCCCAGCTTCTGGCCCTCGCGGCAGACGTAGGCCGACTGGTCGATGGCTTCGTTCGGTTTCGAGATGGCGATGTTCACCTCCGCGGGGTTGCGCAGAATGGTCTTCGCCAGTTCGCGGATCTTGGGCGGCAGGGTCGCCGAGAACATGATCGTCTGTCGCTCGCGCGGCATGTAGGATACGATCTTCATGATGTCCTCGCTGAAACCCATGTCGAGCATGCGGTCCGCCTCGTCGAGGATCAGGCACTCGACGTGCGAGAGGTCCACGCCGCTGTTCTGAAGGTGCGAGATCATGCGGCCCGGCGTGGCGATCACCACGTCCGAGCCCATCAGCATGCCGCGTTTCTGCACGTCCCAGCCCTTGCCGTCGCCGCCGCCGTAGACCACCGTGGTCGATACGGGCAGGTAGTACGAAAAGCCCTGGAACTGCTGGTCGATCTGCATCGCCAGCTCGCGCGTGGGCACGATGATGACCGATTTGATCACGTTGTCTTCGTTGCCTTCGAGCAGCAGGCGGTTGAGCAGCGGCAGCGTGTAGGCCGCCGTCTTGCCCGTGCCGGTCTGGGCGCATCCGATGATGTCGCGCCCTTCGAGGATCACCGGAATGGTGTGTTCCTGTACGGGAGTCATCTCCCGGAAATTCATATCGTAGAGTCCGTCGAGGATCTCCTCCTCAAGCTCCAGTTCTTCAAAACGCATGGTTCGGTTCTTATCGTTTGTCAATCGGTTCTCCTATGAGTGTCACGGGTGTGCAGCCGGTGATGCGCACCCGCACGTAGTCGCCGGGCCGCCAGTCGCGGCGGTCGAAGACCACGACCTTGTTCTGCGAGGTGCGGCCCGCGAGCTGGTCGTCGCGCTTGTGCGACACCGACTCGGCGAGCACTTCGAATTCGCGTCCCACGTCGCGGCGGTTGCTCGCCAGCGAGAGTTCGCCCTGGAGGGCGATGATCTCCGTCAGCCGGGCCGACTTCACCGCGTCGGGCACGTCGTCGGGCATGTGGCGCTGGGCGAAGGTGCCCGGGCGCTCCGAGTATTTGAACATGAAGGCGCTCTCGTACCCCACCTCGCGCATCAGCGAGAGCGTCGCTTCGTGCTCCTCCGCCGTCTCGCCCGAGAAACCCGCGATTAGGTCGGTCGTGATGGCGCAGTCGGGCATGTAGCGCCGGATGGCGGCGATGCGGCCCAGGTACCATTCGCGGTCGTATTTGCGGTTCATGCGGCGCAGCATGGTCGAGGCGCCCGACTGCGCCGGAAGATGGATCGCGCGGCAGATGTTGGGCATGGAGGCCATCGTTTCGAGCAGCCGGTCGCTCATGTCCTTGGGGTGCGACGTGGCGAAGCGCACGCGCAGCTGCGGCGACACGGAGGCCGTGCGGCGCAGCAGCTCGGGGAAATCGACCTCGCCGAAGCGGTACGAATTGACGTTCTGCCCCAGCAGCGTCACCTCGCGGTAGCCGTTGGCGAAGAGCGTCTCGACCTCGGCGACGATGGTTTCGGGGTCGCGGCTGCGCTCGACGCCGCGCGTGTAGGGCACCACGCAGTAGGAGCAGTAGTTGTTGCATCCGCGCATGATCGACACGAACGCGCATACGCCGTTGCGGTCGAGCCGCACGGGGGCGATCTCGGCATAGGTCTCCTCCTGCGAGAGCAGCACGTTCACCCCCTTGGCACCCGCCTCGGCGCTGCGCACCAGGCGCGGCAGGTCGCGGTAGGCGTCGGGGCCCGCCACCACGTCCACGCCCCGGTCGCCCTCGGTGAGCTGCTCGCGCAGGCGTTCGGCCATGCAGCCGATCACGCCCACGATCAGCCCCGGGCGCTCGCGGCGCAGGCGGCGCATCTCGGACAGACGGCCCCATATGCGCTGCTCGGCGTTGTCGCGGATCGAGCAGGTATTGATCAGGATCACGTCCGCCTCGTCGATCCGCTCGGTGTAGACGTAGCCTTCGCGCTGCATGATCGACACGACGATCTCCGTGTCGCCGGCATTCATCTGGCAGCCGTAGGTCTCGATGAAGAGCCGGCGCCCCGCGCCCGTCAGCGGGCGCAAACGATTCGTTGCGATGTTCACGAGTACGTTCGGTTTATTCGGCCTGGATTTCGTCTGCCGAGGGCAGCTGCTTGAAGCCTTCGCCGTAGGTGTCGTACGCATCCGTGACGACGACGAACGCCTTGGGATCGAGCTCCTTGATCTTGTGCTGCACGAGGCGCACCTCCTTGCGGCTCACCACGAGGAAGATCATTTCGCGCGAAGCGTCGGTGTACATGCCCTTCGATTTAATATAGGTGGCGCTGCGATCCAGGTCGCGGATGATGAACTCCTTGAGCATGGCGTGCTTGTCGCTGATGATGAACAGCAACTTGTCGTACGACGCACCGTCGAGCATGTAGGCCACCACGCGCGATGCGGCGTAGATCGTAATGAGCGAATAGAGCGTCAGCATCCAGCCTCCCTCTGCGGGCTGGTCGGTGCCCAGGCCGAAGCCGATGACCACCAGACCCGAGAGCACGACCGCACCGTCGGCCAGCAGGATGCCCGTGGAGAACTTGATGCCGGCATACTTCTGAAGCAGCATGCCCACGATGTCCGTGCCGCCCGTCGTGGCCTGCTGGCGCACGACGAGGCCCTGGCCCACGCCGACCAGCACGGCACCCATGATGCAGGTGAGCAGCAGATCGTTCGACAGGTCGAGACGTCCGTCGAGCAGCAGCGCGGGGTCGAGCGACCGCACGGCCGCCTCGTCGGGATAGACCAGACGGGTGAGGATGTTCATGAAGCCCGGGGTGTAGAGTGCGGCCAGCACCGTGCGGGCGCCGAACTTGCCGCCGAACACCAGCACGGCGATGCACATCAGGGGCACGTCGAACATGTAGCCGAACGTACCCACCTGAATGGAGGGGAAGAGATTGTGCAGCACGATGCCGGCGCCGTAGACGCCGCCCGGAACGAAGTTATAGGGGTTGATGAAGAATACGAAGCCGGCGCCCATGATCGAGCAGCCCACGAAGATAAGCAGCCACGAGCGCCACCACGCCCACGAGCCCATCGGTTCGAGCAGAGTTTTTGTGTTGAACATACTATCGGTTTTTTCTGGTTTTAAGTTTCGGTCCGTAAGCCGCGAACGGCAAAATCCCACGCAAAGATAATATAATCCCCCGAAATACCGGGCCGGTCGCGCGGTTTTTTTCGGCACGACGGGTTTTTTGGTTTTTTTTGTTATATTTGCATTCGGAATGGTCCCGCGGGGGAGCGGTTCCGGCGTCTGTTCCGCTGCGGCGGGCGGGGCCGGAGCGTTGCGCCGCAGCGAATTCCGACTCCGCCCGGGCGGGTTGCGTGCGGCGAAGCCGCGGGGCGGCGGGTTTTCAACCGACCGAAGAATTTGTGAATTATGATACTGACTTATTACTGCGCTACGACCATGATTCTTTTCGCCTACCTGCTGGGCTCGATCCCCAGCGCCGTGTGGATAGGTAAGAAATACTACGGTGTGGACATCCGCGAGCACGGCAGCCGCAATGCCGGCACGACGAACATGCTCCGCGTGCTGGGGCGCCGTGCGGCCGTGCCGGTCTTCGCGCTCGACTTCCTCAAGGGCTTCGTTGCCGTGACCCTCATCGAGCTGCTCAAGTACGACGAGCACGTGGGCGACATCTGGATCATCAACCTCAAGATCGTGGCGGTCTTCGCCGCGGTCCTGGGCCACATCTTCCCCGTCTTCGCCGGATTCCGCGGCGGCAAGGGCGTGGCGACCCTCGTGGGCGCCATCACGGGCATCTACCCTCCCGTCGTGCTGCTCTGCTTCGGCGTGTGGTTCGGGGTGCTGATCGTCTCGCACTACGTGTCGCTGGCTTCGATGGTCGCCGGATGCTGCTTCCCGGTCTTCACGCTGCTGTCGCCCAAGGTGAACGAGTCGGCGCCGTTCGTGATCTTCTCGTTCGCGATCGCCGTGCTGCTGATCTTCACCCACCGCAAGAACATCGACCGCCTGAAAGCCGGAACCGAGTCGAAGATATACATCTGGCGTCCGCGGAATGCCCGTGAGAAAGGCGGCGGACAGGGTCCGGAGGCCGGAAAACAGTAATCACATCCAAAACGCGAACCGCATGTTGAACGACAACCTCATACGGCTCTATGCCGCCAGCTTCCGCGCGAATTTCGATCTGCCGGCGCTGACCGACTATTTCAAGGAGGAGACCTTCACCTACGGCGGTGCGGCGGCCGAAATCGCCCGTCTGCACCTGCTTTTCCGCGAACTGGGCATCGTGCCGGGCGACCGCATCGCGCTGATCGGACGCAACAATCCCCGGTGGTGCATCACCTACCTGGCGACGATCGCCTACGGCGCGGTCATCGTGCCTATTCTCCAGGACTTCCATCCCAACGACGTGCACCACATCATCAACCACTCGGAGAGCCGCCTGCTCTTCCTGGGCGACAACTTCTGGGACGTGATCGAGGAGGAGCGCATTCCGCAGGTGGAGGCGGTCTTCTCGCTGACCGATTTCCACGTCGTCTTCGAGCGGACCGGAGGCCGTGCCGTCCGGTTCGTGCAGGAGCTGCCCGAGCGCTTCCGCGCGGCCTATCCGTGCGGCTTCGGCCCCGCGGACATCGCCTATCCCGAGGTGGAGAACGGGCGAATGGTGCTGCTCAACTACACGTCGGGCACCACCGGCCACTCGAAAGGCGTCATGCTCACCGTGAACAACCTCACGGGCAACGTGCTTTTCGCCCGCGATGCGGTCAATACCCGCACCGGAACGCGCTATTTCCAGCGGGGCGGCCGCACGCTGTCGTTCCTGCCGCTGGCCCACGCCTACGGCTGCGCGTTCGACTTCCTGGCGCCGCTGGCCGTGGGGGGCCACATCACCCTGCTGGGGCGCATACCCTCGCCCAAGATCCTGATCGAGGCGATGCAGGTCGTGCGGCCCACGGTCATCTGCTGCGTGCCGATGATCCTGGAGAAGGTCTACCGCAAGCAGGTGCTCCCGCTGCTCGAACAGGGTCCGATGAGCATCGCGATGAAGGTGCCCCTGCTCAATACGGCCATCCATTCGGTCATCCGCAAGAAGCTGATGGATGCGTTCGGGGGCGAGGTGAACATCTTCATCGTGGGCGGCGCCCCGATGAACCAGGAGACCGAGGCGTTCCTCATGAAGATCCGCTTCCCGATCACGATCGGCTACGGCATGACCGAATGCGCCCCGCTCATCAGCTTCACGCCCGACAACGAATTCAAGGCCGGGTCGTGCGGCCGCTTTCTGAGCGACTACCTTGAGGTGCGCATCGACTCGGACGATCCGGAGCATCGCGCCGGCGAGATTCTCGTGCGCGGCGAGCACGTCATGACGGGCTATTACAAGAACGAGGAGGGCACGGCCCGCGTGCTCGACCCCGACGGCTGGCTCCACACGGGCGACATGGGCACCATGGACCCCGACGGTACGCTTTACATCCGCGGCCGCTCGAAGACGATGATCCTCAGCGGCAGCGGCCAGAACATCTACCCCGAGGAGATCGAGGACAAACTCAACAACATGTACCTCGTGCTCGAATCGCTGGTGCTCGACTGCGGCGGCCGTCTGCGGGCGCTCGTGGTGCCGGACTACGACCAGGCCGAGCAGGAGGGGGTGGACAAGGAGCAGCTGCCGGCGATCATGGAGCGCAACCTCCAGGAGCTGAATACGATGCTCGCGGCATACGAACGCGTGGCCGAGATTGCGGTCTACCCCACCGAATTCGAGAAGACCCCCAAGCGGAGCATCAAGCGCTATCTGTACGATCCGGCGATTCTCGGGAAGTAGTCCGCGGCGATGAAGATTGCGAAGAAACAGACCATCGGCGAGAACCTGCTTTACTTCATGGTATGGCTGGCGATCATTCTCGTGCCGGTGCTCAATTCGCAGATGATGTCCGAGCTGCACGTCAATCTGGGCAATGTGCTCACGGCCTGGCGGAAAATCGCACCCTACTTCATCATCTTCATCGTGCACAACTGCGTGATCGCCCCCCGCTTCATGCTCACGCGCCGCTACGCATGGTACGTGGCGGTGAACCTCGCGTTCATCACGACGGTCTTCGGGCTGGTCGATCTCTACGACCGCCACATCGTGCAGGCGATGTGGCCCAGTGCCGAGATCGAGGTGTTCGATTCGGAGCATAAGGCGTCGTTCACCGATCTGGAGCTCTACTGGAACGTCATTCTGGGCCTCTTCATGACCGGGGCCAACGGCGGCATCAAGCTCATGTACCAGTCGATCCGCGACGAGCAGGCCATGGAGGCGCTGAAGCGCCAGAACCTCCAGGCCGAGATGGATTATCTGAAGTACCAGATCAATCCGCACTTCTTCATGAACACGCTCAACAACATCCATGCGCTGATCGACATCGACGCGGAGTGCGCCAAGAGCGCCGTGATCGAGCTCTCGAAAATGATGCGCTACGTGCTCTACGACTCGGGGCGCGAACATATCTCGCTCGAAAAGGACGTGCAGTTTCTCGAAAACTACATCGAGCTGATGCGCATCCGCTATGTCGATGCCATCGACATCCGCGTGCGCTATCCCCGGCCCCTGCCTGCCGGGGTGACGATCCCTCCCCTGCTGCTGATCGTCTTCGTGGAGAACGCCTTCAAGCACGGAGTGAGCTACAACCGCAGCTCGTTCATCCACATCGACATTGCGTGCGACGGCGGCATGCTCGTGAGCCGCATCGTCAATTCGCGGCACCGCGAGCCCGACGCCGGGCGCACGGGCATCGGCCTGGAGAACGTCCGCAAGCGCCTCGACCTGATCTACGGTCCGAAGGGCTATGGGCTCCGGATCGACGACAGCGATCCGGCGACCTATACCGTACAACTCGAAATCCCTACGTTCAATGCTTAGATGTATCGCCATCGACGACGAACCCCTGGCGCTCCGCCAGGTGCGTTCCTACATTGAGAAGATCCCCTACCTCGAACTGGCCGGTGCGTGCGACAATGCGCTCGATGCGCAGCAGTTTCTCTCCACGCATCCCGTCGATCTGATCTTCGCCGACATCGACATGCCCGACCTGAACGGCGTGGATTTCGTGCGTTCGCTCGTCGAGCCGCCCATGGTGATCTTCACCACGGCCTACTCGGAATATGCGGTGGAGGGCTTCAAGCTCAATGCCGTGGATTACCTGCTCAAGCCGTTCAGCTTCGCCGACTTCAGCCGTTCGGCCGCCAAGGCCAACTCGCTTTACGAACTGCGGCACAACCAGCGTACGGCGCCCGCGCCCGCGCAGCCCGAAGCGGAGGCGGAGACGCCGGACCGCGGGAAGGAGTTTCTTTCGGTAAAAGCCGACTACAAGGTCTCGCTGGTGAAGATCCGCGAAATCGTATACCTCGAAAGCGAGGGCGAATACGTGCGCATGCACCTCGCCGACGGCTCGACCATCACCACGCTGTTCCGGCTCAAGAACATGGAGGCCGAGCTGCCCGCCGACAGCTTCATGCGCATCCATCGTTCGTACATCGTCAATCTGCGGCGCATCAAGAGCTTCGTCAAGGGCCGCGTCTTCCTGAGCGACACGGATTGCGTGCCGATCGGCGAAAACTACAAGGAGGCATTCCAGCAATACATCGACCGCACGTTCCGGAACCTTTAGCCGCGGTGCGGCGGGTGCGTCTCCGCTGCGGGATTTGTCCGGTGCGGCGAAACCTGCCCGCGCTGCGGGGTGCTGTTTCGGGAAAGCGGCCGGAAAGCGCGCGTGCGGAAGTCTTTGGGTCAGAGCCGGGGAAAGTGCTCCAACGCCGCATAGCCCCTCTCGGGCGAGCAGGCGTAGCAGCGGTGCGTGAGGCCGTTGGTCAGCACGAGGTAGCGCGCGCCGAGCACCGAGTTGTAACGTACGGCCTGATCCAGTACGCGGGCGTCGATCTTTACTGCGGGAGCCTTGCACTCGGCCAGCAGCAGCGGCGCCCCCGCATCGTCCACCACCACCACATCGGCCCGCTGCGGCTGTCCGTTGAGCGCCACGGCGTACTCCTGCACGATTCGGCGCGCCGGCGCGCCGCAGTGCGCTACCAGACAGGCGATCAGGTGGCGACGCACCCACTCCTCGGGTGTCAGCACAAGCCAGATGCCGCGCAAATCGTCCCATACCTCCACCTGATCGCGGCGGCGGCGTGCGCGCAGCCGGATCGGCGGGAAGTTCAGTTCGGGCAGTTCGGACATTGGGTCTCGCGTTGGTTTTCGGCCGCAAAAATACGATTTATTTCTTAAAAAGGCGGCCCGCCGGTGCGGTATCCGCTTCCCTGTCGCGAGCATTCGATGGCTGATGTTCGAAAAAGTGTTTTTTCTTTCTTTATTCAAATAAATTATTGTATATTGCAGTTGAATCGATGCTTTTCGGTGCACGGGGAGCAGTACGGAAAGGAGTATGAAAAGTGCGATCCGATACGAGTCTTTCGCGTAGATGTTTCATTTAAAACCCGATGTCATGAAAAAGCTGCAATTGAAGAAAGAGGTGATCGCATCGCTCGAACGGAGTCAGATGGGGGCTTTGAAAGGAGGAATATTGGATCCGCAAACCGTCGGTTGGGATTGTAAAAAAACACAGAACGGTCCCCCGGAATTGGGATGTGTGGATATAAAAGATATCGTGTCGGTCGATCGTCCGTGCACTGTGGAGACCTTGGATTGTCCCACTCAAGGTTGTCCCCCTTCGCCGACGGAAAATTGCGGGGAATCCACGGTGATCGTTTGCGGATTCACGCTGACTTCGAATACCGCACTGTGTTAGCACTCCCCCGGCCGTGCCGGTCTTCGGACGGATGCGCCGCCCCGGCTCCGGGCAGTCGATAGTCCGCTCCGTGCGGTTCGGTGCTCGTTTGCGTTCGGCGGTTCGAATGACCGACGGCGAACCTTCGGGTTTCGCTGTCGGTTTTTTTGAGCGTTCCGCTCCTGTGTCCTCCCCGGTCCCGAGCGAAATCCGTCGCTTTCCCGCGAACTATGGGAAATCATCCTCCACGGGAAAATTTCCGGCGAAACGATTTGTTTGCACGTCGGATTTTCCGTGACTTGTAACTGCGCTGCAACGGGCGACCGCCGCGGCGCGACAACCCGCAGAAAAATGAAGACGACCTACGTTCCTTTTCGCAACTTCGTACTCAGAACCCCGTTGTTTCCGCTCGGCGCCCGGGCCGGGGAGACGGACGGGAATCCCGCATTCCGCGAGGCCCTCTTTCTGGCATCGCCCGAGTTGTACGGAGGCTGCGCCTCGAACGATCCGAAAAAACGGATCAGGTTCGACCGCTCCGTGCTCAAATACCGTCACCGGGCCAAGACACGCTGCACGCCGTTCGGGCTGTTCGCCGGGTGCAGCGTGGGCCGGATCGCGGACCGCACGACGGTCGAGCTGCCGCCCGCGGAGCACGCGCGGCGCTGCACCCGACTCGACATGCAGTACCTGTGCGCGCTGATTCAGGAGATCGAGCGAATGCCCGAAGTGCGCGACCGAATCGCTTACTATCCGAACGACAGCCTCTACGCGATCGGCGGCAAATACCGCTATGTCGAGTACCGCTACGTGAAGTCGCAGCGCCGCCATACCGTCTCGTCGCTGGAGATCGACGAGGCGCTGGAGACGCTGCTGTGTACGGCGGCCGGGGGTGCCACGATCGACGTCCTGGTGCGGTCGCTGGCCGTCGGGGAGGTGACACCCGACGAGGCCCGCGACTACGTGCTGGAGGCGATCGGTGCCCAGGTGCTGAAGAGCGAACTCGATCCGTGCGTCGTGGGCGAGGACGTGCTGGACACGCTCATCGACGCGCTTTCGCGCCTGGGAAATGCTCCCCACCTGCCGTCGCTGCGTAGGATCCGCGACCTGCTGAAGCGCATCGACGCGCAGCCCGTCGGCACGACGTTGCCGCTCTATTCCGAGATTCTGACCCTCGTCGAGGGCATCGGTGTGGGGTTCGAACCCAAATACCTGTTCCAGACCGACCTGTTCAAACCGGCGCTGTGCGCGCAGGCGGACGCGGAGACCGTCGCCCGCATCGCCCGTCTGATCGACTTCCTGGCGAAGATCGCTCCTGCGGGCGAACACTCCGACCTGCAAAAGTTCACGCGGGCCTTCCGCGAGCGCTACGAGGATTCCGAGGTGCCGTTGGCTGAGGCCTTGGACGGCGAGCTGGGACTGGGCTACCCCGTCGGTTCGGGCGGCGGCGATGTCAGCCCCCTGATCGACGACCTGGTCTTCCCCGTCCGCTATCCGAACGGTGCGTCGGGCCCGCAGACGCCGCTGGACCGGGTGCTGTTCCGCAAACTCGTGGAAAACGCCCGCACGGGCGCCCGCGTGATCGAACTCAGGGACGAGGATTTCGCGGATACGAACCACACCCATTCGCTTCCCGAAACGATTGCCGTGATGTGCAACCTGCTGGGCGGCGGCCGCATCGTGCTCCGCTCGGTCGGCGGAGTGTGCGCGGCGAACCTGCTGGGACGCTTCTGCCACATCGACGGGGGCATCTGTTCCCTCGTGAAGGAGATTGCCGATTTCGAGCGTGCGGGCGCACCGGAGGTCATCCTTGCCGAATTGTCGCACCTTCCCGAGTCGCGCATCGGCAACATCGCCTCGCGCCCCGCATTCCGCGAGTGTACGCTGCACTACCTCTCGAACTGCGCGCACGACGGCACCGACCTGCCCGTTTCGGACCTGATGCTCTCCGTGCGGCGCGGCCGGCTCCGCCTCCGTTCGAAGCGTTACGACCGGGAGGGCATGCCCCGCCTGACGTGCGCCCACAACCATTCGCTGAGTCCCATTCCCGTCTACCGCTTTCTCTGTGACCTGCAATACCGCGATGTGACCGCAGGGTTCGCGCACGGCTGGTCGGGCATGTTCTCGGCGTCGGAGCATCTGCCTCGCATCGAGTACGACAACATCGTGCTCGCCCGGGAGCGCTGGAAGATCGACCGGAAAGCGCTCGAAGCGCTCGAAGGGTGCGGCGACGCGGAGCGCGACGCCCGATTCCGCGAATTCCTGCACGCGAGGGGCGTTGCGACCGAGGTCGTCATCCCCGACAGCGACAACGAGCTCTATCTGAATCTGGACGACGAGTCTTGCCGCAGCCTGCTGCTGGAGGAGATCGGCTGCCGCAGGCAGATCGTGCTGGAGGAGTTCGTTTTCGCCGGCGATGCGGGCGTCGTGCGCTGCGGAGACGACACGTATACGAACGAAGCGATCTTCGCTTTTCACAAAAATCGCTGATTATGATACGCAGAAAATTCATTCCGGGCAGCCGGTGGCTCTATTTCAAGATATATACGGGCATCAAAACCGCCGACGAGGTGGCGACACGCACCCTGCTCCCCCTGTTGCGGGAGTGGTACGAAGCGAAACTTATCGACGACTGGTTCTTCATCCGGTATACCGATCCCGATTTCCATCTCCGGCTTCGGCTGCTCGTGGCCCGGCCCGAGCAGTTCATCGGCTTCGTGCAGGCCTCGCAGGACGCCAAAATCTCGCTGGAGCGGCTCAACGAAATCCGCGAGAAGCCCGACGAGGAGCCCGAGGACGGATTTCTGATCCGCGACATTCCCCGCGATGCGGACATCGAGTTCCGGGACGCGGTCTTTCAGTACGAAGGGCCGCATTCGGCGCGCGTGCTGGACGGGATCACGCTGACGATACCCCACGACAAGGTGACGGCCATCGTCGGCGAGAGCGGAAGCGGCAAGACGACGCTGCTCAAAATGATGCTCGGCTTCTACCCTCCCGTCGCGGGCGAAGTGCTGCTCGGGGGCCGCAAGGTGTCGCAGTACAGCGCGTCGTGCTGGCGCCGGGCATGCGGCACGGTCATGCAGGAGAGTTTCGTTTTCTCCGACACGATCGCGAACAATATCGCCGTGTCGGACGAAATACCCGACATGAATCGGGTGCGCCGTGCGGTGGAGGTCGCCAACATCGGGTCCTTCATCGACTCCCTGCCGCTGGGCTTCAACACGCGGATCGGAGCCGACGGCCACGGGCTGAGCACCGGACAGAAACAGCGCCTGCTGATCGCCCGCGCGGCCTATCGGAATGCCCGCTACCTCTTTTTCGACGAAGCCACGAACTCGCTCGACGCCAATAACGAACGTACGATCATGGAGCGGCTGGAGACGCTTTTCGAGGGCAAGACGGTCGTCATCGTCGCGCACCGCCTCTCGACGGTGAAGCGTGCGGACAACATCGTCGTGCTTGCCCGCGGCCGCATCGTCGAGCAGGGCACGCACGAGGAGCTCACGGCCCGGCGGGGCTATTACTACGAGCTGGTGAAGAACCAGTTGGAACTGGGGAACTGACCTCCTGCGTCAGTGAACTCCGGGACAAATACGGTGTGAGGCACGATGCGGTTCCGAACACTGCTGCGTTTCTGGAAACAAGAAATGGTAACGCATGCATCGGAAAAGACGCCGATGTTTCGGAAATTAACGGACTCGAAGCCCGATGGCCGGAACACTCCTTCAGGACTTTTGCCGCTTATTTGAATGATTTCCGCAAGACATCGGCCTTCGACGGCTTTCACAGGCGTCATTCCGCATATTATGAAAATCCCGACAGACGCTTCGACGTCCGATGCGGGGAATGCAACAACAGTAAATTTTAACCTTTTACCATGCCGCAGAGAGAACACTTTTACAGCGAGGAGGCCCAGGCGATTCTGGGCAAGGCGCCGTCGTGGGTCGTGCGTTGGGGCATAACGGTCCTGTCCGTGATTCTCGCCCTGATCGTCCTGGGGTGTTACGTCATCAAGTATCCGCGAATCGTGAAGGCGCCCGTAACCATCACCACGCTCAATGCGCCGTCGGATCTTGCGGTCCGCTACGACGGACTGCTCGACACCGTGTGCGTCGCGAACGGCGCGCACGTGGCCGAGGGGCAGCTGATCGCGCTGCTCGCCACGCCGGCCGACTATGGCGACGTGGCCGCCGTGGAGCGCAATCTGCGGGCATCCTGCGCCATACCTTTCGATCAGCTGGTCGGTGAACCGTGGCTGAACGACGATTACGTGCTGGGCGACCTTCAGTCCGCATGGGCCGAATTCCTGCGCGAGAGCCTCGATTACCGGCACTATCTTGCCGTAGACTACGTCGGCGTGAAGAGGGAACTCCTCCGGGTACAGATCGACAAGAACAACGAGTACTACGCGAAACTGGAGAGGCAGCGGAGGCTTCTTGTCGCAGACCTCGACATTGGTCGCAGGATGCTGGCGCGCGATTCCGTGCTTCTGGCCGAGACGGTGATTTCGGCAGCCGACTACGAGACGACCCTCCAGAATTTTCTGGCCAAGCAGAATGCCGAAGCGGGGTTTGCCGCCACGCTGACCGCTACGGAGCTGAATATTTTGCAGAGCCGCCAGCAACTCGTCGAGCTCGCCGTGCAGGAGGAGAACGAACGGGCCGAGTACGACCGCCGGCTGGGACAGCTGCGGCAGCAGCTCCTCGCGCAGCTCGCGCAGTGGAGGGAGCTTTACGCCGTCGTGGCGCCTGCCGAAGGGCATGTCTCGCTTCACCGCTACTGGAGCAAAGGGCAGCACGTCTCGGTCGGCGACGTGCTGGCGAGCATCGTACCTGCGGGCGGGACCGAGATCATCGGCCGCATGGAGGTGCCTTCGGCGGGTTTCGGAAAGGTGCGCGACGGGCAGGCGGTGAACGTGAAGCTGAACGGCTTCCCCTACATGGAATACGGCATTCTGAAGGGGCGGATCCGCTCCATTTCCTCCGTGCCGACCCGGGCGCAGGGGCTCGGCGGTGCGACGGCCGCCTATACGGTCGAGGTCGCATTCCCGCAAGGTATGACGACGACCTACGGAAAAGAGCTGCCGATGATCCAGCAGATGGACGGCACGGGCGAGATCGTTACGGAGGACATGCGGCTGATCGAGCAGTTCGTGCAGCCGATCCTGTCCCTGTTCCGGAATCATTGACCGGATGAATTTTCGGCCGGCAACGCGATCGGGAGGTGCACGATTTCGTTCGTTTCGGCGCGCTCGGGTCTTTGCTGCGGATGCTTTTGCCCTCGGTTTTTTCGGTATCTTTGGCTTCGCCTCAGATACTCCCGCCCGGCAAAATGCAAGCAAGTTTGCTTTTGCACTCGCTTATTCGTATCTTTGTTCGCCGGGAAATACTGTTTTGAATTATGAGAAATCTTTTTGTCCTGATAACGATCTTCGCCGCGATGCACGGAGCGGCGGCGCAGACGCCGCGAGCCACCGAGGGCCGCGATCCCTTGCGCAGCGGCATCGTCTCCTGCCCCACGGCCGCCGAGGCTGCCGGAGCGACGGCCGCGGCGTCGAAATACCTCGCGCCGCTCGCAGAGTGGACCGCAGCGGACGGGGCGGCGGAAGCCACTTTTACGGTGCCTTTCGCATGGGCCAACCGGCGCGTGGGGCTGCACATGCCTCCGATGTCCGGCGAGTACGAAGTTTACGTCGGCGGCACGTTCGCGGGATACAACGCCGACCCGGGCTATGCGGCCGACTTCGACATCACGAAGAAGGTGCGCGAGGGCCGCAACACGGTAGAGATCAGGTCCGTGTCCGATTCCCCCGCTCTCGTGCTGGAGAGCCGCGACCGGGCGGTGTTCGCCGCGCCGGCCGGGGCCTATGTCTTCAGCCGTCCCACGATGTACGTGCGCGACGTCGCGGTGCGTACGTGGAGAACGGAGGGCGCGGCGAAAGCCGAGGTGGGCGTCGTGGTGCGCACCGGCGCGCTCAATCCCAAGACTTCGCGCATCCACTACGAGCTCCGGTCGCCCGACGGTGCGACGATGCACGCGGGGCACGGCGACATGACGCTCGACATGCGGCGCGAGGACACGCTGCGCTTCGTGGTCGCGGTGCCCGACACGCTGCTGTGGTCGGCCGCACGGCCCGTGCGCTGCCGCCTGCTGCTCAAGACGCAGTACGAGGGCCGCTACGGCGAGTACCTCTCCGTGCCGCTCGGATTCCGCACGGCGGAGGTGTGCGACGGCCGGCTGACGGTGAACGGCGAACCGGTGGCGCTGCGTGCGGCGGAGGTTGCGCCCGCGCTGTGTGCGGCCGACATCGCGCGGCTGCGGGCCGAGGGCTGCAATCTGCTGCGTTTCCGTCCGGGACCCGTGCCCGAGGGGTTGTACGATCTGTGCGACTCGCTGGGAATATACGTCGTGGCGCAGGCGCCGATCGACACGCACCGCAGCGGCGACGACATCCGGCGCGGCGGCAATCCGAGCAACGATCCCGAGTGGCTGGGCGCCTACCTCGAACGGACCGAGGATGCGTACCATGCGGCCAAGCGCCATCCGTCGGTGGTGGCATTCTCGCCGGCCGTGCGCTCCGCCAACGGCATCAATCTGTACGAGTGCTACCTGCGGATGAAGCGCACGGGCGATACGCGCCCCGTGGTCTACACCGAGGCCGGCGGACAGTGGAACAGCGACCGCCTCGACATGGAACGCTGATCCCCCGATACTTTCTTGCGCGCCGCAGGCCTCCCGTTCAGGGACCTGCGGCGCTGCGTTTTGCGGACCGGGCGTCGGCGGTGCGCGGACGGGACGTGTTTCCGCGGCATGCTGCGCGTGCGGACAATGCCGCTTTCGCCGGCGTAGGGCGGGCACTTCGTGGCGCGGGCCGTGCGGTTTCTCGTTTTTTATGCGTATCTTTGCCCGATAAACCGGAATACAAACGACAAACAGTATATGGCAGACGAAAAAATCATCTTTTCGATGGTCGGCGTGAGCAAGACCTTCACCAACCAGAAAAAAGTGCTCAACAACATCTACCTCTCGTTCTTCTACGGGGCCAAGATCGGCATCATCGGTCTGAACGGCGCGGGTAAATCGACGCTGATGAAGATCATCGCCGGTATCGACAAGAATTACCAGGGCGAGGTGGTCTTCGCTCCGGGCTACACGGTGGGATACCTCGAACAGGATCCGAAACTCGACGATGCGAAGACCGTGAAGGAGGTCGTCGAGGAGGGCTGCGCCGCGACGGTCGCCCTGCTCCGCGAGTACGAGGAGATCAACCAGAAGCTCTGCGAGCCGATGGACGACGACACGATGGCGCGTCTGATCGAGCGCCAGGGCGAGTTGTACGAGAAGATCGACCAGTGCAACGGCTGGGAGCTGGACAGCGTGCTCGAACGTGCGATGGACGCCCTGCGCTGCCCCGCGCCCGATCAGAACGTGGCGGTGCTTTCGGGCGGCGAGCGGCGTCGCGTGGCGCTGTGCCGCCTGCTGTTGCAGCAGCCCGACGTGCTGCTGCTCGACGAGCCCACCAACCACCTCGACGCCGAGTCGATCGACTGGCTCGAACAGCACCTCCAGCAGTACAAGGGTACGGTGATCGCCGTGACGCACGACCGCTATTTCCTCGACAACGTGGCGGGCTGGATTCTCGAACTCGACCGCGGCGAGGGCATTCCGTGGAAAGGCAACTACTCGGGCTGGCTCGACCAGAAGACCAAGCGCATGGCCATGGAGGAGAAGCAGGAGTCGAAGCGCCGCAAGACCCTCGAACGCGAGCTGGAATGGGTGCGCATGTCGCCTTCGGGCCGTCATGCCAAGTCGAAGGCCCGTCTGTCGGCCTACGACAAGATGATGAACGAGGATGCGAAGCAGAAGGAGGAGAAACTCGAAATATTCATCCCGAACGGTCCGCGTCTGGGCGACGTGGTGATCGAGGCGCACGACGTGACGAAGGCTTTCGGCGACCGCGTGCTCTACGAACACCTCGACTTCGCGCTGCCCCCCGCGGGCATCGTGGGCGTGATCGGTCCCAACGGCACGGGCAAGACGACCCTCTTCCGCATGATCATGGGTCTGGAGGAGCCCACGGCCGGATCGTTCCGCGTGGGCCCGACCGTCAAACTGGCCTATGTCGATCAGCAGCACAAGTCGATCGACCCCGAGAAGTCGGTCTACGAGGTCATCTCGCAGGGCGCCGACCTCATCATGCTGGGCAACCGCCAGGTGCCGGCGCGTGCCTATGTGGCGCGCTTCAACTTCACGGGCGCCGACCAGGAGAAGAAGTGCGGCATGCTCTCGGGCGGCGAGCGCAACCGCCTCCAGCTGGCGCTGGCGCTCAAGGAGGAGGGCAACGTGCTGCTGCTCGACGAGCCCACCAACGACATCGATGTCAATACGCTGCGCGCCCTGGAGGAGGGCCTCGAAAACTTCGCCGGCTGTGCCGTGGTGATCTCCCACGACCGCTGGTTCCTCGACCGCGTGGCCACGCACATCCTTTCGTTCGAGGGCGACTCGAAAGTGGTCTTCTACGAGGGATCGTACAGCGAATACGAGGCCTGGAAGCGGGCTCAGGGCGGCGATACGGAGCCGCACCGCGTGAAATACAAGAAACTGATGGAGTAAGCATATCATGGCACAGAAACCTTCGATACCCAAGGGCACGCGCGACTTCTCCCCGGCGGAGATGATGCGTCGCAACTACATTTTCGACACGGTGCGGAGCGTGTTCCGCACGTTCGGCTATGCGCCGCTCGAAACCCCCGCCATGGAGCAGCTCACCACCCTGCTGGGCAAATACGGCGACGAGGGCGACAAGCTCCTGTTCAAGATCCTCGATTCGGGCGACTATGCCGCCGGACTTTCGGAGGCCGAACTGCGCCAGGCGGCGAAGATCTGCGAAAAGGGGCTGCGCTACGACCTCACGGTGCCGTTCGCACGCTACGTCGTGCAGCACCGCGGCGAACTGACGCTGCCGTTCAAACGCTACCAGATTCAGCCCGTGTGGCGTGCCGACCGGCCGCAGAAGGGCCGTTACCGCGAGTTCTATCAGTGCGACGTGGACGTGGTGGGCTCGCGCTCGCTGCTGCATGAAGTGGAGCTGGTGGACATCGTGGCGCGCGTATTCGCGGCGCTGGGCATCCGCGTGACGCTCAAGATGAACAACCGCAAGATCCTCTACGGCATCGCCGAGACCATCGGCCACGCCGACAAGATGATCGAGATCACGGTGGCCATCGACAAGCTGGAGAAGATCGGACTGGAGAACGTGAGGGCCGAGCTGCTGGAGCGCGGACTGGACGAGGCGGCATTCGACCGGCTGCGTCCGATTCTCGAACTCGAAGGCGACAACGAGCGCAAACTCGACCTGCTGGCCGGAGCCATCGGAGCATCGGAGACCGGCATGAAGGGCGTGGAGGAGATGCGCACGATCCTGGGTTACGTGGCTCGGCTCGGCATCGACCTGCCCGTGGAGCTCGACCTGTCGCTGGCCCGCGGCCTCAACTATTATACGGGGGCCATCTTCGAGGTCAAGGCGCTCGACTACGCCATCGGCTCGATCTGCGGCGGCGGCCGCTACGATGACCTGACCGGCATCTTCGGCATGCCCGACACGTCGGGCGTCGGCATCTCGTTCGGTGCCGACCGCATCTACGACGTCATGACGGGACTCGGACTCTTTCCTGCGGAGCTCGACTGCGCGACCCGGGTGCTTTTCGCCAACCTCGGTGAGGAGGAGGAGTTCGCCTCCATGCGCCTGCTGCGCGCGTTGCGCGATGCGGGCATCGCGGCGGAGATCTACCCCGACCGTGCGAAGATGAAGAAACAGATGGAGTATGCCGACCGGCGCGGCATTCCGTTCGTGGCGCTCGTCGGCAGCGACGAGCTGGCGCGCGGCTGCGTTACGCTGCGTGACATGCGCACCGGCGAGCAGGTCGAGGTGGCGGGCGAGGAGCTCGCGGCACGCCTCGGCCGTTAGCGGAGGCGTGCTTCGGTGCCGGTCGGAGGAGGCCGGGTACGGTGTCGGGCCGCGGGCCGCGCACGACGCTGCGGCGTTCCGTTCGCGGCGCCCGTCGGCAGCGGCGGGCTGGCGTGCGGCTGCGTGACATGCGTGCCGGCGTACGCTTGCGTTGTGCGGCATGCCTTCCGGAGAGCGGAGTCGTCGCGTTGCGCGATGTGTGCACCCGCGGACTGGTGCGGCCGGGCTCTTCCGTGGCTGCGGCGGGCGCGGGGCGCATGCTTCGCGGACCGGAGCGAGGTCCTCGGCCGGCGGAACGGGAAATTCGATTGAAAGTATGATACACTATGCGGAGAACCTTGTGCGGAGCGTGCTGTTCGCGGCATTGCTCTGCGTGTCGGGTGCGGTGCGGGCGCAGGAGAGCGCTCCGGCCGCACCCGAAGCCGTACGTGAGCGGGCGCTTGCCGCGCAGCGGAAGCTCGACCTGGTGTACCGCTACCTCCACGGACTTTACGTAGAGGAGGCGGACATGGAGCCGCTGGTCGAGCGTGCCGTGCGCGGCATGCTCGATGCGCTCGACCCCCACTCAGCCTATCTGACCGCGGAGGAGATGCGGAGCGCGGAGGCGCAGTTCGACGGCGGATTCGGGGGTGTCGGAATCGAATACGACATGTTGCACGACACGCTCGTCGTGGTGAATGTCGTGTCGGGAGGTCCTGCGATGCGGGCGGGCATGCGTGCCGGCGACCGGATCGTGGCGATCGACGGCGTGTCGTCGGTGGGCATGCCGCGCGGCGAGGTGCCGAAGCGGCTGCGCGGCGCGGCCGGTACGTGCGTGGAGGTGTCGGTCGTGCGCCGGGGCGAGGCCGTGCCGCGCATCTTCGGCATGCTCCGCGACCGGATCCCGCTCGAAACGGTCGATGCCGCTTACCGCATCGACGACCGCACGGGATACATCCGTGTGAACCGCTTCGGACGCACCACGATGGAGGAGTTCCGCCGGGCGTTCGCTTCGCTCGGTGCGATCGACGGCCTGCTGCTGGACTTGCGGGGCAACAGCGGCGGATTGCTCTCCCAGGCCATCGAGATGGCGGCGTTCTTTCTCCCCGCGGGGGCGCGCATCGTCTCGACGGAGGGGCGGGCCGTGGGATCCCGGGTGTTCGATGCGCCGCGCGACGGCGCCTTTCTGCGCGGGCGCCTCGCGGTGCTCGTGGACGAAGCTTCGGCCTCGGCGAGCGAAATCGTGGCCGGTGCCGTGCAGGATTGGGACCGGGGCGTGGTCGTGGGGCGTCCCACATTCGGAAAGGGACTGGTTCAGCGTCAGATACCCCTGCCCGACGGGTCGGCCGTCCGCATCACCGTGGCCCGCTATCATACCCCCTCGGGGCGGGTCATCCAGCGCCCGTATGCCGACGGCGACCGGCAGGGGTACTACCTCGAACATTACCGGCGCTACGGCGCTTTTCCCGACAGCCTGCCTAACGATACGCCCTTTTACGAGACGCTCCGCCGGGGGCGCCGCGTCTACGGCGGTGGCGGCATCGTGCCGGACCTCTTCGTTCCGGCCGATACGGCGGGCATGACACCCTGTCTTGTCGGGCTGTTGCAGCGGGGCGTGCCGGACAGCTACGTTGTGGGCCTGCTCGACGCCCGGCGCGAGCACCTGCTCGCCCGGTATCCCCGGTTCGAGGATTTTGCCGCGGACTTCGAGCCCGACGCGGCAATGCTGCGCGAGGTCGCCGCAATGGGAGCCGAACAGGGGGTCGTCTGCGACGGGGAGGCCTTTGCGGAGGCGGCTCCGCGGCTCCGGCGACGGATCAGGGCGGTCCTGGCGCAGAGACTCTACGGTACGGCCGCGTTTTACCGTATGATGAACGATTCGGGCGATCCGATGTTCGGGCATGCCGCGGCGTTGCTGCGCGACTGGGAGCACGAGGCGGAGCCGCTGTTGTGTCCCGGGGCGCGGCGCTGCGGTGCGTCCGCAGCCGGAGAGGGCGCCGTGCGGTGACGGAGCGGTCAAGGCGGTCGGGGCGGAGTCCCGGGGACCGGAGCGGCTGCCGGTGTGCGGACTGCCGCGCAGCGACATCGCCGGCCTGGACGGGAGGTGCCGCGGCAAACCGGTGAGAGGGCCGGAGGCCGGCATGCCGGGGGCTGCACCGACCCCGCGGAAAGCCGAAAAAATGCGCGGACGGTGTGTCGGCGGACCGATGGGTGTGCTCGCCTTTCGAAATTTTCGTATTTTTGCGCAAATCTTTTGCTTATGAATCGGAAGAACTATCTGTCGCTCCTGCTCAAGGGGTGCGCCATGGGCATGGCGGACGTCGTGCCCGGCGTTTCGGGCGGAACGATCGCCTTCATTTCGGGTATTTACGAGGAGCTCATCGGGTCGATCCGCAGCATCGACGCCACGGCTTTGCGCCTCCTGCTGCGGCTGCGGTTCGCGGAGTTCTGGCCCCGGATCAACGGGGGCTTCCTGCTGGCTGTGGCCGCGGGCATCGGCATCTCGATCTTCTCGCTGGCGCGGCTGATGACCCTGCTGCTGGAGTCCTACCCCATTCCCACCTGGTCGTTTTTCTTCGGTCTGATCGTGGCGTCGGCACTGCTCGTCTCCCGCTCGGTAGGGCGCTGGAACGCGGCCTCCTGCGCTGCGCTCGCCGCCGGCATCGCCGCGGCGTGGTGGATCACCGAGGTGACGCCCGCCGAGACGCCCGACACGTGGTGGTTCGTGATGCTCTCGGGCGCCATCGCCATCTGCGCCATGATTCTGCCCGGCATTTCGGGCGCCTTCATCCTGCTGCTGCTCGGCAAGTACCAATACATATTGCAGGCTGTGGGAGACCTGAACCTGCCCGTGCTGCTGCTCTTCGGCTGCGGTGCCGTGGCGGGGCTGCTCTCCTTCTCGCACGTGCTCTCGTGGCTGCTGCGCCGCTGCCACGACGCCACGGTGGCCGTGCTGATGGGTTTCATGATCGGCTCGCTCAACAAGGTGTGGCCCTGGAAGGAGACAGTGAGCACCTATCTCGACAGTCACGGACGGCCCCAACCCCTCGTCGAGGACAACGTGCTGCCCGCCGCCTACCGGGCGATGACGGGCGACGACGCGCACCTGGCGGCAGCTGTGGCGCTGTGCGCGGCGGGATTCCTGTCGATCTGGGCCGTGGAGCGGATCGGCGACGCGGTGCGCGCAAGACGGGAGCGGAGATGAGACGTTTCGGACTGATCGGCCGGACGTTGGGCCACTCCGCCTCGGCACGCTATTTCGCCGAAAAATTCCGGCGCGAAGGCATCGCCGGCTGCCGGTACGACCTCTTCGAGCTGGCGGCGATCGAGGAGCTGCCCCGGCTGCTGGAGCGGCTGCCCGAACTGTGCGGTTTCAACGTTACGATTCCCTACAAACAGGCCGTGCTCCCCTACCTCGACGCCGTGTCGCCCGAAGCCGCACGCATCGGCGCCGTGAACTGCGTGCGTCGCGACGGGGCGCGGCTCACGGGCTACAATACGGATGCGGAGGGGGTGCGTGCCTCGCTCGACGGACTGTTGCGGGGCGAGAGACCTGCGCGCACGCTCGTGTGCGGCACGGGCGGTGCGGCGCAGGCGGTGCGTTATGTGTTGGAGGAGCGCGGCATGGCGTACGATACGGTTTCGCGCGATCCGGCGCGAGGACGTTACACCTATGCCGCCCTGACGGAGGAGACGGTGGCTGCCGCCCGGCTGGTCGTGAATGCCACGCCGCTGGGGACCGCGCCCCGGACCGACGAGTCGCCCCGGCTGCCCTACGATGCGCTCACGGCGGAGCATCGGTTGTTCGACCTGGTATACAATCCGCCGCTCACGCGCTTTCTGGAACAGGGCGTCCGCCGCGGCGCCCGCATCCTCAACGGCGAAGTCATGCTGCACGCCCAGGCCGAGGCGGCGTGGCGCATCTGGAACGGCGATCCGGAGTGACCGGACGTGCGCGGGGCGGCAGCCTGTGCCGTGCCGGTTCCTCCGTCGGACGGGAAGTCGTCCGACGGTTCGGTTTTTTTCGGGTTCCGGAGCCCCGGGGCGGCGTCAGCGGCGCGTGAGCAGGCCGCAGGCCGTTTCGTAGTCCTCCTCGCGGACCACGAGCTGCGCCGGGATGGCCATCGGATAGTTCGAGGACATCAGCTCGTTGCGCAACGATACCTCGATGCCGGCGCTTTCGAGCAGCGATTTCGCGATTTCGGCTTCGGCGACGGTGTTGTACTCCGCCAGCACGACCAGTGTGGTGTCAGTCATAATTCCGATATTTTCAGGTTGATACTATAAAGTTACGCATTTTGTTGATAAAATGCAATCGCGCGGCCGGAAATTTTCCGGCAAATTGTCTTATCTTTGTTCGGGATTTACAAACACTGCACCGAAAATGCCGGAATTCGTCCATCTGCACGTACATACCCAATACTCCATCCTCGACGGAGCCGCCGCGGTCAAGCCCCTGCTCAAACGGGCCAAGGAGCTCGGCATGACCTCGCTGGCCATCACCGACCACGGCAACATGTACGGGGTGAAGAACTTCCACGACACGGCCGTCGATCTGGGCATCAAGCCCATCCTCGGCTGCGAGGTCTACGTCGTGCGCAACCGTTTCGAGAAGGACAAGGACGAGAAGGCCGGCGACCACCTCATTCTGCTGGCCAAGAACCTGGAGGGGTATCACAACCTCTGCAAGATGGTCTCCTACTCCTTCACCGAGGGTTTCTACTACAAGCCGCGCGTGGACAAACAGCTCCTCCAGGAGTACCACGAAGGGCTCATCTGCTGCTCGGCCTGCCTGGGCGGCGAGCTGCCTCAGGCCATCATGCGCAACGACATGCAGGAGGCCGAACGCGTGGTCGAGTGGTTCAAGGGGGTGTTCGGCGAGGATTACTACCTCGAAATGCAGCTCCACCGCTCGGGCGATCCGCAGAAGGACGAGGATGTCTATGCGAACCAGGTGCGCGTGAACCGCGCGCTGCTCGACCTGGCCGCCAAATACGGGGTGAAGTACATCTGTTCGAACGACGTGCACTTCATCCTGGCCGAGGACGCCGCGGCGCACGACCATCTGATCTGCCTCAACACGGGCCGCGATCTGGACGACCCGAACCGCATGCGTTATACGTTTCAGGAGTACCTGAAATCGCCCGAGGAGATGGCGGCGCTCTTTCCCGACCATCCGGAGGCGCTGGCCACGACGCTCGAAATCGCCGGCAAGGTCGAGGAGTACACCCTGGCCCATGCGCCGCTGATGCCCAACTTCCCGCCGCCGGCCGACTTCCACATGCCGCTGGAGGAGCTGCGCGCGTCGTTCGTCAAGAAGATAGAGGATGCGGAGCTGCTGGCCCGCATCGGGGCGTGCGCGACCACGGAGGAGCTGGAGGCGATGGTGGCCGGCGACAGGGACCTGAGCGACAAGCTGATGGTGGCCAAGCAGTTTTGCTACCTCAAGGATATTACCTACCAGGGCGCGCACCGGCGCTATCCCGGCGAGAAGTGGACCCCGGAGGTCGAAAAGCGCATCCGCTACGAGCTCGACACGATCGAGTGGATGGGTTTCCCGGGTTACTTCCTCATCGTGTGGGACTACATACGCGCCGCGCGCGAAATGGGCGTGTCGGTGGGGCCGGGCCGCGGATCGGCCGCGGGATCGGTGGTGGCCTACTGTCTGCGCATCACGAACATCGACCCGCTGGCCTACGACCTGCTGTTCGAGCGTTTCCTGAATCCGGAGCGCATCTCGCTGCCCGATGTCGATGTGGATTTCGATGAGGACGGCCGCGCCGACGTGCTGAAATACTGCGTGCAGAAGTACGGTCAGAAGCGCGTGGCGCAGATCGTGACGTTCGGTACGATGGCGCCCAAGATGGCGATCAAGGATGTGGCCCGCGTGCAGAAGCTCGCCCTCTCGGAGAGCGACCGTCTGTCGAAGCTGGTGCCCGACAAGATCACGCCCGACAAGAAGCACGGCGAAACGCCGTTCGATTTCGTATATAAGGAGTCGCCCGACCTGGCCGCCGAGCGCGAGTCGCCCAACCAGCTGATCCGCAACACGCTCAAGTATGCCGAAAAGCTGGAAGGCTCGATCCGCCAGACGGGCGTGCACGCCTGCGGCGTCATCATCGGCCAGGACGACCTGGAGAAGTTCGCCCCGATGGCCATCGCCAAGGACGCCGAACTGAACGTGGTGGAGTTCGAGGGCAAGGAGGTGGAGAGCGTGGGTCTGATCAAGATGGACTTCCTCGGACTGCGCACGCTCTCGATCATCAAGGATGCCGTGCGCAACGTGAAGGACGTGCACGGCGTGGAGGTGGACATCGACGCCATACCGCTCGACGATGCGCCGACCTACGAGGTCTTCGCCCGGGGCGACACCACGGGACTCTTCCAGTTCGAGTCGCCCGGAATGAAGAAGCACCTGCGCAACCTCAAGCCCAACCGCTTCGAGGACCTGATCGCCATGAACGCCCTCTACCGTCCGGGACCGATGGAGTATATACCCAACTTCATCGCCCGCAAGCAGGGCACGGAGCCGGTGACCTACGAGATTCCGGACATGGAGGAGTACCTGAGCGACACGTACGGCATTACGGTATACCAGGAGCAGGTCATGCTGCTGTCGCAGAAACTCGCCGGCTTCACGGGCGGCGAGGCCGACACGCTGCGCAAGGCGATGGGCAAGAAGAAGCGCGACGTGCTGGACAAGATGAAGCCCAAGTTCATCGCGGGATGCAAGGAGCGCGGCCACGACGAGAAGATATGCGACAAGATATGGGGCGACTGGGAGGCGTTCGCATCCTATGCGTTCAACAAGTCGCACTCCACGTGCTATGCCTACGTGGCCTACCAGACCGGTTACCTCAAGGCCCACTACCCCTCGGAGTTCATGGCGGCGCTGCTGAGCCGCAACCTTGCGGACATCAAGCAGATCACGCTCTACATGAGCGAGAGCAAACGCATGGGAATCCGTGTGCTGGGACCCGACATCAACGAGTCGATGCGCACCTTCTCGTCGAACAGGGCGGGCGACGTGCGCTTCGGCCTGGCGGCGGTGAAGGGCGTGGGCGAAGCCGCCGTGGACAGCATCATCGCCGAACGCGAGGCGCACGGCAAATTCCGCGACATCTACGACTTCATGGAGCGTGTGAATTTCGGCGTGGTGAACCGCAAATGCCTGGAGAACATCGCCTACTCGGGCGGTTTCGACTCCATATCGGGTTTCCACCGGGGCAAATTCTTCGGTTCGGACCAGCGCGACGGCAGCGGCACGACCTTCATCGAGCTGCTGGTGCGCTACGGCCAGCGTTTCCAGGCCGAGAAGAGCAACGCCCAGCAGAGCCTCTTCGGGGGCGGCGGCGAGGTGGACATCCAGCGTCCGGTGCTGCCCGCATGCGCCGACTGGAGCCAGCTGGAGACCCTGACCAAGGAGCGCGAAATGATCGGTCTCTATCTTTCGGCCCATCCGCTCGACGACTATTCGGTCGTGATCGAGCACATGTGCAAGACGCAGCTCAACGAGCTGGACAACCTTGAGAATTTCCGCGGCCAGGAGCTCGCCGTGGCGGGCATGGTGGTGAACGTGCAGAACCTGGTGTCGAAGACGGGAAAACCGTGGGGCAAATTCACGCTGGAGGACTACAACGGCACGCGCGAATTCGTGCTCTTCGGCAAGGACTACGAGAACTTCCGCAAGTTCCTCTTCCCCGACTACTTCCTCTTCGTGCGGGCCAAGGTGCAGCCCCGGCCCTACAACGACAAGGAGCTGGAGCTGAAGATCGTGTCGATGATGCAGCTGTCGGAGGTGCGCGACACGATCAAGGAGATGCACCTGCGGCTGCCCGTGGAGGAGATCACGCCCGAGCTGGTGCGCGGACTCTCCGAGCGGGTGACGGCGTCGGAGGGCCCCACCCTGCTGCGCGTCTGCGTCTTCGACCGCGAGGCGCAGGTGAGCCTCAACCTCTTTTCGAAGAGCCGCCGCGTCAGCCTCACGGCCGGCCTGGTGGGCTACCTCGACGACAACGACATAAAGTATTCGATAATCTGATAACCTTAATACCAACTCTTAAAATTTCAAAGTTATGGCATTAGCAATCACAAACGAGAATTATGCTGAGATCGTGAAGACGGATCTTCCGGTCGTTATCGACTTCTGGGCCGAGTGGTGCGGTCCCTGCCGCATGATTACCCCCATCATCGAGGAGCTGGCCGGCGAGTACGAGGGCAAGGCCGTGATCGGCAAGTGCGACGTGGAGGGCGCCGACGAGATCGCGATGAAGTTCGGTGTGCGCAACATCCCGACGATCGTCTTCATCAAGAACGGCGAAGTGGTGGACAAGCAGGTCGGTGCCTGCCAGAAGAAGGACATCGTAGCCAAGCTTGAGAAGCTGATGTAATGATCCGAACCGTAGATTATTACGGACTGCACGCCGTGGAGTTCTCCGTTGGAGACTACACGGCGTTGCTCGTTCCGGGCACGGGGGCCAACCTCGTGCGGCTGGCCCATGCGCGTCTCGGTGCGGAGTTGCTGCGTACGCCCGGACCCGGGGAGATCGACGCCTTTCTGGGCCGGCCCCACGTCTACGGCATGCCCGTGCTCTTTCCGCCCAACCGGATCGCCGACGGCACCTATGCGTACGGCGGGCGCACCTACCGTTTCCCGATCACGATCGCGCGCGAGAACAACTACCACCACGGCATACTGAAAAGCCAGCCCTTCGTCGTGTCGAAGGCCCGCGACGACGGCCGCGAGGTCTTCATCGAGTGCCGCTGCTACTCCAATCCCGCATGCGATGCCGTCTACCGCGATTTTCCCCATCCGTTCAAGTGCAAGATATGCTTTCGGCTCACGGCCGCGGGGCTTGAACAGGAAGTGATGTTCGGGAACAAGGGCGCGGACCCCATGCCCGTGGGCGTCGGGTTCCATACGCCGCTGCGTATTCCGTTCGCCGGAGGGCGGGCCGAGGACTACCGCCTGCGGCTCGCCGTGGGCGACCGGGTCGAGCTCGACGGCCGCAACCTGCCCACGGGGCGTCTGCTCCCCTTGGGCGGGCGTTTCGCCCGCTTGCGCGACGAGGGGTTGCAGGTGACGGAGTGCGCCGCCATCGAGGCGGGATTCACCGTGCGTGCGATCGAGGCCGACGGCCGCCCGTTCCGGGGTGCCGAGGTGCGCGACCTGCGCACGGGAGCGCGCGTTTTCTACGAGGCGGACGACCGGACCGTGTACTGGACCCTGTGGAACGACGGCGGCAGGGTGCCCTACTGCTGTCCCGAGCCGCAGTCGTGGTGGACCGACGCGCCCAATGCGCCCGACCCCGCCGCGCGGGGATTCCGCACCGTCCCGCCCGGCGGCAGGTGGTCGATGAAATTCCGGCTGTGGGCCGAGTGACGCCCCGCGGTGCGGACGTGTCAGTCGCCGACTGACATTCTGTCATGAAAAGCGCTGTGGCACACCCTTTGTGCCGCCTCGTGCGAAGAAAATAACCAAAAGCCACAATACGAACTATGAAAAACGGAAAAATCGGGGTTACGACGGAGAATATCTTTCCCGTAATCAAGAAATTTTTGTATTCGGATCACGAAATTTTCCTGCGCGAGCTGATTTCGAATGCCGTGGATGCGACCCAGAAGCTGAAGAAACTCTCGTCGATCGGCGAGGCGAAGGGCGAGCTGGGCGACCTGACGATTCATGTCGCGGCGGATGCCGCCGCGCGCACGCTGACCGTCACCGACCGCGGCGTGGGCATGACGGCCGAGGAGGTGGATCGCTACATCAATCAGATCGCGTTCTCGGGCGCCGAGGAGTTCATGGCCAAATACAAGGACCAGTCGATCATCGGTCACTTCGGTCTCGGATTCTACTCGTCGTTCATGGTGGCGGACAAGGTGGAGATCATCACCCGTTCGTGGCGCGAGGGTGCACGCACCGTGCACTGGAGCTGCTCGGGGTCGCCCGAGTTCGAAATGGAGGAGACCGACGAGCCCCGCGACCGCGGCACGAGCATCGTGCTCCACCTCTCGGAGGAGTGCGCCGAATTCGCCGACGAGCAGAAGATCGGCGACCTGCTGCGCAAGTACTGCCGCTTCCTGCCCGTGCCCATCGCCTGCGGCAAGGTCAAGGAGTGGAAGGACGGCAAGTACGTCGATACGGACAAGGACAACATAATCAACGACACCGATCCGCTGTGGACGCGCAAGCCGTCGGAAATCACCGAGGAGCAGTATCGGGAGTTCTACCGCGAGCTCTACCCCATGGCCGACGAGCCGCTCTTTTCGATCCATCTGAACATCGACTATCCGTTCCATCTGACGGGTATTCTCTACTTCCCGAAGATTCACAACAACTTCGAGATTCAGAAGAACCGCATTCAGCTCTATTCGAACCAGGTGTACGTGACGGACCAGGTAGAGGGCATCGTGCCGGAGTACCTCACGCTGCTGCACGGCGTGATCGACTCGCCCGACATTCCGCTCAACGTGTCGCGCAGCTACCTCCAGAGCGACGCCAACGTGAAGAAGATTTCGGGATACATCACGCGCAAGGTGGCGGACCGCCTGGCCGAGTTGTTCGACACCATGCGTGCGGATTACGAGGCGAAGTGGGACGACCTGCGCATCTTCATCCAGTACGGCACGCTCACCGACGAGAAGTTCGCCGAGAAAGCCGAGCATTTCATGCTGTGGAAAAATACCGAGGGCAAGTACTTCACCCCCGAGGAGTACGGCAATCTGATCCGTGAGACGCAGACCGACAAGAACAAGACGATGGTGTGTCTCTATGTGGACGATCCGGTGGAGAAGGCGTCCTTCGTCGAGGCGGCGCGCGCCAAGGGATACGACGTGCTGGTAATGGACGGCCAGCTCGACAACCACTACATCGGCTGGTACGAGTCGAAGCACAAGGACGTGCGCTTCGCACGCGTGGACAGCGACGTGGTGGACAAACTCATTCCGAAGGAGGAGCAGTTGAAAATATCGCTTACGGAGGCGCAGCAGGAGATCATGCGCCCGGTGTTCGAAAGCCAGCTTCCCAAGGACGACAAGATCCATTACCACATCACGTTCGAGGCCATGTCGCCCGACGCGGCGCCCGTGGTCATCACGCAGAACGAGTTCATGCGCCGCATGAAGGAGATGGCGGCCATGAGCGGCAACAACGGCATGAGCCAGTTCTACGGGCAGATGCCCGATAACTTCACCATCGCCGTAAACGGCAACCACCCCATCGTGATCGACCTGCTGGCCGATGTGGAGAAGGCGTACGGCGACAAGCTCAAGTCGGTGACCAAGAAGATCGACGCGGCCGTGGCGGAGGAGAAGCGTTTCGACGAGGTGGTGAAGGAGAAGAAAGAGGAGGAGCTGACCGCGGAGGAGAAGACGACGCGCGAGGAGCTTTCGAAGCGGATCGTGACCCTGCGCGACGAGCGTGACACGCGCCTGGCCGAAATCGGCGGCGGCAACCGGCTCGTGCGCCAGATCATCGACCTGGCCCTGCTCTCCAACGGCCTGCTGAAAGGCAAGCATCTGACGGAGTTCATCCAGCGCTCGATCGCGCTGATCGAGAAATAGCCGCTTGTGCGGATACGGTGCGCGGCGCCCGGGGTATTCCCGGGCGCCGCGGCTGTTTCAGGGTCGGCATCCGGGATCGGATGCCTTGGCGATGGCCTGGGGGCTGAAAGGGGCGAATTTCCGGTGAGGACGCCCTGAGCGGCCCGCAATGCGGGCGCATCATCCGCCCGCAATGCGGATGCCTTATGCCGTCCAGTGCGGTGCGAGCAGTTCCAGGAACCACTCGGGGCAGCGGCACGGGCGGCGCGAGTCGCAGTGGATGAAGCCCAGGACGGTCGAACCGGTGTTGAGCAGCTCGTTGCGTTCGTTGTAGATCTCATAGCGGAACGCGAGACGCACGCGCGGCAGCTCGTCGAGTACGATGCGCACGGTCAGCAGGTCGTCGAAGCGCGCCGGACGCAGGTATTTCGAGTGTACTTCGAGGATGGGCATCATGATTCCCCGCCGTTCCACTTCGGCGAAGGACATGCCGCACAGCTGGCGAAGGAATTCGCTGCGTGCGGCTTCGTAGTAGCAGACGTAGTTCGAGTGGTGGACGATGCCCATCTGGTCCGTGTGTTCGTACCACACCCTGATTTTGCAGTCGTAAGCGATCATGATTCGAAAGCGATGACGATCCGTCCCGAGGGCAGATCGCGGTTGGACATAAGGCGGCCGTCGGTGCCGACGGTCAGTTCGAGCGGTGCCGCGCACTCCCCCGCCGTCGCGCGATATCGACCCGGAGGCGGCAGCAGCTTGAGCGGTTCGGCGATGCGGATCTCGCGTCCGCAAGCTTCGCCGATCAGCAGGTACGGATGACCCAGGAGGCGTGCGGCGCCCCGGAGGTCGCCCCGGCCGATGAGGTTGCGCAGTACCGTGGAGCTTACCTTGCCCCCCGATTCGGAGGCGTATTCGGCGATTCGCACCACGTGCAGCCCGGTTTCGGTGTGCAGGCGGTCGAGGCAGCCGGTGTCGCCCCGCTGGTCGTGGCCGAAGCGGTGGTCGTAGCCCACGACGAGCGCCTCGATGCCCAGGCGGCCGATCAGCAGGTCGCGGACGAAGACGTCGGGCGTGAGGCGGCTGAATGCCTCGTCGAACGGAATGACGACCAGGTGGTCGATGCCGGCCCGTTCGAGCAGCAGGGCCTTCTCCTCGACCGTCGTGAGCAGCTGCAACCCCTCGGCACGGCCCAGGGTCACGCGCGGATGCGGATCGAACGAAAGCACGATGCTTTCGCCGCCCCGGCGCTCCGCCTCCTCGCGCACGGCCCGGAGCAGCGCGCCGTGGCCTGCGTGCACGCCGTCGTAGGAGCCCACGGTGGCCGCGGGGCGGCGGAAGTGCGGCAGGGAGTCGAAACCGTAGTGCAGGCTCATGCTTTGTTGTCGTTTTCCTTGACGAAGTAGGCCACCTTTTCCAGCAGCGTGGTGATGTCGTAGTTCTCCACGACGATGCCCTGCGGGAAGTTGAGCGGCGTGGAGGTGAAGTTGAGCACGCCCTTGATGCCGGCATTGATGATCGGAACGACGAGTTGCGGGGCCACCTTCGTGGGAGACGAGACCACCGCCATGCTGATGTTCTGCTCCTCGGCCAGCGTTTCGAAACGGTCCATGTGGTAGCAGGGAATGCCGTCGATGATGCGGTTCACCTTCTGCGGATCGACGTCGAACGCCGCCGTGATCTTCAGTTTCAGTCCCTTGCCGTTGAAATACTTGGTGATGGCCTGGCCCAGGTGACCCATGCCCAGCACGGCGATGTTCATTGGCTGGGGGCTGTCGAGGATGTTGCCGATGAAGTCGATGAGCACCTTCACGTCGTAGCCCTTCTTCGTGTCGCTGGAGAAGCCGATCAGCATCAGGTCGCGGCGCACCTGCACGGCCGTAATGCCGTGGATGCCCGCGAGCACGTGCGAAAATATGTGGGTGATGCCCCGTTTGTGGCATCCGAGCAGCGTGCGGCGGTACTCGCTGAGCCGCTCGATGGTCTTCTCGGGGATGCCGTTGTTGATGTTCGCCATTTGCCGTACGGTTTATTCGACGCCGATCGTGAAGTCCTGTCCGTATTCCACCCGCATCCAGTTGCGGTTCGTGTGCGTGGCGTTCTCCTCGCCGCTGTCGAAGAGGTAGGTGGTCTGCAACGGCGTGAACTCCTCGCCCTCCAGGTCCTCTTCGATGCCGCCGAACATGGCGGGACAGAAGAGCACCGCCGCGTCGTATCCGCGGTACGAGAAGAGGCTCGGGAGCGACCCGAAAGCACGGATGTAGTCGCTGTCGAAGGTGCGGATGACCTCCGAATCGCGTTTGGCGTGGTACGTCGAGAGGAACACGACCCGGTCCTTGAAGAACATGGTGCGGTCGAGGTTGTGGTAGCGGTTCCAGCGGGCGTTGCCCAGTACCGTGAAGCGCGGTTCGCTCAGCCCGCGCGAGACGATGCCCGTGTAGGCCGAGGCCAGGGCTGCGAGGATGCGGTCCACGTCCACCTCGTTGTCGGCCATGACGACGAACAGGTTGTCGCGGTCGTTATGCAGCAGCGGCGTCAGGTCGCCCGGCCCGCCGGCCCGTGCGCCCGAGGAGTGCACGTAGCGGTAGTGGTGACGCATATGTTCCGTGTCGCCCAGGGCGTTCAGCACCTCCTGCTCGAACTCCCCGTCCGTGCGGTCCGAGTAGATCAGCGTGACCTTGCGGGCGTCGCCCGTGAAGAGGTCAGCCGCCTTGTCGTATTTGCGTGCGGGGTCGGGTGCCAGCTGGAAGACCGCGCCGCTGTTCGTGTGCGTGAGGTGCGCCAGCGGCGAGACGACCGGAACGGCCCGTGCTTCGCCGTAGCGTGCGACGGGGCCGAGCAGGTTTTCGTGCACCGGACCGACGATGAGATGCGCGCGCAGGAACGATTCGTCCTCCATGATGCGTCGGAGTTTCGTCGTGTCGCGCCCCGTGTCGTAGAGGTCGAGCGCCACCGAGCGTCCCGTGCGTTTCACGCTGTCCAGGCCGAGCAGGAAGCCCTGGTAGAATTCGAGGTAGTTGGCATTGGCCGTGCCGTCCGTGGTGAGCGGGAGCAGCATGGCCACGCGCAGCGTGTCGCCGTCGGACAGCTTCCGGAACGCGATCCGCGCACCCTCGGTATCGGGCGCTTCGTAGTGCGGAAAGTCACGGTTGCCGCTGCCTGCCCCGAGGTCGCCGAAAGCGGTTGCGGGTGCCGGTTGCGGCGCAGCGGGCGCCTGAGGGGCGGTTTGCCGCGCGTTTCCGCCTCCGTTGCCGGGTACGCGGATGATGGCGCCCGCTTTCAGCGCCTCGGGACGCATGCCTCCGTTCAGGGCGGAGAGTTCCGCCTCGGTGAGTCCGAAGCGGCGAGCGAGCGAATAGAACGTGTCGCCCGCATGCACCAGGTAGTACGACGTGCCGCCCTCCGACACGCTGTTCAGGTCGTCGCGGTATTGCTCCCAGCGGGCCTGCACCTGTTCGGCCGACTCGGTGCCCACCTCCGTGCGGCGGATCAGCAGGCGCATGTCGGGGCGCAGGCGGATCGGGTCGAGCGTCGGGTTGTCCTCGATCAGCGTGGGGATGGGGATGCCGTAGCGGCGCGAAATGGCATAGAGGGTTTCGCCGGCCAGGACGGTGTGCGTGTCGAACGTCTTGCGCAGCTTGCGTTCGGGCATGCGCTCCGCGGCCGGCTCGACGAACGGGATCTTCAGCCGCTCGTCGGTGCGCAGCCCCTCGGCCGCCGACGGGTTGTACTGCACGATCACGCGCTCGCCCACGTCGTAGGCCCGGGAGAGCGAGTAGAGCGTTTCGCCCGGGAGCACGGTGTGGATGTAGAATTTCTCGCCGCCGATGATGACCACCGTCTGCGACTTTTCGATCGCCGAAGCGGTCGCCGTCAGTGCCAGTGCCAGTGTCAGTGCGCTCGCGAAGAGTCGTTTCATGGTCGTCGGATCAGGATTTGTTCTTCTCGCGGAAGCGGAGTTCGGTGATTACCTTCTTGGTGTAGAGCGGAAAATCGCCGTTCATCATCCACGAATAGTAGCTCGGCTCGGTCCGGAAGACCTCGCACACCGAACGGCCGCGGTACTTGCCGAAGCCGAACACCTCCTCGCCCTTGTCGTTGTATACGATGCGGCCGGCGTAATCCACCGTCTCGCCGCGCGACGAGTATTCGGCCAGCATGTCCACGTCGTTGTCGAGGTCGGGATAGCGTTCGAGCTGCGCCAGCAGCACCTCGTAGGTCGCCAGCGTGTCGGCTTCGGCCGAGTGGGCTTCGTCGAGGTCCTTGTCGCAGTAGAATTTGTAGGCCGCGACGAGCGTGCGCTGCTCCTTCTTGTGGAAGATGTTCTGCACGTCGATGAATTTGCGGCGCTTGAAATCGACGTCGATGCCCACGCGGAGGAACTCCTCGACGAGTACCGGCAGGTCGAACCGGTTCGAGTTGAATCCACCGAAGTCGCAGCCCCGGATGAACTGTTCGAGCGATTTGGCCACCTGGGCGAACGTGGGACAATCCTTCACGTCGTCGTCCGTGATGCCGTGCACGGCCGTGGATTCCTCGGGAATGTGCATGCACGGATTGAGTCTGCGGGTTTTGACGATGCGTTCGCCGTCGGGCATGATCTTGGCCATCGAAATCTCCACGATGCGGTCTTTCGACGTGTCCACGCCGGTGGTCTCCAGATCGAAGAAGATGATCGGGCGTTTGAGGTTCAGCTTCATGTGCGGAGTGCGCTATGCGTTGATCATCATCGGCATGAGCAGCATGAGCGTCGAGCTGGGCTGCTTGTCGTCGTATACGGGTTTGAAGACGCCGGCACGGGTCGAGTCCGCCAGCTCGATCACCACGGTCGGGGTCTCGATGTTCGAGAGGATCTCGACCAGGAAAGTCGATTTGAACCCGATGGTCACGGGCTGACCCTCGTAGCTGCACGCGATCGTCTCGTTGGCCGACACCGAGAAGTCGATGTCCTGCGCCGTGAGGTCGATCTTGTTGCCGCCGATGTCCATGCGGATGAGGTTGGTCGTCGGATTCGAGCACACGGCGACACGGCGGATGCCGTTCAGCAGTTCGATGCGGTCCACGAGCACCTTGTTGGGGTTGTTGGCCGGAATCACGGCGTTGTAGTTCGGGTAGTTGCCCTCGATCAGACGGCACACGAGCGTGTGGGTGCTCAGGCGGAACACGGCGTTCTTCGAGTCGAAAGCCGTCTCCACGGGTTTCTCCTCCTTCTGGAGCACCGCCTTGAGCAGTGCGGCCGGCTTCTTGGGCAGGATGAACGACGAGACGGCCTCGCACGCGCCCTCCGATTCATACTTCACCAGTTTGTGGGCGTCGGTGCCTACGAACGTCGCGGCGTTTTCCGACAGGTTGATGTAGATGCCGTTCATCACCGGGCGCAACTCGTCGTCCGCCGTGGCGAAGATCGTCTTGTTGATGCCGCCTGCCAGCGTTTCGGGGTCGAACTTGAGCTCTTTCTTCTCGGCGCTGAGCGTCGGCACCGCCGGGTAGCTCACGGGGCTGGCGCCGGGAATGGAGAGCGAGCCGCTCTTCCAGTTGATGCGGATCTCCCAGTTGGTGTCGTTCACGTCGATGGTGAGCGGCAGCTCGGGGAACTCCTTCAGCGAGTCGAGCATCAGTTTGGCCGGTGCGGCGATCGAGCCCTCGCTCTCGACGTTCTCCACGGCGATCGAGCCCATGAGCGTGGTTTCGAGGTCGGAGGTGGTGACTTTCAGCTCCGAGCCTTTCAGCTCCAGGAGAAAGTAGTCGAGGATGGGAAGCGTGTTCTTATTGCTGATGACCTTGCCCGTGGTGGCGAGCAGCGAGAGCAGGGTCGAACTGGATACGGTGAATTTCATGTCGTATGTGTGAAAAAATGTTTTGTTATTCGGGGTGTTCGGGGATCAGCGCAGCGTCGCGAGCTTGTCGAGCGCCATGCGGATCATCTCCCGCACGAACGGTTTGTAGTCGGTGCAGGCGTCCTGCGCGATGCGCTGTGCGATGATCGTGCAGATCGTCGCGGCGCGGTGGCCCATCAGTGCCGCGAGGCCGGCGAGGGCCGAACTCTCCATCTCGAAGTTGGTGATGCGGCGGCCTTCGTATTCGAACGACTCGATCTTGCGGTTGAGCTCCGGATCCTGCGGCGCGATGCGCACCCAGCGGCCCTGCGGGCCGTAGAATCCCGGGGCGGCGATGGTGATGCCCTCGCGCGTGGTGTCGCGGAAGAGCTCCGTGAGCGTGGGATCCGCATCGACGAAATAGGGCTTCGGCAACAGCTCGTTCCAGCCGGTGTGGGCCGTGAACGCTCTTTCGAGGGCCAGGTCGCACACCTCGTTGCGGCCGGCGTAGTAGTTCAGCAGGCCGTCGAATCCGACCGAGGTGCGGGCGTAGACGAACTCCCCTACCGCGATGTCGGGCTGGAGGGCGCCCGAGGTGCCCAGGCGCACGAGTGTGAGCCGCTTCTTTTCGCTCTTCTCACGGCGCGTGGCGAAGTCCACGTTCACGAGCGCGTCGAGCTCCGTGACCGATATGTCGATGTTTCCGATGCCGATGCCCGTCGAGAGCACCGACATGCGGCGTCCCTTGTAGGTGCCGGTCACGGTGTTGAACTCGCGGTTCGAGACGTTGCACTCGATGCGGTCGAAATGTTCGGCCACGAGCGCCACGCGACCCGGGTCGCCGACCAGGATCACGATGTCGGCGATCTGCTCCGGCTGCAAGTGCAGATGGAAGATCGAGCCGTCTTCGTTGATTATCAATTCGGAAGATGGGATGACTCTCATAAATCTGAATTTTTCTTTTCGATAATTGGCATAAAAGTAATATATTTACCTCGAATAACAAAACAATCCTCGCGATTTATCAATTTATATAGGTATAACACTTCTTGTAGGAAATATGACACTCATAAAGTCCATTTCGGGCATTCGGGGCACCGTAGGCGGAGCCCAGGGCGACAACCTCACGCCCCTCGATGTCGTAAAATTCACCACGGCTTACGTGCGGCTGCGTGCGGAAGCGAATCCAGGCAAAAAACTTACCATCGTCGTCGGCCGCGACGCCCGTATTTCGGGGCGCATGGTCGAAAGCCTCGTCGAGGGCACGCTGCTCGGCTGCGGAGCCGACGTGGTGAACGTGGGGCTGTGCACCACGCCGGGCGTCGAGCTGGCCGTGACGCACTACGGCGCCGACGGCGGCATCATCATCACCGCGTCGCACAACCCCCGTCAGTGGAACGCCCTCAAGCTGCTCGACGAGAAGGGCGAGTTCCTCTCCGACGCCCAGGGCAAGCGCGTGCTGGCGCTGGCCGAGGAGGACTGTCTCTTTCCCGAGGTGGATGCGCTGGGCCGCGTGCTCGTGCGCGAATCCTACAACGACGAGCACATCCGTCAGGTGCTGGCGCTCCCGCTGGTCGATGCCGAGGCGGTGCGCCGCCGCAGGTTCCGCGTGGTGGTCGATGCCGTCAATTCGGTCGGCGGCACGGTGATCCCGCAGCTGCTGCGCGCGCTGGGCTGCGAGGTCGTGGAGCTCAACTGCGAGCCCACGGGCGAGTTCGCCCACAATCCCGAGCCGCTGCCGGAGAACCTCACGCAGATCGCCGAGGCCATCGTGCGTGAGAAGGCCGACCTGGGCGTGGTGGTCGATCCCGACGTGGACCGGCTGGCGCTGGTGAGCGAGGACGGCTCGATGTTCGTCGAGGAGTATACGCTGGTGGCCGTGGCGGACTACGTGCTGTCGCGCACGCCCGGCGATACGGTGTCGAACCTCAGTTCGTCGCGTGCGCTGCGCGACGTCACGGAGCGCTACGGGTGCGCGTATGCCGCGGCGGCCGTGGGCGAGGTGAACGTGGTGGCGAAGATGAAGGAGACCGGCGCCGTGATCGGCGGCGAGGGCAACGGCGGCGTGATCTATCCCGAGCTGCACTACGGCCGCGACGCGCTGGTGGGCGTGGCGCTCTTCCTGTCGCATCTGGCCCGCCGCGGCGGCACGATGACCGAGTTGCGGCGCACCTACCCCGCCTATTTCGCCTCGAAGAACAAGATCGCGCTGACACCCGCCATCGACACGGACAAGGTGTTGCGCGAGATCGCGGCCCGCTATGCCGGGGAGCGCGTGGATACGACGGACGGCGTGAAGATCGACTTCCCCGAGAACTGGGTGCACCTGCGCAAGTCGAATACCGAGCCGATCATCCGCGTCTACACCGAGGCGCGCACGATGGAGGAGGCCGATGCCCTCGCCCGCCGCTTCATGGACGAGATCGGTGCGATCTGCGGCCTGTGACGCAGCCGGATGCCGCATGGACGTGCTCCGCGACCGCCGGCGGGAGTCGGCTGCCTGTGCTTCAGCCGTGCGGTTCGAAGCGGAACGCGGCGGCGGGGCCGCATATGCGGGCCGGAGAACAACAAATTGGAAGAAATAAACGTTTTTGGTAAGCCGAGCGCAGCGCCGAACGAAGTTCGGGCGTTGCCGAGGCGAGAAAACGTCGGCGAAGCAAGCGCTTTCGGTAAGCCGGGTGCAGTCCGGTCGAAAGATTCGGGCGTTGCCGATATGGAAAAACGACAAATAACCAATTTTTTATATGGAAAAAGTAACGAATTACATCGCGCAGAACAGAGAGCGCTTTCTGAACGACCTGTTCGAAGTGTTGCGCATCCCCTCGATCAGCGCACAGTCGGAGCACAAGCCCGACATGGTGCGCTGCGCCGAACATCTGGCCGCACGCCTCGTGAAGGCGGGAGCCGACCGTGCGGAAGTGCTGCCCACGGAGGGCAATCCGGTGGTATATGCCGAGAAGATCGTCGATCCGAAGGCGCGCACGGTGCTCGTATACGGTCACTACGACGTCATGCCCGTCGATCCGCGCGAGGAGTGGCGCACCGAGCCTTTCGAGCCCGTGGTGGCCGACGGCCGCATCTGGGGCCGCGGCGCCGACGACGACAAGGGGCAGCTCTTCATGCATGTGGCGGCGTTCGAGGCGATGTGCGCCACCGGATCGCTGCCCTGCAACGTGAAGTTCATGCTCGAAGGCGAGGAGGAGATCGGTTCGTCGAGCCTCTACGACTTCTGCCGCAAGCACAAGCGGATGCTCAAGGCCGACATCATCCTGGTGTCCGACACCTCGATGATCTCGATGCAGACCCCCTCGATCACGTGCGGCCTGCGCGGCCTGGCCTACATGGAGGTCGAGGTTACGGGACCAGACAAGGACCTGCACTCGGGACTCTTCGGCGGTGCGGTGGCCAATCCGGCCAACGTGCTGGCGCGCCTCGTGGCGGGGCTGATCGACGAGAACGGCCACGTGACGATCCCCGGGTTCTACGACGACGTGCGCGAGCTGACTCCCGCCGAGCGCAAGGCGTTCAACAAGGCGCCTTTCAGCCTGGGCGAATTCAAGCGTTCGCTGTCGGTGGGCGACGTCGAGGGCGAGGCGGGCTTCACGACGATCGAGCGCACGGGCATCCGTCCGTCGCTCGACGTGAACGGCATCTGGGGCGGCTACATCGGCGAGGGCACGAAGACCGTGATCCCCTCGAAGGCATCGGCCAAGATTTCGATGCGTCTGGTGCCGAATCAGGATTACCGCAAGATCAGCAAGCTGTTCGAGAAGCACTTCCGTGCCGTGGCGCCCAAGAGCGTGAAGGTCACGGTGAAATCGCTCCACGGCGGCATGCCTTACGTGGCGCCGACCGACATGCCGGCATACAAGGCGGCCGAGAAGGCCGTGCAGGCGACCTTCGGCAAGAAGCCCCTGCCCTTCTATTCGGGCGGTTCGATTCCGATCATCAGCGGCTTCGAGTCGATTCTGGGCATCAAGTCGCTGCTCATCGGTTTCGGCCTGGCCGAGGATGCGATCCACTCGCCCAACGAGAGCTACGGGCTCGACCAGTTCTACAAGGGCATGGAGACGATCCCCTACTTCTACAAGTACTTCGCAGAGGGAAGATAGGGCCGGCAAATTGCGCATAACGACGGAAAGGCGGGAGAGAATCCCGCCTTTTTGTCTTCATTTCACGTAGCTTTTATTATCTTTGTCGCGCTTAATCGAAAACATCATGTGTGGAATCGTTGGTTATGTAGGGAAGCGTGAGGCTTACCCCATTCTCATAAAAGGACTGCATCGGCTCGAATACCGGGGATACGACAGCGCCGGCATCGCGCTGGTGAACGGCGCGGGCCGGCTGAACGTGTACAAATGCAAGGGCAAGGTGGCGGCGCTCGAACACTTCGTCGAGTCGAAGGACCTGGAGGGCTCGATCGGCATCGCCCACACGCGCTGGGCGACCCATGGCGAACCCAACGACGCGAACGCCCATCCCCACTACTCGGAGTCGGAGAACATCGCCCTGATCCATAACGGCATCATCGAGAACTACCGCGTGCTGAAGGACGCGCTCACCGAGCACGGATACACTTTCCGCAGCAATACCGACTCGGAGGTGCTGGTCAATCTGATCGAATACGTGCGCGCGACGAACGGCTGCACGCTGCTCGAAGCCGTGCAGCAGGCGCTCAAGCAGGTGATCGGCGCCTATGCCATCGCCATCATCGAGAAAGGCTGCCGCGACCGGATCATCGCCGCGCGCAAGAGCAGCCCGATGGTGGTCGGAATCGGCGAGGGCGAGTACTTCCTCGGGTCGGATGCGGCGTCGATCGTGGAGTATACGAACGACTTCGTGTACGTGAACGACGGCGAGGTGGCCATCATCGACCGCAACCTTCCGCTGAAGATCGTGACGCTCGACAACCGCGAGAGCCGCATCGACATCAAGCAGCTCGAACTGAGCATCTCGCAGCTCGAAAAGGGGGGCTATCCCCACTTCATGCTCAAGGAGATCTACGAGCAGCCCAAGACCATCGTCGATTGCATTCGCGGGCGTGTGAACCCCGACGATTTCGATGTGCGCCTTTCGGGCGTGATCGACAACCGCGAGCGTTTCCTCAGGGCACGCCGCATCATCTTCGTGGCCTGCGGCACCTCGTGGCATGCCTCGCTCATCGGCGAGCACCTGATCGAGAACATCTGCCGCATACCGGTCGAGGTGGAGTACGCGTCGGAGTTCCGCTACCGCAATCCGATCATCCATCCCGACGACATCGTGATCGCCGTGTCGCAGTCGGGTGAAACGGCCGATACGCTGGCCGCCGTGGAGCTGGCCCGCAAGGCCGGTGCCTTCGTCTTCGGCATCTGCAACGTCGTGGGCTCCTCCATCGCCCGTGCTACCGATTCGGGTGCCTACATCCACGTGGGGCCCGAGATCGGCGTGGCTTCGACCAAGGCTTTCACCGGTCAGGTGACCGTCATGGCCATGCTGGCCCTTACGGTAGGCCGCGAGCGGGGCACGGTGAGCGACGACTATTTCCGCGAGGTGTCGAAGGCGCTGCTCGAACTGCCGCAGACCCTTACCGAGGTGCTGAAGATCGACGAGCAGATTCGCGATCTGTCGAAAATCTTCACCTACGCCCATAATTTCATCTACCTGGGGCGCGGATACCACTACCCCACGGCGCTCGAAGGTGCGCTCAAGCTCAAGGAGATTTCCTACATCCATGCCGAGGGATACCCTGCGGCCGAGATGAAGCACGGCCCCATTGCGCTCATCGACCACGAGATGCCCGTGGTGGCCATCGCCACGCCCGACCGCACCTACGCCAAGACCGTGAGCAACATCGAGGAGGTCAAGGCGCGCGGCGGACGCATCATCGCCGTCATCGCGCGCGACGACGAGCAGGTGCGCCGCATCGCCGATTACTGCATCGAGGTGCCGGTGGTCACGGAGTGCCTGATGCCCATCGTGGTCAGCGTGCCCCTTCAGCTGCTGGCCTACTACATCGCCGTGTACAAGGGCCGCAATGTCGATCAGCCGCGCAACCTCGCCAAGTCGGTGACGGTGGAGTAACCGCCGCCGGGGTGCGTCGCACGACGACGGCACGTAAAGTCCGGGACGACGCATGCACGGTCGTCCCGGACCTTTTTGTGCGGGGAAGGATATAATAAAAGCCGCGCGGTGGGTCCCACCGCGCGGCTTGCGTATTATCCCGGGTCGCCTACTCCGCGTAATTGGCCTCCAGATAGTCCGTGAGCGTGAAGCGCGCATTGACCGCGGGGCGGTCGAGCGACGTGGCCTCGGTGCGGATTTGCAGCGGCAGGTGCTGCATGACCAGCTTTTCGAGGAAGGCGTCGATCTCGTAGCGGTTCTCCTCCATCGGGGTCAGCGCCATCGAGTGGTCGGTATTTTCGGCCGAATAGAACATGTAGGGAGCTCCCATGCGGCGCAGCTCGCCGGCGATGTGCTTCGAGCCGAAGAATCCCGCCCCCATGGCGTAGAGGGCGTCGTAGGGGACATTGCGGTCCGCGTCGCCGTGGAAGAGGAGCATCGGCGCGGGGCGTGCGGCCCAACGCATGCGCTCCTGCGTGTCGAAGATCGCGCCGGCGAACGAAACCACGCCCGCATAGCGGAATCCCGCGGGGAGGCGTCGCGTCGCCGGATGGGCGTTGCAGAGGGCGTATTCGCCCGTCAGCACCGTGATGGCTCCGGCGCTCGATCCGCAGGTTACGATCCGTTCGGGGTCTATGCCCCATGCTTCGGCCTGCGTCAGCACGTGGGCCGTGGCATCGAACAGGTCGTTCGTCGCCATGGAGAGCGTGGCCGCGAAAGCCTCGGCGAAGCGCTCCGCATCGAGCGGACCGTTCGCCCGGGCCAGCTTCAGGCCCAGACGGTAGTCGATCGAGACCACCACGTAGCCCTGGCGGGCGTAGTATTCGAAAAACGGAACGTAGCGCGCATCGTCGCGCGAGCCGTTCACGAATCCTCCGCCGAAGACGAAGAGCAGGCAGGGACGGCGCGCGCCGTCGGCCGCAGGTGCGGTTTCGTAGCGGTCGAGGCGGAGCGTGTCGGCACCGACGGTTTTGTAGATGCAGGAGCTTTTGGCGACCTGCTGCGCCGAGGCGCCGAGCGTTGCGAACAGCAACGGAAGAAGGACGAACAGTCGTTTCATGGTATTGCGGTTACGATTAATGCGCACATTCTGCGTCGCAGGCGGCCGCGCAGTCCTTGCGACATGTGCCCGTGGCGTGCCTTGCGATCACATCATCTCTTCGCGGGCGTAATCCACGGCGCGGTTCAGCAGGTCGATGAAGTGCTTCGTGCGGCGGAACTCTTCGGCCGTGCGTTCGATCAGCCGGTCCGACAGGAGGAACTCGTCCGTGATTCGTCGCTCGATGAACACGTCCTTGAGTTTGAGCAGTTCGTCGTACATCGTGCCGCGCGGGAAGCCCACAGGGGTGCGGCGGAGCTTGTTCGACTCGTTGATCGCGAAGCCCGTCGCTTCGGCGATGGCCGCTGCAACTTCCGCGCCGTTGTCGAGTATCTCCTCGCGCACCGAACGCAGCACGACCGGATGGGGCGCATAGAGCCCGGCCGAGAGGCCGCTGCCCTGCAACAGTCCGTCGCCGGCGGGTTCGATGTGGAAATAGTAGCCCGCATGCCCCGATTTCTTGCCCTGCGGAGCGATGAATGCGCCCATGTGGGTCTTGAACGGCGATTTGTCGCGGCTGAAGCGGGTGTCGCGGTGAATGCGGTAGGTGCAGTCGCGCACCTGCAATCCATGCACCGAAGGATCGAACGACGCAATGGCGTCGATCAATCCTTCGGTGAATTCATGGAATCGCGTCTGCACGCACTTCCACTCGGCGCGGTGGTCGTCGAACCACTCGCGGTCGTTATGGGCGTGCAGCGCACGCAGAAAGGCGAGGATCTCCTGCATCCGCTACCAGGCGAACAGGGGGTACTCGGCCATCATGGCGTTCACGTCGCGGCGCACGGCTGCGATGTTCTCCTCGTTCTCGGGGTCTTGCAGCACGCGGTCGATCAGCTCGACGATGCGGTCCATCTTGTCCTCCTTCACGCCGCGCGTGGTGATGGCCGGCGTGCCGAAGCGCAGACCCGACGTCTGGAACGGCGAGCGGCTGTCGAACGGCACCATGTTCTTGTTGGTGGTGATGTCGGCGGCCACGAGGCACTTCTCGGCCAGCTTGCCGGTCAGCTCGGGGAACTTCGTGCGCAGGTCCACCAGCATCAGGTGGTTGTCCGTGCCGTCCGATACGATCTTGTAGCCGCGCTTGACGAAGGCTGCGGCCATGGCGGCGGCGTTCTTCTGCACCTGGAGCTGGTACTCGCGGTATTCGGGCTCGAGCGCCTCGCCGAACGCCACGGCCTTGGCGGCGATCACGTGTTCGAGCGGACCGCCCTGGATGCCGGGGAAGACCGCCGAGTTGAGAATCTGCGACATCATCTTCACGGCGCCTTTGGGGGTGGTAAGTCCCCAGGGATTCTCGAAATCCTTGCCCATGAGGATGATGCCTCCGCGCGGGCCGCGCAGCGTCTTGTGCGTCGTGGAGGTTACGATGTGGGCGTGCTTCACCGGGTTTTCGAGCAGGCCGGCGGCGATCAGACCTGCCGTGTGCGCCATGTCCACCAGCAGCAGCGCCCCCACCTTGTCGGCGATTTCGCGCATGCGCTTGTAGTCCCATTCGCGCGAGTAGGCCGAAGCGCCGCCCACGATGAGTTTGGGTTTGCACTCCAGAGCCAGCTGCTCCATCTTGTCGTAGTCGATCGTGCCCGTGGCCTCGTCGAGACGGTAGCCCACCGCCTTAAAATAGGTGCCCGACATATTCACCGGCGAGCCGTGCGAGAGGTGGCCTCCGTGCGCCAGGTCGAGACCCATGAACGTGTCGCCCGGTTTGAGCACGGCGAAGAACACGGCCATGTTGGCCTGGGCGCCCGAGTGGGGCTGCACGTTGGCGTACTCGGCACCGTAGAGCTTGCAGAGGCGCTCGATGGCCAGGCGCTCCACCTTATCGACCACTTCGCAGCCGCCGTAGTAGCGGGCCGCGGGATAACCCTCGGCGTACTTGTTGGTCAGCACCGACCCCATGGCCTGCATCACCTGGTCGCTCACGAAGTTTTCCGAGGCGATCAACTCGATGCCTTTCATCTGGCGTGCGCGCTCCTCGGCGATAAGATCGAAGATCTGTGTCTCCTGTTTCATATGGAAGTTTAATAAAAGGTTGCGTGGGGTAAAGATAGTGATATTTGCCGAAAATCCGCATCCGGAAATGCGTTTCGCGAAAAAAATCGTAACTTTGGCGCCGGAAACATAGATTCCGAACCAAACGAACGAACTTTTAAAACGGATAAAGTCATGAAATTACTCGAAGGAAAAGTGGCCGTCGTAACGGGTGCGGCCCGCGGTATCGGCAAGGCCATCGCGATGCAGTTCGCCCGCGAGGGCGCCGACGTGGCGTTCACCGACCTGGTGATCGACGAGAACGGCAAGGCTACCGAGGCCGAGATCGCCGCACTGGGCGTGAAGGCGAAGGGGTATGCGTCGAATGCCGCCGATTTTGAGGGAACACATAACGTCGTGGACCAGATCGTGAAGGATTTCGGTCGCATCGACATCCTGGTGAACAACGCCGGCATCACGAAAGACGGACTGATGATGCGCATGTCGGAGGCGCAGTGGGACGCCGTGCTCACGGTGAACCTCAAGTCGGCGTTCAACTTCATCCATGCCGTGACGCCCGTCATGGCGCGCCAGAAGAGCGGTTCGATCATCAACATGTCGTCGGTGGTGGGCGTGAGCGGCAATGCAGGTCAGTGCAACTACTCGGCATCGAAGGCCGGCATGATCGGTCTTGCGAAGTCGATCGCCAAGGAGATGGGACCCCGCGGCATCCGTGCCAACGCCATCGCTCCGGGCTTCATTATCACCGACATGACGGACAAGCTGCCCGACGAAGTGAAGGAGGGCTGGTACAAGCAGATTCCGCTGCGTCGCGGCGGCACGCCCGAGGATGTGGCCAAGGTGGCGCTGTTCCTCGCATCGGACCTGTCGTCCTATGTGAGCGGCCAGGTGATCCACTGCTGCGGCGCCATGAACTGCTAAAACCCGGGCCGGACCTGCCGGCGGGAAACGCAGAGCACCGCAGGCGCGACGATCCGGGGTACGACCCCGTGCGCCGCGCCTGCGGCGCTCTTTTTGCGCGGCCCGCGGTCGGTGCGGCCGCATGGAAATCGGAACTTATGAAAGAGAACGGAAAATACCGGATATTATTCGTCTGCCTGGGCAACATCTGCCGGTCGCCGGCCGCCCACGGCATCATGGAGGCGTTCGCGGCGCGCGGAGGCGATGCCGTGGAGGTCGATTCGGCCGGAACGTACGGCGGCCACCGGGGCGAACTGCCCGACGAGCGCATGCGCCGCGCCGCCGCACGGCGCGGCTACGAACTCACGCACCGTGCGCGGCAGATCCGCGAGGAGGATTTCGAGCGGTTCGACCGGATCGTGGTGATGGACGACATGAATTACGAGGCGGTGCACCGCCTGGCGCCGTCGCGGGTCCATGCGGAGAAGATCGAGCGCATGCGGGACTACTGTCCCCGCAGCGGCCGCAGCTACGTCCCCGATCCCTACTACGAGGGGCACGAGGGCTTCGAGCTGGTGCTCGACATGCTGGAGGAGGGGTGCGCCAACCTGCTCGGCGCGATCAGAAGTCGAAGCCGAAGCTGACGCTCCACGTGTTGCGCAGGAAGGTGTCGCGCGCGGCGAAGAGGTAGGCGAAGTCGAGGCGCAGGTGCATGAAGCGCACGCCCGCGCCCAGCGAGGCGTAGTTGGGATAGTAGGCCTCGCGTGCGCCGAAATGGTAGCCCGCACGCAGCTGCAACAGCTGCATGAGGTTGTATTCGGCACCGACCGAAGCCTGGAATCCGCGCACGTCGCCCGGGGTGAAGCAATAGCCGGCATCGACGCCGAGGGTTACTTCGTGGGCGTCGGTGACGAAGGTGTCGAACGCCGCGCCCGCCGCGAGGTTCAGGGGCAGTGCGGCGTGCGAGCCGCTCACCCACCCGCCGATGTCGGCCAGCCGGCCGCCGATGCGCAAGGTGGTGTAGTGGCCGATGCCTTCGAGCGGCAGGACGTGCAGCACGCTCAGGTCGGCGGCCAGCGCGTCGGCCGCGGCATGCGGCGCCTTCACGCGGAGGTAGCGGGCCGTGACGCCCACGGCCCATCGGTCGTCGATGCGGCGCGTGTAGCCCAGGTCGGCGCTCATGTCGTTGTTGCGCGCGTCGATCCGGTACTGGCGCCATCCTGCGAGCAGGAAGTTGCGGTTGTCGATGTTGTATTGCCCCGAGGCGATGTAGCAGTCGCGGTCGTCGGGCGAGAAGTAGCTGCCCGAGAGCTGGAGCCGCTGGCGTGAGAAAGCCGCCGACGCGGCATTGGTGTAGATGGCGTGGGAGGCGGAGAGCGTGGTCGTGCGTATGCCGCCCATGCCCATGCTTTTCGCATCGGCCGGCATGTGGAGGGTGCCTTGCGCCCGGGCGCCGAATGTCGCGGCGCAGCACAGGACGAGGATCGTGGCGAATCGTTTCATACCGCAAAGATAGCAAAAAAGATGCAAAGCCGCGGATGCGGCGTGCGGCGCGGGCTTTGCTGCGGATTTTCGGCGCAGGTAGGCTTTTTGCGGGGGAGGGAATTGCGGCCCGGGATGCGGTTTCGGCGGCCCCGGTGAGAAAAATGTACGGATCGAACACGATTGCAGGGGGATGACGCGTGTGTATCGACGGAAAATTCGTACCTTTGCGCCGATTTTTTAATTTTCGGAACCATGAAAATAAAATCCGTAATGTTGCTGCTGGCATGCGTGTGCTGCACGGCCGTCGCCACGGCGCAGCAGACGCCCCGCGCGGTCTCCGACGTCGTGCTGCTCGACCTGGACGGCAAGCCCGCGCATTTGCCCTGTTTCGGTGAAAAGCACCTGATGATCTTCTATATCGACCCCGATCGCCACAAGCAGAACGAGGAGTTCACCGTGGAGCTGGAGCGCAACGGACGTGCGTCGAGCGACAAGATCTACGGATTCGGGGTGATGAACCTCAAGGACGCGCCGATGGTGCCCAACGGCATGGCGCGCAGCATGGCCAAGAAGCGCACGGCGCAGAACGGCGCCACGGTGCTGGCCGACGAGGAGCGCACGCTCGCCACGGCCTGGAACCTGGGCGACTGCAACAACATGTTCGTGCTGCTGTTCGTGACGAGCGACGGCCAGCTGGTCTACGAGCACAAGGGCGTGCTCTCCGAGGCCGACATCCAGGAATTCTATAAGGTGCTCGAACGGTACCAGTAGCACCCGCCCGGAGGATATGCACCCCTTACGTGACCGCAAAGCCGTCGTGCGCAGCCGCAGCAGGAGCACCCTGCTGCTGACGATCTATTTCCTCGTCGCGCTCATCATTCCCAACTGCGTGCTGGCCAACACGGAACACTACTCCGTGTGGACGGTCGAGGCGCTCATCCTCATGCCGCTGGGTTTCTACATGATGTGGAGCGTGCTGCTGCGGCGCTCGGGCATCATGATCTGGCTCGGCTTTCCGTTCATCTTCTTCGGGGCGTTCCAGCTCGCGCTGCTCTACCTGTTCGGCAACTCGATCATCGCCACCGACATGTTCACCAACGTGCTGACGACCAATCCGGGCGAGGCGGGCGAGCTGCTGGGCAACATCTACCCTGCCGTCATCGTGATCTGCGTCATCTACGTGCCGCTGCTGTGGTTCGCGTCGCGCGAAATCGGACACCGCCGCTGCATCTCGCGTACGGCGCGCATGAACCTCGGTTTCCTGGGTGCGATCCTCTTCTCGCTCGGGTGGCTGTCGCTGTGGCCCGCCTGGCGCACGACGGGCGACCGGCACATACTGCGCGACAAGATCTTTCCGATCAACGTCATGTATAACGTGCGGCTGTGCGCCGCCGAGTTCCGCCGCATGCAGCACTTCGAGGAGAGCGCGGCGGGCTTCACGTTCGGGGCCCGGCGCACGGCCGAGGCCGGAGGGCGCGAAATCTACGTCTACGTGATCGGCGAGGCGGCGCGCGCGATGAACTGGCAGCTCTACGGCTACGGCCGCGAGACCAACCCCGAGTTGTCGCGGGTCGAAGATCTGGTGGTATTTCGTAATATCTTGACGCAAAGCAATACCACGCACAAGAGCGTGCCTCTCCTCCTCTCGTCGGTCGGCACCGGCGAGCACGACGAACTCTACCGTCGGCGCGGCCTGCCCCACCTCTTCAACGAGGCGGGCTTCGAGACCTGGTTCATCTCCAACCAGTCGCCCCAGGGCGCCATGATCGACAAGCTGGCCGCCGATGCCGCGCATGTGCGCTACATCCGTTCGCCGCGCTACGACATGCAGCTGCTCGACGAGATGCGGCGCGCCGTGGAGAGCAGCCGGGCGCCCCGCATCTGCTTCATCCTCCACTGCTACGGCTCGCATTTCAGCTACCACCAGCGCTATCCGCGCGAGTTCGCCCGGTTTCTGCCCGACGACGACGTGGCCATCGCAGCCAAGCACCGCGACAAGCTGCTCAATGCCTACGACAATTCGGTGCTCTATACCGACCATTTCCTCGCGCGCACGATCGAATACCTGCGCGGCATGTCCGATACGCGTTCCGCGCTGCTCTACTGCGCCGACCACGGCGAGGATCTGATCGACGACGAGCGCGAGCGCTTCCTGCACGCCTCCCCCACCACCACGGCCTGGCAGCTCCATGTGGCGGGGCTGGCGTGGTTTTCGGATGCCTACCGCCGCGAATTCCCGGGCAAGGCGGAGGCGGCGCTGCGCAACGCCGCGGCGCCCGCGACCACCCACGCGATGTTCCACACGATGGCCGACATCGCCTCGATAAGGGGAGGAGAGTATCTTCTCACCTCGGTGTCGCTCGTGAGCGACGATTTCGACCGTACGGCGCCCCGCTGCTACCTCAACGACCACAACGAAGCGGTGCCCTTCGCGGAGACGGGCCTGACGCAGGCGGATGTGGAGCTGCTGCACAGGTCGGGCGTCGAAATCTGAGCCGCTCCGCCGCCGTCCGGATACGAAAAAAGGCTGCACGCGTGCAGCCTTGGTTTTCCGGTCTTCGAGGAAATTATTTCGTGGCTTCCACCGAGGCCTTGCGGAAATCCTTCATCAGTTTCGAAATCTCCAACGCAGCCTTGCGTGCGCGCGTTCCGGCGGCCTTGTTGCCTTTTTCTACCTGTGCCTGTGCATTCTCAGCGAACAACTCGTACTGAGCCTTGATCTGATCTACTAAAGTTTTCATACGTGTTTGATTTTAGATTTTGGGTCTGTTATCCGTGCAAAGTTATGAATTTTATCTAATCTACAAATTATTTTGACGCGATTTTTCCGTGACGGCGCACACAGCCCGGGCGGCGGCTGCGGCGGCGCGGGGAATCCGAGCGGCACCTTGCGCCCGAATTGCGGACCGCCGCCGTCGGGCGGCAGCGGAACGGGGAGCCGCTGCCGGCGGCGGAGGGGCGGAAATACCTAAATATGGGGATGCGCCGTTGGACCGAAAACGCTATCTTTGCAACCGGTAATAACGATTACGATATGCGTCTGTCGGATTTGAAAACGGGAGAGTCGGCGACGATTCTCAAGGTCACGGGACACGGCGGCTTCCGCCGCCGCATCATGGAAATGGGCTTCGTGCGCGGACAGCGGGTCGAAGTGCTGCTCAACGCGCCGCTGCGCGACCCGATCGAGTACAGAATCATGGGCTACGACATCTCGCTGCGGCGCAGCGAGGCGGGCATGGTGGTGGTGCTGAGCGACGACGAGGCGCAGGCTGCGGGGCTCGCGGCCGGAGGGGCCGGCGCGGGGGCCTCGGAGTCGGGGCATGCGGCCTACGCACCGCGCGACGGTCGCGCCGCGCGGCCCGAGACCATCGGTGTGGCGCTCGTGGGCAACCCCAACAGCGGCAAGACGTCGCTTTTCAACGCCATCTCGGGCAGCCACGAACACGTGGGCAATTACAGCGGCGTGACGGTCGATGCCAAGCGCGGCCAGTGCGTGTACAAGGGCTACCGCATAGAGATCACCGACCTGCCGGGCACCTATGCCCTCTCGGCCTACACGCCCGAGGAGCTCTATGTCCGGCGCCATCTGGCCGAGCACATGCCCGACGTCATCATCAATTCGGTGGTGGCCTCGAACCTGGAGCGCAACCTCTACCTCACCACGGAGCTGATCGACTTGAGTCAGCGCATGGTCGTGGCGCTCAACATGTACGACGAACTGGAGGCCGAGGGTGCGCGGCTCGACTACGACAGCCTGGGCGGCATGCTGGGCGTGCCGATGGTGCCGGTGGTCGCACGCAGCGGCCGCGGTGTCGCGGAGCTGCTCGACACGGTGATCGCCGTATACGAAAACCGCGACGAGCGCGTGCGCCACATCCACATCAACCAGGGTACGGTGATCGAGGAGAGCCTGCGCGCGCTCAACGGCGACCTGGGCGCCCACCGCGAGGAGCTGCCCCTCTACTTCCCGCCCCGCTACTTCTCGATGAAGCTGCTCGAACGCGACCGTCAGGTCGAGGAGCTGCTTCGTGCGTGCCCCCGCTACGACCGGTGGATCGCGATCCGCGACCGCGAGGTGCGCCGCATCGAGGCGGCGCTGGGCGAGGATGCCGAGACGGCTTTCGCCAACCAGAAATACGGGTTCGTGTCGGGTGCGCTGCGCGAGACCTACACCCCCGGACAGCGGGAGCAGGCGTCGGCCACGGCGCTCATCGACGCGTTCGTCACCCACAAGCTGTGGGGCTTTCCGATCTTCTTCTTCCTCATGTGGCTGATGTTCTACTGCACGTTCGAGCTGGGCGCCTATCCCCAGCAGTGGATCGACGCGGTCGTGGGACGCATCAGCGCCGGCTTCGAGAGCTGGATGCCCGACGGCACGCTCAAGGACTTGGTGACGGACGGCGTGATCGGCGGCGTGGGCAGCGTGATCGTTTTCCTGCCCAACATCATGATCCTCTATCTGTTCATTTCGTTCATGGAGGATTCGGGCTACCTGGCCCGCGCTGCATTCATCATGGACCGCGTGATGCACCGGATCGGCCTGCACGGCAAGTCGTTCATTCCGCTGGTCATGGGCTTCGGATGCAACGTGCCGGCGATCATGGCCTCGCGCACGATCGAGAGCCGCAGCAGCCGGCTCATCACCGTGATGATCACGCCGTTCATGTCGTGCAGCGCCCGGCTTCCGGTGTACCTGCTGCTGGCCGGCATCTTCTTTCCCGCCCATGCCGGCTTCGTGATGCTCGGACTCTATGCGCTGGGCATCCTGCTGGCCGTAGCGACGGCGCGTCTGATGCGGCGCGCGTTTTTCAAGGTGGACGAGACGCCGTTCGTCATGGAGCTGCCGCCCTACCGCCTGCCGACGCTCAAGACCACGCTCGTGCACATGTGGGGCAAGTGCGCGCAGTACCTGCGCAAGATGGGCGGACTGATTCTCGTAGCTTCGGTCATCATCTGGTTCATGAGTTACTACCCGCGTCCCGAAGCGGCGCCGAACGACCCCGTGCGTTACGAAACCTCCTATCTGGGCTCCGTGGGCAAGTTCTGCGAGCCGGTATTCGAACCGCTCGGTCTCGACTGGAAAGCCAGCGTGGCCCTGCTGTCGGGCGTGGCGGCCAAGGAGATCGTCGTCAGCACGATCGGCGTGCTCTATGCCGGGGGCGATCCGCAGAGTCCGGACGAAATCGACAACCTGGCGGTGCGGCTGCGCACGAGCGGCGACTTCACGCGGGCTTCGGCCGTCGCGTTCCTGGTCTTCATGCTGATTTATTTCCCCTGCCTGGCGACCGTGGCGGCGATCCGTCACGAGGCCGGATGGCGGTGGGCCGCCGCGAGCATCGTCTATAACACGCTTCTGGCATGGATCGTGGCTTTCGTCGCCTATCATTTCACCGCTTGGCTGTTGTAGGCATGGAGGCGACCTGGCAGGATTATGCGACGTGGGCGATCGGAGCCGCGGCCCTGGTGGCCGTGGCGGTGCGGATCGTACGCACGGCGTGCGGCAGACGGCGCGGCGGCTGCGCCTCGTGCGGTGCGGCGGGATGCCCGCTGCACGGCAGCGGCCTTGCACGCGGACGGCGCGGAAAGCGCCGCGGACGGTAGCCGGGAGTGCACTACGGCGTTCCGGCCGGGCTTTCGGGGCGTGCAGGGCGGGGACGTCCTCCTTGCGGCGGAGCGGCCGGAGCGTGCGCCCGAGGGTGTTCGGAAGCATGCGAAACGGCGTTTCGGCGGGAGGCGAAGCCCCCGCGCGCGATCGGAGCATGCATGGTACATACTCTCCTTGACATACCCGCAGCCGCATGCCATCTTTGCATCGACGAACGGAACGATGCACGCGCATCGGCCCGCGGAGTCCGCTTCAGCGGTCACCCTGAGGCGATTCGAGGAAGTGACGCCCACTTTTCCGGAGGCAGAACGACGCAGGTCGCTCTGCCTTTTTTCGCATCCGGGGGCTGCGGCTCCATTCGCTTCGGCAAGAGCGATCCTTCTCCCCTGCCGCTCTCGGGAATGGTCTCGGACAGACCGCGGATGCCTCATCCCCTGTCGCCGTCGGGAGGAGTCTCAGGGGCGGACCGTGGTTGCCGTCGTCGGGAAGGGCCTCCGAACGGACTGCGGACGCCGCTATCCTTGATCTCTTCGGGAAACGCCTCGGGCGGACGCCGCAGGGCGTGTGGCGCGGTTCTTGCGCCGTTCTCCGCATTCGAAAAAGATTCAGCCATGACGAAACACACCTCCCGCAAGGCCGCAGCGGCGGCGAAACGCAACGGAACGCTCCGTTCCGCCCTCTCTTCGCTGGCCATGGGTGCCGGACTTTTCGCCGGCGCCGTATACCTGCTGCGCCGCGAACACCGCGATGCGGCGTTCACGGTCGGGCGCTGGGCCACGCCCGTATTGCTCCTGGGCGTGTACGACCTGCTGCGGAAGCAGGGTGCGGCCGAGCGCTGACGCCGCGATGCCTCGCGCGCTTGCGGCGGGCGGTCTCCCGAAGGAGGCTGCCCGCTGTCGCTGTTGGCGCTGCCGTGCCGGAGCGTGCGGGTTTCCGCCGCCGGACGCCGGAGGACGTGCCGGGGAGCCGCACGAAAAAACGACAGCTCCTTTCGGGAGCTGCCGTTCGTGTTTGCGGATGCGGGGATCCGTTTACTTGTTCTGCGAGTGATCGAACTGCTTGTTGCGGTCGTTGCCGGCCATGTGCGAGCTGCCCGTCTCCGAGTCGTTGTTCTCGCGGCCGTACTGCGAATCGTGCTGGTTGCGGATGCCGTTGCGGTCCGTGTCGTTCTGCGAGCCGTAGCGGCCGTTCTGGTTCTGCTGCATGCCGTGCTGCATCGACGAGGCGCCCGAGGCGTTGCCGGTCGTCGTGTGCTGCTGCTCCTTCTGGCCGTACTGCGAACCCGACTGTGCGTTCTTCTGGCCGCACGGCGACTGGGTGCCTGTCTGGCTGCCCGACTTGCAGTCGGTGCCGTAGTTCTTGTCCTGCTGCATGTTCTGCGAAGTGCCCGTGGCGGTGTTCTTGTCCGTGTTGCCGGTCTGCATGCCGTTTTTCTCGTTGCGGTTGTCGTTCTGCATGAAATTGTTCTTTTCCATAGCTCGTAAAATTATGAATGGTTATTACTGCATGCCGGAACGATGCAAATAACGTACAAAATCGCGTTCCGAACGGGCGCACTTCGTCCTGCGGTCCGCAACATGCTGCGGGCCAGCGGAAAAAACTTTCCGCCGCATGCCGCCCGACGAAATTTGCGGCCTTTCCGCTTTCATTTTCGCCTCCCAGACCTTATATTTGCATCCCGTATGACCGGCCTGTTCCACATACTGCTCTTCTGGCTCCTCGGCAACGTGCTGAGCCACTGCATCGGGGGTTACGTTTCGGGCAACATCCTCGGCATGATCCTGCTCTTCGCGGCGCTCCGGCTGCGGTGGGTCGATGCCGAAAAGGTGCGGCCCGCGGCCCGCTTCCTGCTGGGAGCCATGGCGCTCTTCTTCGTGCCGTTCGGCGTGGGGCTCACCGTGTCGTGGCCGCTGCTGGCCGACAACCTGTGGGCCATCCTCGTGTCGGCCGTGCTCAGCACCCTCGTCGTGCTGGCGGTCGCGGGCCGCACCTTCCAATCGCTCAACCGTCGCAGATGAACGCAGCACTTCTCCATAGCGACCTCTTTCTGCTCACGGCCACCGTGGGGCTCTACTGTTTCGGCTCGGCGCTCTACCGCCGGCTGCGCATGCCGCTGCTCCACCCCGTGCTGCTCACCTTCGTGGCGATGATCGGCGTGCTCCGGCTCTGCGGCGTGGAATACGACCGCTACCGCGAGGCGGTGCGCGTGCTCGATTTCGGTCTCGGGCTGTCGGTCGTCGCCCTGGGCTACCTGCTCTACGAGCAGCTCGACGCCATGCGCGGCCGCACGGTGCCGATCCTCGTCGCGACCCTCGCAGGCTGCGTGGCGGGCATCCTGAGCGTGGTGTGGATCGCCGAGGCGTTCGGCGCGGGCCGGCAGATCCTGACCTCGCTGGCTCCCAAGTCGGTCACGGTGCCCATCGCCGTGGCGGTCGTCGAGCCGCTCGGCGGCATCACGGCCCTCACCTCCGTGGTGGTCTTCTGCGTGGGCATCTTCGGCAGCCTGTGCGGCGACCGCGTGCTCGGGTGCTGCGGCGTGTACGATCCCCATGCCCGCGGCTTCGCGCTGGGGGCCGCAGCACACGGCATCGGCACGGCGCGCGCCGTGGAGCTGGGAGCCGCGGAGGGAGCCCTCGCCGGCGTGGCCATGGCTCTCATGGGCCTGTGCACGGCGGTGCTGCTTCCGCTGATCGAAAAATTCCTCTATTAATATTTTTTTTATCAGTACGGAAATCGTACTTTTGCGCCTCGTTATGCGGTTTCCCGCGCTAAAATCTGTTCTATGGAGTGGTTATACACGCTATTTATCGGTAACGGCATCGCGCATGCCGTTCTGACATTCGCCCTGACCATCACGCTCGGCATCCTGCTGGGCAGGATCCGGATCGGAGGCGTATCGTTCGGCATCACGTGGATTCTGTTCGTCGGAATCGCGCTGAGCCATTTCGGAATGACGGTCGATCCGCAGGTCCGGCACTTCGTGCAGGAGTTCGGACTGATACTCTTCGTCTTCTCGATCGGTTTGCAGGTCGGCCCGGGCTTCTTCTCCTCGTTCAAGCAGGGAGGTTTGCAGCTCGTGGGCTGCGCCACGGCGATCGTGCTGCTGGGCGTAGCGGTAGCCTACGTGATCCACGTGGTGACCGGCACGCCGATTCCCACCATGGTGGGCGTGCTCTCGGGCGCCGTGACCAACACGCCCGGTCTGGGTGCCGCACAGCAGGCCTATACCGATGCCTCGGGCATCAGCGATCCCTCCATCGCCATGGGTTACGCCGTGGCCTATCCGCTGGGTGTGGTCGGCATCATCCTGTCGATGATCTTCATCCGCTATGCCCTGCGCGTGAAGTTCGAGAAGGAGGACGAGGCGCTGAACGCCCTGGCCAAGGAGCACCAGCTCGCCGACAAGGTTTCGATCGAGTTCGCGAACGAGCTGATCGACGGCCGCACGGTGGAGTACATCCGCGACCTGGTGAAGCGCCAGTTCGTCATCTCGCGCATCATGCATGCCGACGGCTCGATCACCATGGCCGACGCACGGAGCACGGTCCGCAGAGGCGACCGTCTGTGGGTGATCGCCGATGCGGAGGATACGCCCGCCATCACGGCCTTCCTCGGCCGTAAGGTCGAGATGAACGACGCCGACTGGGGCAACATCCCCTCGAACACCGAGCTGGTGTCGCGCCGCATCCTCATCACGCGTCCCGAAATCAACGGCAAGAAGTTCTCCGATCTGCGTCTGCGCACCAAGTACGGCGTGAACATCACGCGCGTGAACCGTGCGGGTGTCGATCTGATCCCCTATCAGGGCCTCGAACTCCAGATCGGCGACCGCGTGATGGTCGTAGGTCCCCAGAAGGCTGTGGAGCAGACGGCCAAGGTGCTGGGCAACTCGCTCAAGAAGCTCAACGAGCCGAATCTGATCACGATCTTCGTCGGCATCGCCCTCGGTGTGCTGCTGGGTTCGATTCCGCTGCTCAACGTGCCGCAGCCCGTGAAACTCGGCCTTGCGGGCGGCCCGCTGATCGTGGCGATTCTGATCGGCCGCTTCGGCACCCATTTCCATCTGGTGACCTACACCACGCAGAGCGCCAACCTCATGCTGCGCGAGATCGGCATCTCCCTGTTCCTCGCGGCCGTGGGCATCGGTGCGGGCGACGGCTTCATCGACGCCATCGCGGACGGCGGCTACCGCTGGATCGGCTACGGCGTGCTCATCACGGTCATTCCGATCCTCGTCGTGTCCGTCATCGCCCGTCTGTGGCTCAAGATCAACTACTACACGCTCATGGGTCTTATCGCCGGCAGCCTCACCGATCCCCCGGCACTGGCCTATGCCAACGCCACGGCCGGCAACGACATGCCCGCGGTAGGTTACTCTACGGTATATCCGGTCGTAATGTTCCTCCGCGTGCTGACCGCGCAGATATTCATCCTTTTCGCGCTCTGACAAGACCGAAGCGCATTGGGAGGGCGCCGCTTTCGAGCGGCGCCCTCTTTGTGTCCGGGCCCGGGGTTGTCCTGACGTTCGGGCCGCAGCCTGCGGGACAGCGGAGGGCTGCAATGTGCGAATCGCCCTTGCCTGCTTCCCGAGGCGGCAGGCGGCAGGTTCGATAAACCGCGCGCCGCACCGAATCGTTGTTCGGCGCGGCGCGCGGCGTGAAAACAGCGGCGGAAGTCCGCGTGTCAGTTCGTCCAGGGATAGCGTTCGTCCTCCACGGGCACGCCGAAAAGGAGCGTGCCCTCCGCGACGCGGGTTTCGCCCTCGACCGTCACGAGCGTCACCTCCATCTCGTATTCGCCCGTCATGCCGGTAACATCGAAAAACTCGAAAACCATCGGCGAATGATGAATCATCTCCGCTTCATCCTCCTTCAGGTCCGACAGTTTTTTTCGCACGAATGTCAGATACTTGCCTTCGTAGCCTGAACGAACGTAAGGTGCGAAAGTGTGAAAGCGGACTTGCAACAGGTCGTCGATCCGGCTGCCGGCCGGATGGGCTTCGTCCAAATCGCGGTTGCGGCAAACGACGTGTATTTCGCGGAAATTGTCGGCCCAAGCCCAGCGCTCGCCCGGATAATTCACCATATGGCGGTTGAACGAGAGGTCCCCGTTCCGCTCCGACAGGTATTTGAACTCTTTCCATTGCTCCTCGGGCGGACGCACTCCCGTGAGGGTGGTCCTTGCCGAAACGTCGGGCGACGGGTAGGCGTAGATGCCTCCATAGAATCCGACATCCCATTGGGCGCTGTTCCGCACCTGGGATACCTCATAGTGTCCGCATAGATATTGTATGATATACGACTGGGTCCAGGGTGAAGGGATCTTCCCGTCGATTACTTCCTCTTTTTTGTCGCACGACGCCAAAGACAGCATAGCCAACAGTAAAAACAGGTATTTCATGACTAAAAGCGTGAATAGGTGATTATTTCAAGATAACTGTCGAGATTGTATATGTCGTTCCTTTTTTTGTCAGGGTCTCCGGCCAAAGGTTCCAGCAAAACGGGACCGGATTTCAAAGCGTGCAGGCGAGCAGCGCTCATAAGGCGTAATAGCTTTTTCATAAGGCTTGAATTTTATGGAATACGGGGCCTCGGCGGGCACGGAAAAAGAGGCGCGGCGTATTCCGGTTCACTACAAAGATAGTGTTTTATCCGGGATAAACAAGGTGTTTGGGGCGGATTCGACGGAATGCGGCAAAAACAGGACGTTTCGGAGGATCGGGCGGACGGAAAGGAGGGAAGGAAACAGGCGGCGAAGCAGCTGCCGGTGCGGGCCGTATCGTACCCGCCCCTTGCACGAAGTCATTCAATACCTGTTTTTCCTCCTGTTCTCCATGATCGTTTCGAAGTTTTCCCTCCCCCATTCTTTCAGCCGTATCAAATGGGGAATCAGGGTCGCTCCGAATTCGGACACGCAATATTCCGTTTTGGGAGGAACGGTGGGATATATTTTCCGCGTGACCAAGCCGTCCGTGACCAGTGAACGCAAAACGGCGGAAAGCATCTTTTCCGATATGGAGGGGATGGTTTTGTACAGTTCGTTGAAACGCAAGACACCCTTCGCGTGCAACTCCAGCAAGACGGCCAAAGCCCACTTGTCACCCAGCCATTCCAATACGGGAGCTGCCGCACAATATTCGTAATCCAATTTTTTCCGCATTTTTTTCGTCTTCGAATGGCTTGATGCCGAGAAAAACTAACTAAAACGTAAGTGGCTGACAAAGAGTATAGTTCTTCTTTATTCAAAAAGAACGTCCTAACTTCGCACTACAAAAATACAAAAAAACTTTAATTCATATTCTATGGAACTATTGCATTTTACGGGACCGGTATGGCGGCCGCCCTACGAGGCGAGCGCCCAACTCTTGCAGGTAACAGCCGGATGCACGCACAACAAGTGCAAGTTTTGCAGCTTGTATCACGGGACGAAGTTCCGGCTGTCCCCCATTGCGGAAGTCGAAGAAGACCTGAAGGTGATACGGAGCTACCAGCCCAAAGCCCGGCGGGTGTTTTTAACGGGGGCTAATCCGTTCGTGTTGAGTTATGACAGGCTGCTGGAGCTGGGGCTTTTGATTCGGAAGTACCTTCGACACTGCGAAAGCATCGGCATGTTCGCCCGCATTTCGGACATCAAACCGAAAACAGCGGAGGAGCTGAAGAACCTGCGTCATCTGGGCTTTGACGGCATCAGCATCGGAACGGAATCGGGCGATGACGATACGTTGGCTGCGATGAACAAGGGATATGCGGCCCGGGATATCATCGAGCAATGCAAGAAACTGGAAGAGGCGGACATAAGATACAATTTCATGTATCTGACAGGGCTTGCGGGAAAGGGCAACGGCGAGCGGAATGCTGTCCGCACGGCCGAGGTATTCAACCGGTTGCACCCCTTTACCATAAACATCGTGTCGCTGACCGTATTCCCCGAATCGGAATTATACGGGGAAATACGGCACGGTAATTTCGTAGAAGCCCCCGAACACGAACGGTTGTCGGAGCTGCGGACGCTCATTTCGAGGCTCCGCATTGAGACGACTTTGTTGGGGAATACGGTGTCGAACGCGGTTCCGTTTATCGGGAGGATCCCGGACGACAAAGTGCGGCTGCTCGATGAATTGGATGCGGCGATGCGGAACGTCGGCGAGCGTGAATTAAGGCGATACAGAGACAGCATCGAATCGCTGTGAAAGAGCTGCGGGACGGATGCCGTACGAAGAAAAACACCTGCAATACTTTGTATTGCAGGTGTTGTACAAGTGCCTCCCATTTCCGTCCGGCACTTCCGTGATCCCGCTGGGGCTCGAACCCAGGACCCCAACATTAAAAGTGTTGTGCTCTACCAGCTGAGCTACGAGATCATCGCCATCGGAAACTTCCGCCGAAGCGTTCGTTTCGTTTTTGGTGGTGCAAATATAGGGCATATTTTTGTTTTACCAAAATAAAAAGCTATTTTTGTTGCGTATTAGAATGAATTTTATAATTCCTAAACAGAATACCATATTATGAAAGCCCTGATCATCGGCGCCGGAGGCGTCGGTACGGTGGTGACGCAGAAGATCGCCGCCAATCCCGTTTTCACGGACGTCATGCTCGCGAGCCGCACCAAATCGAAATGCGATGCCGTTGCCGCGGCCATCGGCGGCGGCCGCGTGAAAACCGCCCAGGTCGATGCCGACAACGTGGCCGACCTGTGCGCGCTGTTCCGCTCGTTCGGTCCCGACATCGTGGTCAATGTGGCCCTCCCCTACCAGGACCTCACCATCATGGACGCCTGCCTCGAATGCGGCGTGAACTACCTCGATACGGCTAACTACGAGCCCAAGGACGAGGCGCACTTCGAGTATTCGTGGCAGTGGGCCTACCAGGACCGCTTCAAGGCCAAGGGTCTCACGGCGATCCTCGGCTGCGGCTTCGATCCGGGCGTGACGGCGATCTTCACCGCCTATGCGGCCAAGCACCACTTCGACGAGATCCACTACCTCGACATCGTGGACTGCAACGCCGGCAACCACGGAATGGCTTTCGCCACCAACTTCAATCCCGAAATCAACATCCGCGAGGTGACCCAGAAGGGCCGCTACTACGAAAACGGCGAGTGGGTCGTGACCGAGCCCCACGAAATCCACAAGGCGCTGACCTATCCCGAGATCGGCGAACGCGAATCCTACGTGATCTACCATGAGGAGCTGGAGTCGCTGGTGAAGAACTACCCCACGATCCGCCGCGCACGTTTCTGGATGACTTTCGGCCAGGAGTACCTCACGCACCTGCGCGTGATTCAGAACATCGGCATGGCGCGCATCGACCCGATCGTGTACAACGGCGTGGAGATCGTGCCCATCCAGTTCCTCAAGGCGGTGCTTCCCGATCCCAAGTCACTGGGTGCCAATTACCACGGCCAGACGTCGATCGGCTGCCGCATCCGGGGCGTGAAAGACGGCAAGGAGCGTACGTACTACATCTACAACAACTGCGACCACGAGCAGGCGTTCCGCGAGACCGGCACGCAGGCCGTGAGCTTCACTACGGGCGTGCCGGCGGCGCTGGGCGCTTCGATGTGGGCCAAGGGGCTGTGGCGCGGTGCCGGCGTGTTCAACGTCGAGGAGTTCGATCCCGATCCGTTCCTCGCCGAGCTGGGCGAACAGGGACTGCCCTGGGTGGAGAAATTCGACGTGGACCTGGAGGTCTGATTCCCCGGGCACACCGAAACCATAGAAAAAAGCCGTTTCCGACACATATCGGAAACGGCTTTTTTCACTGCCTTGCCGTGCGGGGACGACGGCCGCCGCCGGTCGGGAGGTGCGGGGGTATTCGCGTGCGGCCGCCGCTTCAGAGGGCCGTGCGCAGGAGCTCGTACAGCGCGGCGTTGGCCCGGTCGTTCCGGGCGACGCACCCTTCGTCGGCGATCGCCTCCTCGGGCGCATACTCGCCGCAGACGTCGGCGCCGAGCACTGTGCGGCGCAGCAGCAGACTGCGGAGCATGTCGCAGAGCTCCGGGAGCGTCATCGTCCCCTGGTCCCAGTTGGTCGCGGCCCAATCCGGCGCGAGCACGTCCTTGTCCACCGAGACGTAGAGGGGCGTCGGATCCTCCGCCCCGGCGAAATGTCGCCATGCCGGGTCGTCCGGTGTGCCGCCGCAGAAGAGCACCCGCCCCGGATACTCCGCCGCAGCCTCCCGGTCTGCCGGCGCCCCCGCGACGCAGACCCGCCGAAGCAGCGGATTGCGGTCGAGCATGCGGCGCACCCACGAGCCGCACGACAGCAGGTCGCCGAATGCGGGCGGCTGCATGTCGGTGTGGCGGTCGAAAAGCACGAGGTCGAAGGGACGGTCGATCCGATCGGTCCACAGCTTCGTGAGGTAGTGGTAGTTGCCCGAATCGAGGAAGTGCACGGCGCGCAGCGGATGGGGCGCCAGGCGCCGTGCGAGCTCGGCGGCGGCCTCGTCGTCGCAGTAGCAGTCCGTGCCGGTGAGGTCGGCGCACGGAACGACGGTCGCTTCGGTGGCGAAAGGCTGGCGGGCGTATATGCCCGTGAAATCGGTGACGATCATATCCTCGGTTGCTTTGGAGGGACAAAGATACGGTTAAGCCGAGAGCAAAAGCAAATTTATTTGCATTTTGCCGAGGCGGAGTATCTACGGCGCAGCCAAAGTACGGTTAAGCCGAGAGCAAAAGCAAATTTATTTGCATTTTGCCGAGGCGGAGTATCTACGGCGCAGCCCGGGATGCGATAGTCCGGGCGGATTTCGTTTTTGCGGGGCTGATGCCGAAGTGCCTTCCCGAGCGGCGTTGCGAAGCCGTGCGCGAGCAAGCGGTCCGGCGCGGGGCCTCGGCAGAGGCGGCTGCGGAGACGGGGCGCGGGCTTCGGGCGGCGGAGGTGCAGCCGCAGCGCCCGCGCCTTTCGCGTGCGGCGATCCGGGGGTGTGCGGTGAAAACCGGCGGAGCCGCATCCGCTGTCGCGCTCCGCCGCACGCGACGAAGCGCGAAAATCGCTGCGGGATATTTGTATGCCGCATTTTTTTTAGTACTTTTGCACACAATGCGATGGCGCGTTGCGCACAAGGCCGTTCCGCAGGGACGGCACCGGGCGTGCGGCGATGGCGAAACGACGGTGCGAACCCCGCACGGACAGCGTCCGTGCGGCGAGTTGCGGCCGCTATTGACTACTGAAATGAAAGGAATCGTATTGGCCGGAGGATCCGGCACCAGACTCTATCCCATCACGAAGGGCGTGAGCAAGCAGTTATTGCCCATCTACGACAAACCGATGGTTTACTATCCCCTGTCGGTGCTGATGCTGGCGGGCATCCGGGAAATCCTGATTATCTCGACACCGCAGGACCTGCCGGGATTCCGGCGTCTGCTGGGCGACGGCTCGGACTACGGCATCCGCCTCGAATACGCCGAGCAGCCCTCGCCCGACGGCCTGGCGCAGGCTTTTCTGATCGGCGAGGAGTTCATCGGCGACGACAGCGCCTGCCTGGTGCTGGGCGACAACATCTTCTACGGCGCCGGCTTCACGCAGCGGCTGCGCGAGGCCGTGCGCGATGCGGAGGAGCATGCGCAGGCCACCGTATTCGGCTACTGGGTGGACGATCCGGAGCGTTACGGCGTGGCGGAGTTCGACAAGGAGGGGCGCTGCCTCTCAATCGAGGAGAAACCCGAGCACCCGAAGTCGAACTACGCGGTGGTCGGACTCTACTTCTACCCCAACAAGGTGGTGGACGTGGCCAAGCGCATCAAGCCGTCGGCCCGCGGCGAGCTGGAAATCACCACGGTGAACCAGGAGTTCCTGCGCGACGGCGAACTGAAGGTCCGCACGCTGGACCGCGGCTTCGCATGGCTCGACACGGGCACGCACGACTCGCTGGCCGAGGCCTCGATCTTCGTGGAGGTGATCGAGAAGCGCCAGGGCCTCAAGATCGCATGCCTGGAGGGCATAGCCTACCGTCAGGGCTGGATCTCGGAGGAGAAGATGCGCGCGCTGGCGCAGCCCATGATCAAGAATCAGTACGGTCGCTACCTGCTGAAGGTGATCGACGAGCTGAAAAGAGAATAGAGGATGTCGGTGCGTGAAGAACGGAACTCGGGATTCGAGCTGCTGCGCCTGCTGCTGATGTTTCTGATCGTGATCCATCATGCCATCGTGCATGGCCTGGGGCTGCGCGGCCTGGCATCGGCCGATGCGACCGAGGTGGCGATCCGCTCGGGCGACATGGCGCTGTTCTGTCTGGCGAACGGATTCTGCATCGTGGCGGTCAATGCTTTCGTGCTGATTTCAGGCTACTTCGGCATACGGCCCTCGAAAAGGAAGGTGCTCGGGCTCCTGCTGGCGATGCTTTTCTATACGCTGCTCTTCACCACGGGCTACTACCTGATGCGGGGCGATCTCAAGCATGCGGTCTCCAGCCTGCTGCTCCTGTCGCACAGCCGCTACTGGTTCCTGACCGACTACTTCTTCCTGCTCTGCTTCGCGGCGCCGCTCAACCTGTTTTTCGAGCGGTGCGGCAGGCGCGAGACGGGTTTGTTCGTGCTGTCGCTCCTCGTCATAAGCTCCTATTTCGGGTTCGTGTGGGGGCATGCGGCCAATACGAACGGCTATACCCTCTTGCAGTTCATCATGCTCTATGCGCTCGGGCGCTACGTGCGGATCGGGGGCTTCGACCTCGCACGCGGCCGAGCGGCGGGACTCTATCTGCTCTGTGCCGGCGCCTGCGGAGCGCTGACCTGCCTCTGCGTTCGGCTCGGGCAGAACGACTGGGCATGGCGCATGACCTATTATAACGACCCGCTGCTGGTGGCCGCGGCCGTCGGCGTGCTGCTGCTGTTCCGCCGCGTGCGCTTCAGCAGCCGTGCGGTCAATAGCCTGGCCGCTTCGGCACTCGCGGTCTACCTGTTCCAGAGTTCGGCGTGGGCCGAGTCGCTGCTCTATCCGTTCGTGCGGAAGCTCTATTCGGACGGCCATTTCAGTGGGGGGGGTATTTTGTTGATAATCATCGGTTTGGCGACGCTTTGCGTTGCTGCTGCGCTGGTTGTTGATCGGGTGCAGCGGCCGATAAACGAAAAATTGGTACATTATATATTCAAAAGATGAAAATCATTGAGACGGCCATCGAAGGGCCGGTCATCATCGAGCCGGACGTGTTCGGCGATGCGCGGGGATACTTCTTCGAAAGCTGGTCGCAGCCCAAGTTCGACGCGGCGGTCCGGCCCGTGCGCTTCGTGCAGGACAACGAGTCGAAATCCACCTACGGCGTATTGCGGGGACTCCACTTCCAGCGGGGCGAACACGCCCAGTCGAAGCTGGTGCGCGTGGTGTCGGGCCGTGTGCTCGACGTGGCGGTGGACATCCGCCGCGGCTCGCCGACCTTCGGCCGCCACGTATGCGTGGAGCTCACGGGCGAGAACAAACGCCAGTTCTTCGTGCCCCGCGGCTTCGCCCACGGCTTCGCGGTGCTGAGCCCCGAGGCGGTGTTCCAGTACAAGTGCGACAACCTCTATGCGCCCGAGGCCGAGGGTGCCGTCGCGTGGGACGATCCCGCGCTGGGCATCGACTGGGGGCTGAAACCGGAGGAGGTGCGGCTCTCGCCCAAGGACAGCGCCCACCCGCGCCTTGCGGATGCGCCCGAACTCTTCGACTACAACACGGACTACTATGCTTGACATACTCGTAACGGGAGCCGACGGACAGCTCGGCAGGGAGCTGCGTCGCCTGGGTGCCGCGTCGCCCGACCGCTATGTCTTCACCGACGTGGCGGAACTGGACATCACCGACCGCGAGGCGGTATGCCGCCGGGTGCGCGACGAGCACGCGGACATCATCGTGAACTGCGCAGCCTACACCAATGTGGACCGGGCCGAGGAGGACGAGGCGACGGCGCGCCGCATCAACCGCGACGCCGTAGCGAACCTGGCGTATGCGGCACGCGAGTGCGGCGCCACGCTCGTACACGTATCCACGGACTACGTGTTCGGGGGCGGCGGCAACACGCCCCGCACGGAGCAGACACCCACGGAGCCGCTCGGCGTCTACGGACGCACCAAGCTCGAAGGCGAGGAGGCGATCCTGGCCTCGGGGTGCCGCTACCTGATTTTCCGCACGGCGTGGCTCTACTCCGAGTACGGCAACAACTTCCTGAAGACCATGCTGCGCCTCACGGCCGAACGCGAGACGCTCGACGTGGTATTCGACCAGGTGGGGTCGCCCACCTATGCGGGCGACCTGGCGCTGGCCATCTTCAGCGTGATCGCGAGCGGGCAGCATGTCGGCAACGAGGGCATCTACCACTTCGCGAACGAGGGCGTGTGCTCGTGGTACGACTTCGCGGTGGAGATCGCCGCAGCCGCGGGACACGGCGCGTGCCGCATCAACCCCTGCCATAGCAGCGAATTTCCCTCGAAGGTGACCCGCCCGGCCTACTCCGTACTGGACAAAACCAAGGTCAAGCGGACTTTCGGCCTGGAGATACCCCACTGGCGCGATTCGATGCTCTACTGCATGCAGCGGATCGCCGCAAAGACGGAACACGCATGAAACGGCTGCTGCGCTATCTTCCCTACCTGCCCTGGACCGTGTGGTTCAATTTCCGCTATCTGCCCCTGCGGCAGGCCGTGCGGCTGCCGATCCTGCTGCGGAAACCCCGCCTGCTGCGCTGCGGCGGCCGGATCCGCATCGAGGGGCCCGTGCATACGGGCATGGTGCGGCTCGGCGTCTTCGGGGTCTCGGTGTATCCCGACCGGGGCATTGCGTGGGAGTGCGACGGCACGGTGACCTTTGCCGGCCGGTGCAGCATCGGCAATGACTCGTATGTCGCCGTCGGACACGGAGGCTGCCTCCGGTTCGGCCGCAACTTCAGGGCCACGGCCGCGCTGCGCGCCGTGTGCTACCACGAGCTCACGTTCGGCGACGACGTGCTCGTGGGATGGGACAACACGTTCTGCGACACGGACTTTCATCGCGTAAAATCGAGGGGGGGGGAATTCCGGCACGTCGGATACGCCCCGATACGCATCGGTCGCAACAACTGGTTCGCCATGAAGTGCACCACGTTGAAAGGGGCCCGCACACCCGATTACTGCATCGTGGGTGCGGCGTCGCTGTTGTCGGGCGATCATGCGGGAGAGGCTCCGCGCTGTCTGCTCGCCGGCAACCCTGTGCGGCTCGTGCGTACGGACGTGTACAGAGATTCGAATGACGACAAAATAACATACAACCCATGAAACGCAACATACTCATTACGGGCGGCGCGGGCTTCATCGGAAGCCATGTGGTGCGCCTGTTCGTGAACAAGTACCCCGACTACCGCATCGTCAATCTCGACAAGCTGACCTATGCGGGCAACCTGGCCAACCTGCGCGACATCGAGCGGCAGCCCAACTACACTTTTGTGCACGGCGACATCTGCGACTTCGACGCCGTGTGCGAAATCTTCCGCAAGTACGACATCGACGGCGTGATCCACCTCGCGGCCGAGAGCCACGTGGACCGCTCGATCCGCGATCCGTTCACCTTCGCGAAGACCAACGTGCTGGGCACCCTTTCGCTGTTGCAGGCCGCGCGGAACCATTGGAACGGCGATTGGGAGGGCAAGCGCTTCTACCACATCTCGACCGACGAGGTGTACGGCGCGCTCGGGTTCGACGGCACGCTCTTCACCGAGCGGACCAAGTACGACCCCCACTCGCCCTACTCGGCATCGAAGGCCTCGTCCGACCACTTCGTGCGGGCTTTCCACGACACGTACGGCATGCCGACCATCGTGACCAACTGTTCGAACAACTACGGTCCCTACCAGTTTCCGGAGAAGCTGATCCCGCTCTTCATCAACAACATCCGCCACGGCAAGCCGCTGCCCGTCTACGGCCGCGGCGAGAACGTGCGCGACTGGCTCTACGTCGAGGATCATGCGCGCGCCATCGACCTCATCTTCCACCGCGGGCGCATCGCCGAGACCTACAACATCGGCGGTTTCAACGAGTGGCGCAACATCGACCTCATCCGCGTGATCGTGCGCACGGCCGACCGCCTGCTGGGCAATCCGGAGGGGCACAGCGAGCACCTCATCACCTACGTCACGGACCGTGCGGGCCACGACCTGCGCTACGCCATCGACTCGCGCAAGCTCAAGGAGGAGCTGGGCTGGGAGCCGTCGCTGCAATTCGAGGAGGGAATCGAGAAGACCGTGGCCTGGTACCTGGCCAACCAGCCCTGGCTCGACGACATCACTTCGGGACAATACCAGAAGTATTACGACGAAATGTATGCCGGAAGATAATATCGGCGCATAGATTTCAGTTATCAAATAAATACAATGCATAACCGAATGAAGAGATTTTTAATCGTATTGATCCTGGGGATCTTCTGCGCTGCGGGCGCCGTGGCGCAGAAAGTCACCGACGCCAAGGCGTTGGAGTATGCCAAGGAGTGCTATTCCCAAGGCATGCAGATCGAGCAGGCGGTGAAGACGTTGCAGAGCAAGGGCGTTTCGATCGATCAGATGAAGCGCCTGAAGGCTCAGTACGAGTCGGGCATGCTCGACACGGACGACCTGACCTCCAAACAAAACAAGGAGAAGTCGAATACTCGTCAGATGCGGACGACCAAGCAGGATCAGGACGCCAAGGAGAAGCTGGCCATAGACTCGCTGGTTCAGGACCAGCAGGAGATCATACTCGACGAGGAGCCCCAGATGACCAAGCAGGATTCGTTGAACCGGATCTACGGTCACGATATTTTCCGCAACAAGGAGCTCTCCTTCACGCCCAACCTCCAGCTGGCGACCCCCGGCAACTACGTGATCGGCGCAGGCGACGAGCTCGGCATTTCGATCTACGGCGCCTCCGAAGTGGATCTGTCGCAGACCGTGACTCCCGAGGGCCGCATCTTCGTGAGCGGCCTGGGCCCCGTTTCGCTCAAGGGCCTCACCATCGACCAGGCGCGCACCAAGCTGCGGCGCGAGCTGAGCGCCATCTACGGCGGCCTGGCCAACGGCACGGCGTCGCTCGACGTGGCGCTGAACAACGTGCGCAGCATCCAGGTGAACGTCATGGGCGAGGTATTCGCTCCGGGCACCTACACCCTGCCCTCGCTCGCCACGGCCTTTCATGCGCTCTACGCCGCGGGCGGCGTGACCGACATCGGTACGCTGCGCACCATCAAGATCGTGCGCAACAACGAAGTGGCGGGCACGGTCGATCTGTACGAATTCCTGCTTACCGGAAACAACAGGGGCGACATCGTGCTTCAGGACGGCGACGTGGTGCTCGTGCCGACCTATTCGGCTTTGGTGGCGGTGCCCCAGGGCGTGAAACGCCCCATGCGGTACGAGATGCGCGAGGGCGAGACGCTGGATGCTTTGGTCCGCTATGCCGGCGGATTCACCAACGACGCGTTCCGCACGGCGCTCAATGTCACGCGGCAGGACGATATGGGCCTTACGGCGTTCAACGTCAAGGAGCCCGAATACGCCTCGTTCGCAGTGGCCGACGGCGACCGGATCGTGATCGGACAGCGCTACCAGCGTTCGTCCAACAAGGTTACGATCGAAGGCGCCGTGTACAACCCCGGCACCTACGCCATCGACGACAACGTCAAGACCGTGAAGCAGCTGATCGAGGCGGCCGAGGGGTTGCGCGAGGATGCGTTCCTCGATCGTGCGCTGCTTCAGCGCGAGATGCCCGACTGGTCGCTCGAAATGGAGTCCTTCGACCTGAACGAGCTCTACTCGGGACAGATCGCCGATATTCCGCTGCGTCCGAACGACGAACTCTACATCGCGCCCAAGGTCGATATGCGCGAGGAGTACATCGTTACGGTGTCGGGTCCCGTGGCGCTGCCGGGCGACTATCTCTACGCCGAGGGCATGACCATCAAGGACCTCATCGTCAAGGCGGGCGGTCTGCTTGAGTCGGCGTCGCTGGTCAAGGTGGACGTTTCGCGCCGCATCAAGTCGCCCATGAGCACCGAATTCTCGCCCGTGCGTTCGCAGCTCTTCACCGTCTCGCTGGGCGAGGGGCTGATGATGGAGGACGGCAAGGACCTGGTGCTCGAACCGTTCGACCAGATCTACATCCGCAAGTCGCCGGCATACAACGTGCAGAACCTCATTACGCTCGAAGGCGAGGTGCTCTTCGCCGGCTCCTATGCGCTCGAAAACACGGGCGTGCGCGTGTCGGAGATCATCCGCAAGGCCGGCGGCGTCACCCCGGCGGCCTTCCTTGAGGGCGCCTCGCTGCAACGCCAGCGTTCGGAGGACGACAAGGAGAAGATGGACGAACTGATGTACATCATGTCGCGTCAGGCTTCGCGCCGCGACTCGGTCGATACGCGCGTGTTCAATCAGACGTACAGCCACTACAACGTGGGCTTTGACCTCAAGGCCGCGCTCGACAAGCCCGGATCGCCTGCGGACATCATCCTCCAGCCGGGCGACATCATCACCATTCCGGAGTACAACGGCACGGTGCAGATCCTGGGCTCGGTGCTCTACCCCAATGCCGTGGCATTCGAGGAGGGCAAGAAACTCAATCAATACGTGAAGGCTGCGGGCGGATACAGCCAGCTGGCGCGCCGCAACAAGGTCTTCGTGCTCTACATGAACGGTACGGCCGCCACGGGGCGTCATGCCAAGATCGTCCCCGGATGCAAGATCGTCGTGCCGATGAAGTCGCGCGAGGGTGGCGTGTCGCTCAGCGAAATCATGGGCATCACGTCGCAGACCGCATCCATGGCTTCGATCGTCGCTTCGATGGCCACACTATTCAGATAAACGCAAGAACATGAACACGGAAAACAATATTCCGCCGCAGGCGGAGCGCGAAATAGACCTGCTGGAGCTGGCGGGCAGACTGTGGGTCAAACGTAGGTTCATCCTCTGCGTGACGGCGGTATTCATGGTTCTGGGCCTGCTGGCGGGCGTCTTCGGTGCGAAGGAGTACGCGGCATCGTGCCAGATCGTGCCGCAGACCTCGCGGAGCGGCTCCTCGTCGAGCATGGCGCGGCTGGCATCGCTGGCCGGCATCAACATGGGGAACATGACCAGCAACGAACAGGTGCTCTCGCCCCTGGTCTACCCCAACGTGATGGCCAGCGTGGCATTCCAGCGCGAGCTGTTGCAGACTCCGATCAACGTGGCCGGCGAGGCCGGGCCGGTCACGCTGCTGAGCTACCTCTCCGACGAGAAGCACCGCAGGTTCTCGCTCGCGGGCTTCGTACTCAAGTACACGATCGGACTGCCGGGACTGGTCATGCGGGCCATCAAGGGCGAACCCGAGGAGCGCGAGATGCCGCAGAGCGACATCATCGTGCTGAGCCGCGAGGAGCGCCTGGCCATGCGCCAGCTCAAAAACATCATCGGCATGGAGGTCGAGGAGAAGAAGGGCTACATCACCATCGTGGCCCGCATGCCCGAGGCGTTCGCCGCTGCGCAGGTGGCCGAAAGCGCGCTGACGCTGTTGCAGCGTTACATCACGGAGTTCAAGATCGACAAGGTGAAGCGCAACCTCGATTTCATTCAGGGACGCTACGACGAACTGAAACGCGAATACGAGGATATTCAGATGATCCGCGCGCGCTATCGCGACGCCAACCAGAACACCTCGACGAGCCGCGCACGAACGGAACTCGAAAAGCTTGACAACCAGTACAATCTGGCGTACGGCATCTTCTCCGAAATGGCGACCCAGCTCGAACAGGCCAAAATACAGGTCAAGGAGACCACGCCCGTGCTGACCGTCATCTCCCCCGTGGCCATGCCCGTGAAACCGAGCAAGCCCCGCAAGATGATGCTGCTCGCCGCTTTCACGTTCCTCGGTCTGGTCGCCGGCAGCGGCTATGTGCTGGTGCGTCCGATGGTCGCGGAGTTCCTGGGCTCGATGCGCGACGAGGAGCGGAAACGCAAAGAAGGAAACGCATGACGAAGCCCCTGCATACGACCGGCGGAGCGCCGCTGCCGCACACGGCGGCGAGGGTCATGGAGCTGCTGCGGTGCGGCATGGGGGCCGGTACGCCCGATGCGGCGCTCTTCGCCGGGGCCGACGCGGCGGCATGGCGCGAAGTCGTGGGACTGGCCGCGCGCCAGGGCGTGGCGGCCATTGCCTGCGATGCCCTGAAGTCGCTGCCCGCCGCATGCCGCCCGCCGCGGGAGGTTCTTTTCCGCTGGGCTGCGGATGCGGACCGCACGGAGCGGGACTATGCCCACAAGCGGGAGACACTGGGCGAGCTGGCGGCCTTCTATGCCCGCCACGGCATCCGCACGATGGTGCTCAAAGGCTACGGACTCTCGCTGCACTATCCCGTGCCGGAGCATCGGCCCTGCGGCGACATCGACATCTGGCTCTACGGACGCCAGCCCGAGGCGGATGCCCGGGTGCGCGAGGAGCTGGGGATCGACGTGCGTGCGGATGTGCACCACCATACCGTCTTCACGTTCCGGGGCGTGACGGTGGAGAATCATTTCGATTTCCTGAATCTGTGGGCCCATCGTTCGAACCGCGAACTGGAGCGCCTGCTGCGCCGCTACGCCGCGCAGGAGGGCGAGGAGGCGACGGCCGGTGCGGGGCGTGTGGCCCTGCCCTCCCCCGATCTGAATGCGTTGTTCCTGATGCGTCACATGGCCGTGCATTTCGCCGCCGTGGAGATCGGGCTGCGCCACCTCTCCGACTGGGCCGTGTTCCTGGCTGCGGACGGTCGGCGCGTGAATTGGCAGGAGCTGCGCGCCGTATACCGCGAGCACAACATGCTGCGCTTCGCCGATGCCGTCACGGGACTGTGCGTGCGCTACCTGGGGGTGGATCCGGACGTGTGCCCCTACAAGGAGGATCCGGAGCTGCAACGCGTGGTGCTGCGGGAAATCCTGTCGCCCGCCTTTGCGGAGCGTCACCCCGCGGGCGGCGTGCTGAAGCCCATGCTGTTCAAGGTAAGGCGCTGGTGGGCCAACCGTTGGAAACACCGACTGGTGTACAAGGATACGCTGGCGGGCAGTTTCGTGTGGCTCTGCTGGGCACACGTCATACGGCCGAAAACGATGGTTCGCTGACCGGTGCGTCGCACCGATGCCGGTGTTCCGACAACAGTCGATCGGGCCTGATATCCTAAAGTCGGATGTCAGGCCCGATCGTTTGTCCGGGACGGGATGGCGGCTTCGTGTCGGCGAATCGTGGCCGAAAGGCCGCGACGCACGGCGGAACCGGAAGACCGGTGCGGCGGGCGAGCCGCTCTATTGCCGCGTCTCCTTGCGGAATTGCAGGTCCATCTGCATGCCCAGCGCCCCCAGTATCCGGATGAAAAGCGAGAACGACAGGTCCTCCTCCCCTTTCTCGATGCGCGAAATCTTTCCCGTGCGCACCCCCACGCGGCCGGCAAGCTCCTGCTGGGTGATCTTCAGTTCGCGGCGCCGTTCGCGCAGCGTGTCGCCGTAATACCACATCATCGTCCGTTCCTGCGACTCCCGGCGTTCGGAGCCGTCCTGTGTCCTTTCCTGCGGCACCGGACAGATCCGCCGGGCTTTCTGCCGTTCCGCACCCCGTGTCAGGGGACTGTTCGTATTTCCTTTTTCCATATTCGTTTCCGACGGGCGCTTTTGCGCCCTGAGTTCCGTATCGCCGGATCGCTGCCCTGCTGCGACGGAAAAAATATACCCTTTCCGGAACCACGAAACGCCGATCGCGCCCCGACGCTGCGTAGAGGCGTGATTCCGATGACGGAACGAAGTCGCGTTTTCCCGGAGGTTATGCCGCCGCACGGCGGCACGAGGCGTCGCACGCACTGTTTCGGCTGCCGGATCGCGCAACGGGGCGCTCCGAACGGACCGATTGCGGCGTTCGACCGGACAAAAGTAGGGAATAATCGCTGAAAAAGGAAAATTCCGTGTCAAAAAGTTTTGAAAACCAATGTTTTTTTGTTTCTTTGTGGAATCATTCACAATTTAATTCATCTTTTATGAAAGGTACTGTAAAATGGTTCGATAGCAAGAAAGGCTACGGATTCATTACCGGGGAGGACGGCAAGGAGATCTTCGTACACTTCTCGGGCATCGCGTCCGAGGGCTTCAAATCGCTCAACGAACGCCAGGTGGTAGAGTTCGAGATCGGCAACGGCACCAAAGGCGAACAGGCCGTGAACGTAACTGTAGTCGAATAAACTATAATTACCGTCAGCGATGCGGGGATTGTGCGCAGAGGCGCCGATCTCCGCATTTTTTTGTCCGAATCGAAAATATGTAGTATTTTTGCATGTCGAATCCGATACTTTAGGTTTTTAGGTTAATACATTATTTCCGTTATGAAAGAAGCAATCGCCATTCTTACCGGCGGCGGCCCGGCTCCCGGCATGAATACCGTGGTCGGCAGCGTCGCCAAGACCTTTCTCCGCAAGGGTTATCGCGTCATCGGGCTGCACAAGGGCTACACGGGCCTCTTCAACCCCTCGCCCCGCATGGTGGACATTACGTTCCCCATGGCCGACGGCATCTTCAACCAGGGAGGTTCTTTCTTGCAGATGAGCCGCTTCAAACCCACCGATGCCGACTTCGAAAATAACTTCAATCTCCGATTCTTCACCGAGAACAACGTGAAGCTGCTCGTGACCGTGGGCGGCGACGACACGGCCTCCACGGCCAACCGCATCGCGCGCTTCCTGGAGATGAAGCGCTACCCCATCGCCAACATCCATGTGCCGAAGACCATCGACAACGACCTGCCCCTGCCGGCCGGAACCCCCACGTTCGGTTACGAGTCGGCCAAGGACAAAGGGGCCGTGATCGGACGTGCGGTCTACGTCGATGCGCGCACCAGCGGCAACTGGTTCGTTCTGGCGGCCATGGGCCGCAGTGCGGGCCACCTCGCCTTCGGTATCGGAGAGGCGTGCCACTACCCCATGATCGTCATTCCCGAGATGTTCAACAAGACCGAAATCACCGTCGGGAAGATCGTGAACCTGGTCATTTCGTCGATCATCAAACGCAAGATCATGGGCATGGACTACGGTGCCGCCGTGATTTCGGAGGGCGTGTTCCATGCGCTGAGCGAGGAGGAGATCCGCAAGAGCGGCATCCACTTCACCTACGACGAGCACGGACATCCCGAGCTGGGCAAGGTGTCGAAAGCGCACATCTTCAACGACCTGATCGAGAAGAAACTCAAGGAGCTCCGCCTGAAGGTCAAGAGCCGCCCCGTGGAGCTGGGCTACGAAATACGCTGCCAGACCCCGATCGCCTACGACCTGACCTACTGCTCGGAGCTGGGCATCGGCATCTACAAGCTCTTTACCGAAGGACGCACGGGATGCATGATCTACGTGGATTCGGAAGGCAACGTGTCGCCGCTCTACCTCCGGGATTTGCAGGATCCCGAGACGGGCAAGATCCCGCCCCGCCTGGTGGACATCCACTCGGACAAGTTCGCTTCGGTGGTGGAAAACATCCTCAATGCCGTAACGCCCGCCGACTACGAGGCGGCCAAAGCCTATGTTCCCGATCCGGAAACTTACGATTTCCACAAGATTCTGAACTGGAACTGATTGCGCCGCAATTCGCAACACGACGCCCGCCCGGAAGCTGCATAGGCAGTCCGGGCGGGCGTCCGTTTCCGAGGCGGGGCGACGGAGCCTGGCGGCCGCGTATACGGTCTGGAGCAACTCGCCGTCGAACCGGAAGGCAGGGAGCCCGTCGGTCCGGCGGCTCACGGAGTCGGAGCCCGGCCGCGGTCAGAATCCCGGGAACTCGGCCTGGGGGTTCTGCCAAAGGTTGAGGACACGGAGTCCGAGGCGGCGGGCACGGCGCACGGTGTAGTGCGTGCCGCCGGATGAGCCGTCGTACCATGCGACCACAGCCGAGGCACCGTCCGTCAGGCAGTCGTTGCGCCGGGCATAGCAGTCGGGGCGGTAGTCGTCGCGCAGCACGACCGTTTCGTCGGCCGCCTCCAGGATTCGGCGGTAGCGCTCCTGCTCCACCGCGGGAAACCGGCGGTCCTGGCCGGCAAAGGGCACGACACAGACCAGCCGCACCTCGGGATGTGCGGCGCGCAGGGCGAGCACCGCTTCGGCAGCCGCCATATCGAAACCGAGCGCCATGCCACACAGAAACCGGCGATAGCCCTCCGCATGCAGGTCGCCGAGCAGCGCAGCGAGCGCTTCCGCCGCCTCACCGCGGTAGGTGCGGTGTCCGGTGAATGCCGCAGTATGGGATCGTTCGCAGGTCATGAAAATGTCTTTTTTCCGTTTCGGCTCCTTCGTTGCGCGGAAGCGCGTTGCGGCCCCGCTTGGGCAGTGCGCTTTCGGAACGCACTGCCGGGACGTCGGGGAGGTGTTCTCCGTTTGCTTGTCCGTCCGCAGCGGTCGGTCGCTCTGCGCGAGCTGCCGCTGGGCCGGACCGCACATCCGACGTCCGTTGCGCCGTGGCGTACGGCCGCGAAACAAAGATACTCTTTTTTGGCGTGAACTTTGCATCCCCGCACCATGTTCCTTTAAATTTCAAAACGCTATGAAAAACTCAGGTATTTGTTTCGTTTCGTTGTTGGGCGGCATGCTCGTAGGTGCCGCCGTTTCGATGCTGCTCACGCCCCAGTCGGGTCCCGAGCTGCGCAAGGCCATCAAGAATTTCGTCGATAAAGAGGTGGACAAGGCGCGCACCAAGTACAACGAAGTAATCAACGAGGACTAATCCTCACCAGTCGCGACACCGATGGCTGACAAGAAAAGCCAGGGCACGCACCTCGTCGCTGCGTTCGCCGGGTTCGGACTCACCGGACTGACGGCCTGGCTGCTGCTGGTGACGGCACTCGTCGTCTGGCTCGCCGATGTGCTGAATTCGCTGATTTGGTCGTCGCTGATCGTCGGCGGATTTTTTATCGCCTTGGCGGTCGCAATCTACTTCCTCGCCATACGTACCGGCCTGGCACACCTCAAGGAGCGGATCGACACGGTGTACGAAGTAGCGCGTCTGGCACGTGCGGGCTACGACTGGGTGCGGACGAAGTTCTCGATCTTCATGCCCCGCCACCGGAAGTAGACCGTACCTCCGAGGGGAAGCCGCCCCGTATGAATCCGCACACCCCGGAATGGGGTGTGCGGATTCGTTTGTTGCGGGTTCGTGTGCGTTACATCCCGGGGCCGGATGTGCCGCTTTCTGCCTTATAGTTGAACAGGAGCTTCTTGCTGAATGTTTCGCCCTCGGTGTCGGTGAAGATCAGCTCCAGCATATAAACACCCTTTTCGGCCGGACGTTCGACATAGAGCGAATAGCTGTAATCATAGATCATGCTCAGATCCTCACGGGTCAGTTCCGAGGGGCGTTTGCGCACTTTCCGATACTGTTCGATTTCAGGATCGTAGTCGTAGTAGACGTAGCGGCTTACACTGATCAGAGTGATCGTGGCGATGTCGTCGAGCGACGACCCGACCGGATGCTGTTCGTCCCAGTCCCATTGCCGGCAAAACACCTCCACCGATTCGAAGTTTCGGTCGTATACCTCGATACGAGTGTACAAGGCAGGATCGGTTATGACATAGCGGTCGTAGCCCGTATCTCCGTTTCGTTCGGCGAGTTCGCGATAGCGACCGTCGAGAGAATAGAGTAAAATATTGTCCCATTCTGTCTCGAACCGCCAGGAGAAATCAAGGGGGCCGGACATGGATTGCACCTTGGGAGGGTAAAGATTAAGCCCCGTAATCTGCATGTAACAAGATATATACGACTCCCTGTACTCTTTCGGCGGTTCGTATTCGTCGTCGCCGCATCCCGAGCACGCCGCGAGTCCGATTACGGCGAGCGTAAGGTTGAAAATCTGTTGTTTCAGTTTATGGCGTAACAGCTTTTTCATAAGGCCTGAATTTTATGGAATACGGGGGCCTCGGCGGGAACGGAAAAAGAGGCGCGGCGTATTCCGGTTCACTACAAAGATAGTGTTTTTTTCGGGATAAACAAGGCGTTTATGGCGGATTCGACGGAATGCGGCAAAAACAGGACGTTTCGGAGGATCTGGCAGACGGAAAGGAGGGAACGAAACGGTCGGCGATGCGGCTGCCGCAGGGGCGGAACAAAAAATGCCGCTGCGGTATTCGCAGCGGCATCCGATGAATCGCGGCTGGGGCTTATTTGCCGAAATAACGGTTGTAGAGTCCCTGGAATCCGGCGCCGTGGCGCGCCTCGTCCTTAGCCATCTCGTGCACCGTGTCATGTACGGCGTCGAGGTTCTCCTGCTTGGCCAGGCGGGCCAGACGCATCTTGTCTTCGCAGGCACCGGCCTCGGCGTTCATGCGCTTGTAGAGGTTGGTCTTGGTGTCCCATACGACCTCACCGAGCAGTTCGGCGAATTTCGCAGCGTGCTCGGCCTCCTCCCATGCGTAGCGCTTGTAGGCCTCGGCGATCTCGGGATAACCCTCGCGATCGGCCTGACGGCTCATTGCCAGGTACATGCCGACCTCGGTGCACTCGCCCATGAAGTGGTTCTTGAGGCCCTCCAGCAGTTCGGCACCCGCCTCCCTGCCGTCGCCGATCTTGTGCTCGGTAACGAATTCGAGGCCTTCGCTCTGCTCGACGACTTCTACGAACTTGTCTTTGCCTACCTTGCACATCGGGCACTGCTCGGGTGCCTCGGGACCTTCGTGGATGTAACCGCAAACGGTACAACGCCATTTCTTAGTTGCCATAGTTTTCTGTTGTTTGGTGTGTGTTGATTCTCTATTCCGATACAAATATAGGGTTTTCCTGCGGCATCGCCGCGAAAAAACGATCGTTATTATTTATGATGCGATAAGCGGGGCTTATAGTCACGCATCGCGGTCGAGCGCCTCCTCGATTTCGGCCGGATCGGCCGAGTCCTTCACCAGCACCCTTTTTTCGCGGTCGAGCAGGTAGAGCGCCGGCAGGGCCCGCAGGTCGTAGATGCCCTCGTCGCGCACGGTGCAGGCGGCGTCGCAGGCGTGGAGCCACCCCCGCGGTGCGTGCGAAAGGCTGCGGCGCCATGCCGCGGTGTCCTCGCCCGAGTAGAGGGTGAGGATGCGCAGCGTGCCGCGCTCCGCGAGTTCGTTGAGCCGGGGCGAGGCAAGCAGCTCCTCGGTCGTACGGCGGCACATGGGGCACTCGGGATCGGTGAGCAGCAGCAGCGTATAGTCGGCGCGGAGGTCGTAGAGGCGCGTCGTGGCGCCCGAAGCGAGCGTGCAGCGGAAATCGCCGGCCTGCTCCCCCACCCGGTTGCGCAGTGCCAGGCGCAGCTCGGTCTCGGGGCCGAGGCGCTCCAGGGTGTCGTACCAGGGGCTCGCCAGCTTGCCCCGCAGCACGGGGATGTAACGCTCCACGTCGCGGAGCGGCGAATTGGGATCGTGGAGCACGCGTTCGGCCAGCATGCCGAAGTAGTCGAGCATCGGGCGCGACACGGAGGCGCGGCGCACGAGGTCGGCCATCGCTACGGAATCGGCGCCGAGGGCGACGTAGCTGGCAAAGGCGTCGAGCATGTGCAGCGTGTCGGCACGCGCGATGAAGAGCGTGTCCGCGAAATCGAACGTGTCCCAGTAGTGCGTGCGCAGGTACTCCGCACGCTCCGAGGCAGGAAGAGAGGAGGGGAGCGCGGCGGGCCGGAACAGCGCCGGTGCGGGGTGTTCGGTCGCGGGGGCGTGGCGTCGGCCGCACGAAGCGGCGCAGCACAGGGCCAGCAGCAGGATCGTAAGACGTTTCATGTCGGTTCGCAATTCTTATCGCAAAGATAATCATTTCGCCGGTCGTTCGGCATGCCCCGGAGGCGCATCTTCCGCAGTCGCGGCGATTTTTTGCGTTCGGCGTCCGTCGAGCGCCTCCGACGCGGGGAGGTGTCTGCCCCCTTTCGGCCGCCGAAGCCCTACCCTGCCGTACGCTGTCCGTCGGCGTTATGTTCCGGATGCATTCTGCGGCCGCAGCACGGAGGCGGTTGCGAGGTGCGGAACGGTCGTCCGCACCGCCGGCCTGCGGTCGGGTACGGCCCCGGGCAGGGAGCGTTGCCCCCGCGCAGCATAGAGGGTTGCATCCGCACGGCGGTTCGTGCCGGGGAGGCGGCCGGCGGACATGAAAAAATCCGGAACCCCGCAGCGGGATTCCGGATTCGTCGGTGCCGAGCGTCCGTCGGATCAGCACTCCTCCTCCACGGCGCGGAACAGCGCCACGTCCTCGGGCTGCGAATTCATGACGTAGGCGTGCGCCTCGGTCACCTTGCCGGCGGCGAGCTTGCAGAAGACCTTCGCCGAGTTCACGTACTCCTCCGACTCGCCGGCCTGACGGGCCAGCAGGTAGCCGATGATGATGTGGCCGGCGGTCTCGACCAGGCGGCGGGCATGGAAGTCCTTGTAGCCCGCGCACTCCTTGTCGAGGGTCTCGACGCGTGCGGTCATCTCCTCGAAACGGGCCGTCAGCTCGCGCAGCACGGCGACTACGGGCTGCATCGCCTCGCAGAACTCGCCGGCTTCGTAGCGGCGGATCTGTTCGAGGAACGTGCCCTTCGTCACGGCGTTGATCGCCGCCACGACTTGCAGCTGCGAGGTGCCCTCGTAGATGTTCATGATGCGCGCGTCGCGGTAGAGGCGCTCGCAGGCATAATCCTTCATGAAGCCCGAGCCGCCGTGGATCTGCACGCAGTCGTAGGCCAGCTGGTTGGCGTACTCCGACGAGAAGAGCTTGACCAGCGGCGTGAAGCCGTCGGCCAGGCGGTTGTAGAACTTCATCTCCTGGCGCTCCTCGCTTTCGAGCGAACGCTCGTGCGAAATGTGGCCGTACTGCTTGTAGATCTCCACGAAACGCGTGGTCTCGTAGAGCAGCGCACGGACGCCCTGCAACTTGGCCTTCATGTTGGAGAGCATCTCCGACACGGCGGCGAAGCGGATGATGGCCTTGCCGAACTGCTCGCGCTCGCGGGCATACTTCAGCGCCTCGCGGTATGCGGCCTCACACAGACCCACCGACTGGGCGCCGATGCCCAGACGTGCGGCATTCATGAGCGACATCACGTATTTGATGAGACCCATCTTGCGGTCGCCGACCAGCTGCGCGGGGGCGTTCGTGAAGACCAGCTCGCACGTGGGCGAGCCCTTGATGCCCAGCTTATTCTCGATGCGGCGCACCTTCACGCCGCCGTCGCGCTTGTCGTAGACGAGCATCGACAGGCCGCGTGCGTCGGTCGTGCCCTCCTCGGTGCGGGCCAGCACCAGCGACACCTCGCCGTCACCGTTGGTGATGAAACGCTTCACACCGTTCAGCAGCCAGGTCTGCTTCTCCTCGCTCCAGGTGGCCTTGAGCATCACGGCACCCAGGTCCGAACCGGCATCGGGCTCCGTGAGGTCCATGGCGCAGGTGGCGCCGGCCGAAACCCACGGCAGGTATTTGGCCTTGATCTCCTCCGAGGCGAACTCGTTGAGCGTCTCGGCGCAGTCCTGAAGACCCCAGATGTTCTCGAAGCCCGCATCGGCGCGCGCCACCATCTCGTTGGCCATCACGAAGCAGACCAGCGGGAAGTTCAGGCCGTCGTACTTGCGGGGCAGCGTCATGCCGCTCAGGCCTGCCGCCACGATGGCCTCAAGGTTGCGCACCGTGCCCGAAGCGTACTCCACGTGGTCGTTCACCACGCGCGGACCTTCGTGATCCACCCCCTCGGCATTCGGAGCGATGACCTCGCCGCACACCTCGCCCGCGATGTCGAGCACCTTGCGGTAGGAGTCCATGGCGTCCTCGAAATTCTGGGGCGCGTAATCGTAGCGATCCTTCTCGGCGAAGCCGCGCTCTTTCAGCTCCACGATCTTGCGCATCGCGGGATGCTGGAGGTGGAACTGCAAATCCTTGTTATCTGAAAAGAAATTAGCCATTACTTCGAATTTTGTTTGTAGTACTTAATCATCTTCGGAATGACGTCGTTCACGTCGCCCGTGATCGCGTAGTCGGCGATGCGGTTGATCGGCGCCTCGGGGTCGGTGTTGATCGAGATGATCATCGACGACTGGTCCATGCCGGCCGTATGCTGGATCTGACCCGAAATGCCGCAGGCGATGAAGAGCTTCGGACGCACCGTCACGCCCGTTTGGCCGATCTGGCGCGCATGCTCGGCGAAGCCCGCATCCACGGCGGCGCGGCTCGCGCCCACCTCGGCACCCAGCACCTCGGCCAGCTCGTGCACCAGGGCGAAGTTCTCCTTCGAGCCCATGCCGTAGCCGCCCGCCACGATCACGCCGGCGCCCTTGATGTCGATCTTGCGCTCCTCGATCTGGCGGTCGAGGATCTTCACCGCCAGGTCGGCGTCCGTCACATACTCCTTCCAGTCGATGGCCTTCACCTCGCCGGCGCCCGGCTTCGCGGCCGCCTCCTTGCGCATCACGCCCTCGCGGACGGTGGCCATCTGCGGACGGTGGTCGGGATTGACGATCGTGGCGATGATGTTGCCGCCGAATGCCGGACGGATCTGGTACAGGAGCCCCGTGTAGCCCTTGCCCGTCTTGGGGTCGGCGTGGTCGCCGATCACCAGCTGGGTGCAGTCGGCCGTGAGGCCGCTGTGCAGCGCCGACGACACGCGCGGCGCGAAGTCGCGGCCTACGGGCGTGGCGCCGAAGAGTACGATCTGGGGCTGCTCGCGGCGGATCAGACCGCACATCACGGCCGTGTGGGGCAGCGTGCGGAAAGGATTGAAGATCGGATCGTCGGCCGTCCACACCGTGTCGGCGCCGTAGCGCGCCAGCTCCTTCTCCAGGCCGGCGAGGCCCTCGCCGATGGCTACGGCTTCGAGTTTCACGCCGAGCGTGTCGGCCAGCTCGCGGCCCTTGGTCAGCAGTTCGAGGCTCACGTCGGCGATCGCCCCGTTTTCGAGTTCGATATATACGAATACGTTATTCATTCTCAGGCAGTATTAACCGAGCGTGTGGCTCGCGATGAGTTCGACCATCAGTTCATTAATGTCGCAGTCCGCGGCGGTGAGCTTCCGGGCCTCCTTGGCCTGGAAAACGACGTTCTCGATCTTCTTCACCTTCGTGGGCGAACCGGCCAGACCCAGCTGCTGCGGATCGGGATCGACGTCGGCGGCGCCCCACTCCACGATGCGCAGGTAGTCGCGCGACGCGGCCATGCGGGCATTCTCGCTCTCGGGAGCCGCGGCAGCCTCCGAAGCCGTGAGCGCATACTTGTATTTCATGATGCGCCGTGCGTTGCGCGGGCGGCACTCGGCGGCCGACGCATTGACGGTCATGACCATCGGTACGGGAGCCTCCACGACCTCCATGCCGTGGTCGAGGCGGCGGCGGATGACGAGGCTCTCCTCCTTCAGTTCGAGCACCTCCTCGGCATAGGTCACCTGGGGCAGTCCGAGCTTCTCGGCCACCTGGGGACCGACCTGCGCCGTGTCGCCGTCGATGGCCTGGCGGCCGGCGACGATCACGTCGGGAGCGATCCTGCGCAGCGCGCACGACAGCGCATAGGAGGTGGCGAGCGTATCGGAGCCCGCGAACTCGCGGCCCGAGAGCAGGTAGCCGCCGTCGGCTCCGCGGAACATGGCGTCGCGCACGATGTCGGCCGCACGCTGCGGTCCCATCGTCAGCACGTGCACCGTAGCGCCCTCGCAGCGGTCCTTCATCCGCAGGGCCAGCTCCAGTGCATTGAGGTCTTCGGGATTGAAGATCGCGGGGAGGGCCGCACGATTCACCGTGCCTTCGGGAGTCATGGCGTCCTTGCCCACGTTGCGGGTATCGGGCACCTGCTTCGCCAGCACGACAATTTTCAACTGTTTTTTCATATCGTTCAAGTTACTGTGTTACAATTTTCGGACATCCCGCACCGCGGTCCGCAATCGGGATGCGACGCGTATTTCCTATCTTACGATGGTCTCCGAACGGTCGGGACCCACGGAGATGATCTTCACCGGCACGCCCGTCTCGCGTTCGATGAACTCGACGTAGGTCTTGAACTGCGGCGGGAATTCGTCGTAGCTCTTCGCCTGGCGCAGGTCGCATTTCCAGCCTTCGAATTCGCGGTATACGGGTTCGATCCGTCCCTCGACCGAATAGGGGAAGCGCTCGGTGCGCTCGCCGTCGATCTCGTAGGCCGTAGCCACGCGGATCGTGTCGAAATCGTTCATCACGTCGGCCTTCATCATGATGAGCTGCGTCACGCCGTCCACCATGATCGCATACTTGAGCGCCACCAGGTCGAGCCAGCCGCAGCGGCGCTCGCGGCCCGTGACGGCGCCGAATTCGTGGCCCAGGCTGCGCAGCGCGTCGCCCGTCTCGTCGAACAGTTCGGTCGGGAAAGGTCCGCTGCCCACGCGCGTGCAGTAGGCCTTGAAGATGCCGTAGACCTCGCCGATGCGGTTCGGAGCCACGCCCAGACCCGTGCAGGCGCCGGCGCACACCGTGTTCGAGGAGGTGACGAACGGATAGGAACCGAAATCGACGTCGAGCAGCGTGCCCTGGGCACCTTCGGCCAGCACGCTGCGGTCCTCGGCCAGCGCGTTGTTGATCTCGTACTCGCTGTCGATCAGACGGAACTGCTTGAGGTATTCGGCCGCCTCGAACCAGCGGGCCTCCAGTTCGGAGAGGTCGCACGCATAGTCGAGGCTCCGCAGGACGGCTTCGTGGCGCGCCTTCGCACGGTCGTAGATCGCGCGGAAATCGGGGTGCAGCAGGTCGCCCACGCGGATGCCCGTGCGGCTGATCTTGTCGGTATAGGTCGGACCGATGCCTTTGCCCGTGGTGCCGATCTTCGCGCTGCCCTTCGCCGCCTCGTAGGCCGCGTCGAGGGCGCGGTGGGTCGGCAGGATCAGGTGGGCCTTTTTCGAGATGCAGAGCTGCGCACGCAGGTCGTGGCCGCTGGCCGCGAGCCCTTCGGCCTCCTCGCGGAAGAGCACGGGGTCGAGCACCACGCCGTTGCCGATGATATTGGTTTTGCCGCCCTGGAAAATGCCCGACGGAATCGAGCGGAGGACATATTTTTCACCGTTGAACTCCAAAGTATGACCGGCGTTCGGCCCTCCCTGGAAACGAGCTACGACCTGATACGAGGGGGTCAGCACATCGACCACCTTGCCTTTGCCTTCGTCGCCCCATTGCAGGCCGAGAATGACGTCTACTTTTTTCATTTCAGATTACGTAATATTATATGCAAAAAACATTTTTTGCATCCAAAGGTAGGAATTTTTTTACAAAAACCCAACTCCGCCGCGCACATCTTCGCGCCGCACGCCCGGCCGTCGCCGCAGCAGCGGTGCAAGCGGCGGGGCGGCGGACGGAAAAACACACCCCGGGGATCGGATCGCGCACGGCATTCCGGAGCAGCCTCGCCGCCGCCGAAAGCCGCGCGGACCGCTTCGCAAGCACCGGAGGGGCTTTTCGTCGCGTTACGGCCGGCACACCCCGCCGAGCCGACACATTATAATGATTATCGCCGGCACGCCGCGGGCGGACCTGCCGGACGGGAACTTTCCTCCGCGAAGGCAGGATCTGCGAAGCGCTTCTGCGGCATGCCCATCCGGAAATGCGGACTCGTCCGCCGGCGCTCCGCGGCCCTGCCGGGATCGCACGGCCGGAGCGCACCGAGAACACCCGAAGCGAGCGGAGCGAGTCCGACGGCTTCGGATGGATATGCGGAGCGATCGTGTGCGGGAATTGCGTTTCTGAGGTCGGTGGAGCTCATTCCGGCGAGGCGGGCCGGAGTGCCGGTCCGCGACGGTGCGGGAGAGGGCGCCCGGCGTCGCGGATCCGCAGGCGGAGCGCGGGATCAGACGTCGAGGTCGTCGTCCGACGTTTCGTGCGACGGCTGGGCGTCCGATTCGTCGTCCTGAATCTCGTCCGCGCCCTTGATCTCGTCGTCGTAATAATCCTTGTCGTCGTCCTCCTGCGCGGTGTCGTCGATGCGGACGTCGATCTTGACCAAATAGGCGACGTCGTCCGTGTCGAACGGCACGGCATAGAAGAAATCGCCGTTGGGCTTGTCCACGCGCATCATCGCGTCGGTGAATCCGAGGGGATATTTCTCTTTCACGGCCTCCTGGAGTTCGGGGGTCAGGTTGTGTATGCTCGTAACGATATGCTTCTTCGCCTTGTTCTGTACAGTCATATTCGTGTTCCGTTCTGAATTGTGTTCTGTTCTGAAATTTTCTGCAAGTATACGCAAAATTTGCATATCGCGCCAAATCCGTAAATTTTTTTTCTATTTTTTGCGTTTTGCGAGGATGTTCGAAACAAAATATGTACCTTTACCCTAAATATCGAAAGGAAGAATGATACGCGAAAGGATCGAGGAGCTCCGACGCCAACTCCATCGCCACAACCGCAAATACTATGTGGAGAACGCTCCCGAAATCTCCGACTTCGAGTTCGACGCGCTGATGCGCGAGCTGGCGGAGCTGGAGCGCGAACACCCCGAATACGCCGATCCCGACTCGCCCACGGTGCGCGTGGGCAGCGACATCACGTCGGAGTTCCGCAGCGTGCGCCACCGATTCCCGATGCTCTCGCTGGGCAACACCTACTCGCCCGACGAACTCCACGAATTCGTCGCCCGCATCGAAAGGGAGGTCGGGCCGACCGAATACGTGTGCGAGCTGAAGTTCGACGGCACGGCCATATCGCTCACCTACGAACACGGACGCCTCGTGCGCGCCGTGACGCGGGGCGACGGCACGCAGGGCGACGACGTGACGGCCAACGTGCGCACGATCCGCTCGGTGCCCCTGCGGCTCGACGGCGACGACTGGCCCGACTACTTCGAAATCCGGGGCGAAATCCTCATGCCCTACGCCTCGTTCGACCGGCTCAACGCCGAACGCGAAGCCGCGGGCGAGGCGCTCTTCGCCAATCCGCGCAACGCCGCGGCCGGCACGCTCAAGTTGCAGGCCTCGGCCGAGGTGGCCCGCCGCGGTCTGGACTGCGTGCTGTACCAGATGGCGGGCGACGCCCTGCCCTACGACTCCCACTGGGAGAACCTCCGCAAGGCCCGGGAGTGGGGTTTCCGCATTTCGGACGCCATGCGCATCTGTCGCGACACGGCCCGGATCGACGAATACATCGCGCTGTGGGACGAGCAGCGCCGGACGCTGCCCTATGCCACGGACGGCGTGGTCGTCAAGGTGAACCGCTACGACGTACGCCGCGCGCTGGGCACCACGGCCAAGGCGCCCAAGTGGGCCGTGGCCTACAAGTTCAAGGCCGAACAGGCGCTGACGCGCCTCACGGGCGTCGATTTCCAGGTCGGACGCACGGGGGCCGTGACTCCGGTGGCCAACCTCGAACCGGTGCAGCTCGCGGGCACCACCGTGCGGCGCGCCACGCTCCACAACGCCGAGCAGATGGCGCTGCTGGACATCCGTCCCGGCGACATGGTCTATGTCGAAAAGGGGGGCGAGATCATACCGAAAATCACGGGCGTGGAGCTGTCGCAGCGTCCTGCGGACAGCCGCCCGTTCGAATACATCGACCGCTGTCCTGAGTGCGGCACGCCGCTCGTGCGCTACGAGGGCGAGGCCAAGCACTACTGTCCGAACCAGAGCGGCTGCCGTCCGCAGATCCTGGGCCGCATCGTCCACTTCATCCGCCGCAAGGCCATGGACATCGACGGCCTGGGCGAGGAGACGGTCGAGCTGCTCTTCGAAAGCGGCCTGGTGCGCGACGCGGCCGACCTCTACGACCTGAGGGCCGAGCAGCTCGCGTGCCTGCCCCGTCTCGGCGACAAGTCGGCCGAGAACATCGTGCGGTCGGTCCGCCGCTCGACCGAGGTGCCTTTCCGCCGCGTGCTCTTCGCGCTCGGCATACGCTTCGTGGGCGAGACCACGGCCAAATACCTGGCCGCGCACTTCCGTTCGCTCGACGCCGTGATGGCGGCCTCGCGCGAGGAGCTGACCGAAGCCGAGGAGGTGGGCGAGCGCATCGCCGACGCCATCGCGGAGTATTTCGCCGACGAGACGAACCGCACGATCATCCGCCGTCTGCGCGCGGCGGGCATCCGCACCGAGGAGGAGGAGAAGGCGCTGGCTTCGGAACGGCTGTGCGGGCTGAGCTTCGTCATCTCGGGCACCTTCGCGCGCCACAGCCGCGACGAGCTGAAGGAGCTGATCGAGCGCCACGGCGGACGCAACCTCGCGGCCGTGTCGGCCAACGCGGATTACCTGGTCGCCGGTGCGAAGATGGGCCCCGCGAAGCTCAAGAAAGCGGAGAAGCTGGGCATACGCATCCTCACCGAGGAGGAGTTCGAGGAGCTCGCGGGAGGCGGTGCACCCCTGACCGCAGCGGATGCGGAGGCCGGCGATGCCGGGCCGGAGCGGCACGACGCGCCCGCACAGGGTACGCTTTTCTGAGCGGCGCGGACGCCGGGAGCGGTCCGGTCGGGCCGACGCCGGGATGCTTCCCGGGGGGTGCTGCGGTCGGCGGCGCGACAAAAGCTGCCTGCCGAGCAGCGGGCCGGAGGCTGCGGCACGGACGCAAAAACAGGGTACAGGAACCGACGATACAGTCGAAAAACGAAGATAACCATGATCAACCACAAACTGAGCGGCGTGGGCGCCGCAATGATTACCCCCTTCACGCGCGAGGGACGCGTGGATTACGAGGCCCTGGGCCGCATGATCGACTACGTGATCGAGGGCGGCGTGGACTACATCGTGGCGCTCGGCACGACGGCCGAGACCCCCACGCTCTACATGCCCGAACGCGCCGTCATCGCCATGTTCATCACCAACCACATCGCCGGCCGCGTGCCGCTCGTCATGGGCGTGGGCGGCAACTCGACCTCCGAGGTGCTCGATCAGCTGCGCGAGTTCGACCTGCGGGGCGCCGACGCCATTCTGAGCGTCACGCCCTACTACAACAAACCGTCGCAGGAGGGGCTCTACCAGCATTTCCGCACCGTATCGGAGCACTCGCCGCTGCCGGTGATCCTCTACAACATTCCGGGACGCTCGGGCGTGAACATGGCGGCGGAGACCACGCTGCGCATCGCCGGGGACTTCCCGAACGTCATCGGCATCAAGGAGGCTTCGGGCAACCTCGAACAGATGCAGCGGATCATCGACCGCCGTCCGAAGGACTTCCTGGTGCTGTCGGGCGACGACGCCATCGCCGTGGAGCTCATGCGTCGCGGCGGCGACGGCGTGATCTCGGTAGCGGCCAACGCGTTCCCGCGCAAGTTCATGCACTGCATGAACCTGGCCAAGGCGGGCGAGTTCGAAGCAGCGGCGCAGGAGTCGGCGCAGCTCGACGAGTCCATCCGCGCGCTCTTCGCCGAGGGCAACCCCACGGGCGTGAAGTGCGCCCTCGCGCTCATGGGGCGCATCGGCCCCACGCTGCGTCTGCCGCTGGTCGAGGCGTCGCCCGAGCTGCGCGAACGGATGCGCGAACTGATCGGTCGATACGATTTGCGCTGATTTCGCGTTATACCGAGGAAAACCTACGATTTACGACATGAAAACACTACGCTGGCTTCTCCTCCTGCTGCCGCTCGGCGCCTGGGCCCAGGCGCCCGACGAGCAGGACATCCTCGACCGCACGACCGCGGCTTCGTCGCCCTACTACTACCCCAACCTGCTGTTGCGTTACAGGACGGGCGACACCGCGCTCACGGCCGACGACTACCGGTATCTCTACTACGGCTATGCCTACCGTGACGAGTACCGGCCGCTCGAAACCAACGACGCGCTCGACCGCACGCTGCTGCTCGCGTCGTCCATCGACCCCGAGAAACCCCGCGTGGAGGACCTCGAAGCGCTGCTCGCGGCCGGACTGGAGTCGCTCGAACGCGATCCGTTCAGCCCGAAGGTGCTCAACCTCCTGGCATTCGCCTACGGAGCCCTGGGCGACGAGGTGCAGGAAAAAGCGTACTACGACCGCATGAACAAGGTGCTGGCGACCATCGAGGCGTCGGGCGACGGACTCACCGAGCGGTCGCCGCGCCACATCCTCATGTTCGACCACGCCCTCGACCTGCTCGCGGCCGCGGAGCTCGTGCCGGGCAAGAGCCGCATCGTGAGCCGCACGACGGAGTATGTGCCCCTCATGGCGCCGGTGCAGCGCGAAGACCGCAAAATCAAGGGATACTATTTCGATTTCAGCCGCATATACCGCCACAAACCCGAGGGATACACCTACAAGCGGGACCGGACGTGGCAGTTCAACAACCTAAAACCCAGAGAATACAAATAACGAATGATGAAACGCATACTGCATTGCTTTTTACTGGCGGCGCTCCTCGCGACGGGCGCCTGCACCGAGTCCAAGGACATCGGCGGCGGCTCGGAACTGACGGTCGAGGTGTCGTCGGAACGCGTCGTGCTGCCCGGACAGGAGCTCGGAAGCGCCGTGCTGACGGTCGATGCGCCGGCCCCCTGGATCGCCGAGGTGACCGAAGGGTCGGGATTCACCCTGACGCCCTCGGAGGGCGGCGCCGGCGAGACGAAAGTGACGGTGACCGCCGCCGCGAACAACGCGCACCGCGACCGAATCACGCTCGGCAAGGTGAACTTCCGCCTCACGGCGGGCAACGCCCGCGGCACGGAGGTGCGCATTCTCCAGTCGTCGGGTACGGCGGCGCAGACGCTCCTCGTCTACCTGGCTGGCCGCGGAAACCTCGTGTCGGCGTTCGAACGCAACATCGTCAATATGCTGCGGGGCATCGACGAGGATACGCCCGGCGAGGGCCGCATCCTCGTGTTCCGTCAGACCGGCACGGCGAGCGCCGAGATCATCGAGCTCTTCTACGACCGTCTTACCGCCATGACGGCACGCATCGGTCTGAAAGAGTACGACGAGACGCTGAAAACCACCGACCGCGCCACGATGACCCGCATCCTGAACGACATGCTGGCGCTGGCTCCGGCCGAAAGCTACGGTCTGATTCTCGGATCGCACGGCACGGCCTGGGCACCCTACTCCACGCTCACCTCCTTTGCCTGCGGTGCGGACGGCGAACCGATCCCCCACCCCTACTGGCAGAAGACGGAGGGTGTGCCCCAGACCCGCGGATTCGGCGCCGACAACGGCGCGACGATGGCCATTCCCGAACTTGCGGAGGCCCTCGACGCCGCGGACGCACGGTTCGACTACCTCGTGTTCGACGCCTGCTTCATGTCGTCGATCGAGACGCTTTACGACCTGCGCAACAGCACCGACTACATCGTCGGATCGCCCTGCGAGGTGATGATCTACGGCTATCCCTACGACCTCTCGATTCCCACGCTGTTCCGCAACAACGGTCGCGAGCACGACCTGGAGGCGCTGTGCCGGTCGTTCTGCGACTTCTACTCCACCACGCACCTCACCGAGCAGTCGGGATGCATCGCGATGGCCGACTGCGCGCAGCTCGAAGCCCTCGCTGAGGTCGTGCGCCGCATCAACGGCACCGCACTCCGCGACTACGATCCCGAAGCGTTGCAGGTATACGAGGGGCTGCGTCCGCACCTCTTTTACGACCTGGGCGACTTCATCCGCACCGTATGCGCGGACGAGGCGCTGCTGGCGGAGTTCGAAAAGCAGTTCGACCTCACGTTCCCGCCCGCCGCACGGCTCCACACGCCGTCGTTCTACACCGGATACGGCGGCGTGCACATGCCGGTGGAACGCTACTCGGGCGTGTCGGTCAGCGAGCCCAGCACGCAGTACACCGAGGAGAACCGCCGCACGGCGTGGTACCGCGCCGTGCACGAATAAAAGGCTCCCGGCATGGTGACATGCCGGGAGTTTCATTTATGAAGCCCCGGTTTGATGCGTAACGGGGCTGCCGCAGCCGGATTCGCCGGAACGCGCAGGAAAAAAGGGAAGTCTTCCGCTACGGAAGACTTCCCTTTACCGTTTCCGGGCACGGGCGCCGCTGCTGCTGCGGACCGGCATGCCCGACAGCCGCGGGACTATTCGTACTGTCCCGACTTGAGGCGCTCGACCTCCTCACGCGTGAGGAAGCGCCAGTCGCCCCGTTTGAGGTTCTTTTTCGTAAGACCGGCGTAGTATACGCGGTCGAGCTTCATCACCTTGTAGCCGAGGTGTTCGAAAATACGGCGCACGATGCGGTTGCGGCCCGAGTGGATCTCGATGCCGATCTCCTTCTTGTCGTCTTTCACGTAAGCGATTTCATCGGCATAGATCTCGCCGTCCTCCAGCGTGATGCCCTGCGCGATGGCCTCCATGTCGGCCCGTTCGAGCGCCTTGTCGAGCGTCGCCTGGTAGATCTTCTTCTTCTTGTAGGAGGGGTGCGTGAGCTGCTTGGTCAGGTCGCCGTCGTTGGTGAAGAGCAGCAGGCCCACACTGTTTTTGTCGAGACGGCCCACGGGATAGACGCGCTCCGTGCAGGCGTCCTTCACCAGCTCCGACACGGTTTTGTCCGCATGCGGATCTTCGAGCGAGGTCACGTAGCCCTTCGGCTTGTTGAGCACCAGATAGACCTTCTTTTCGCCCTGCACGCGGCTGTCGTTGAACTTCACTTCGTCGGTGGGCAGCACCTTCGTGCCGAGCTCCGTCACGATCGTGCCGTTCACCGACACCAGGCCGGCCAGGATGAAGTCGTCGGCCTCGCGGCGCGAGCAGATGCCCGACTGCGCGATGAAGCGGTTCAGACGCATCTCGCCCGTCTGACGGGCCGGATTGTAGCGGGGATAATCCCCCGACGGCTTGCCCGCACGGTCCGAACGGCCCGCACCCGGCTTGCCGAATTTTCCGGAACGGTTGTCGTAGCCGCGCGGCTTGTCGCCGAAACTGCGGCGGGGACGGTCGTATGCCGGTTTGTCGCCATAGGAACGGCGATCCTCGTAGTTGCGCTGCGGACGGTCCTCGCGGTTGTTGCGGCCACCGAAGCTGCGGCGCTCGCCGCCCTCGCGGTCGTTGTCGCCGAAGCTGCGGCGGGGACGGTCGTATGCCGGTTTGTCGCCATAAGAGCGGCGATCCTCGTAGTTGCGCTGCGGACGGTCCTCACGGTTGTTGCGGCCACCGAAGCCGCGGCGCTCGCCGCCCTCGCGGTCGTTGTCGCCGAAACTGCGGCGGGGACGGTCGTATGCCGGTTTGTCGCCATAGGAGCGGCGATCCTCGTAGTTGCGCTGCGGACGGTCCTCACGGTTGTTGCGGCCACCGAAGCCGCGGCGCTCGCCGCCCTCGCGGTCGTTGTCACCGAAACTGCGGCGGGGACGGTCGTATGCCGGTTTGTCGCCATAGGAACGGCGATCCTCGTAGTTGCGCTGCGGACGATCTTCGCGAACCGGACGGTTGTCCGCCGTGAAGTTGGGATTGAACGAAGCGCGTTTGCCCGCGTAGGGCGTGCGATCCGAACCGGCAGCCTCGCGCTGCGAGCGCGGATGACGCTCGGCATGTTCCGACGCACCGTCTGCGGTGTGCGTCCGCCGGTCGCGGCCGAACCGCGCAACGGCCGAGGCCGAGTCGTTTTTGAATTCTTTCATAGATTGATTTTTATTATTCCGGCAGCGCACTCGCTGCGCTCCGGTCATGACGTGACAAAGGTAATCCTTTTTTCCGGATTACGGCGCCGTGCGTCGCCGAATTCCCGAGAAAGTACGATTTTCCGGGTCTCGGGTGCGCAGCGCAGCACTGCGCGCGGTAAAACTTCACGCACCGGAGCGCCGCAAGCGGAACCGCAGCCCGCTACCGCGCCTTGGCGTAGATGACGCTCAGACGGCGGGTCATGAAGAACTGGAGGACGCCGCGCAGGAACATGTAGAGCGTGAAGGCGAGCCAGAGGGCGTTGTTGCCGATGAGTCCGTAGAACGCGTAGTAGATGCCGAAATAGGCCGCCGTGGACCAGAACATCGAGTCGCGCATGATGCGCGTGTGGGTGGCGCCGACCATGATGCCGTCCATGATGAAAGGCATGGCGCTGGCGACGGGGATCATGATGATCCAGCCGATGTAGCGGCGGGCCAGCTCGAAGATCGCGGCGGCGTTGGGCGCATCGTCGTCCACGAAGACGGCGACCAGCTCGCGCCACCACCCCAGGTAGATGCCGACGAAAGCCACCGACACGGCCGTACCCCACAGGATGCATTTCTTCAGGCAGTCGCGCAGCGCCCCCTCGTCGCGTGCGCCGATGAAACGGCCCGTGAGCGCCTCGGCGGCGAAGGCGAAGCCGTCGTTCATGTAGGAGAAGAGCGTGAACATCTGGAGCAGCAGCGTATTGACCGCCAGCAGCGCCGGGTCGTCCATGCGGGCCGAGGCGCCCGTGAAGAAGGTGTAGACCGCAACGATGCAGAGCGTGCGCAGGATGATGTCGCGGTTGATGACGAAGAAATTGCGCAGCGGCGCCAGGTCGAGGACCTCGCGCCAGTCGATGCGGGTGAGGACACGGCGGTAGCGCGCCCACAGCAGCAGGGCCGAGAGCGCCACGCCCACGTACTGGGCGATGACCGAGCCGTAGGCGATGCCCACGATGCCCATGTCAAAGCCGAAGGCGAACCACAGGCTGCACAGGATGTGGACGACATTGACCGCAATGGCCGTGCACATCGGGATCACGGCATTCTGCATGCCGTTGAACCAGCCGTTGAAGCCGAAGAGCAGGATGCCGGCGGGCACGGCCCAGATGCGGGCGTAGTAGTAGTCGCGCGTCATGGGGCCGCCGTTCATGGCCCACAGGGCCGCTTCGCCCAGCGGATATTGCAGCACCACCATCAGCAGACCCATGACTGCGGCCACGGAGAGCGCGCGGACCAGCATGTTGGTGCATTCGCGGAAGTCGCCCGCACCGAAAGCCTGGGCCGTGAGTCCGCTCGTGCCCATGCGCACGAACGAGCAGTTCCAGTAGATGAAGTTGAAGATGGAGACGCCGATGGCCAGCGCTCCGATCGTGGCCGCGGAGTCCTCGCCCCAGTGTCCGGCGATGGCCGTGCTCACGATGCCCATGAGGGGCACGGTGATGTTCGATACGATGTTCGGAATGGCGATCCGCAATATTTCCCGGTTCATCTTCATGGTCCGTCTACGATTTGGAGGCAAAGATACGGCGCTTCCGCAAAAATGGCAATTCGACGGACGGATTTCTTCATCGCCGGACGCACGAAAAAGGCGCACCCCGCAAAGGGTGCGCCTCGGTCGCGGTCGCCGCGCCGTCGCTGCTTACTGCTGCAACGACTGGAGCAGCGCGTTGTACTTGTTGTACTTGTCCATCATGCCCTCCTCGTCGCGCAGACGGAAGCTGAGCGACTTGAGGTAATCGACCGTATTCAGGTCGTCGGGCTTCAGCTCCAGGGCCTTCTCCAGCCAGGGCACGGCCTGCATGTAGACGGCGTTCACGGCCTTCAGCTCCTCGTTGTAGGCCGCCTCGCCCGTCCAGGGCTTCTCGTTCAGGGCGTCGTTGAGCGCATTGCCCTTCTCGATGTGGAACCAGCCGGTCCAGAACCAGCCGTCGAAGCCTTCGGGATTGAGCTCCGTGACGCGGCGGAACGAGGCGATGCACTCGTCGTGGTTCTTCAGTGCGGCGTAGATGCGGCCGCGGCCGAACCACATGTCCACGTTTTGGGGATCGCGGGCGATGGCCTCCTCGATCATCGCGATCAGATCGGCGGGGTCGCCCACGCCCTCCTCAGCCGTGTAGAGCGACATCAGACCGTCGATCAGACGCTCGCTCTGCGGATACTTGGCCATGCCGTCCAGCAGGGCCTGCTTGGCTTTCTGAAGGTTCGCGCGGTCCGCATCCTTCTGGCCGTAGTAGCAGTGGAACAGGTAGTAGTACGACACGCCGTCCTCGCCGTCGTAGCCCTGCTCGATGGCGCGCTTCAGGTAGTCGGCGCCGAGCACGAACGACGCGGGGTCGTTGGCGCCGTTCACCGTCTCCAGGTAGCCGGCATAGAAGAGCAGCTCGGGGTCGGCACCGCCGAATGCGGGCACGGACTGCGCTTCATACGCCTTGGCATAGGCCTCGGCCGCCAGTTTCGAGTTGCCCAGGTCGAGGTGCGAGTTGCCCACCTGCGAGCAGAAGTCGCTGATCTGCTTCAGGCCGTCCTTGATTTTCGTGGCGCTCTTCGGATCGAGCTCGTAAGCCTTGGCATAGGCGGCGATGGCTTCGTCGATCAGGTTGTCGCCGACCTCGCGGGTCTGCCACCACGCCGCGAGCTTGCCGTCGCGAACGTAGGCCTTGAAGTAGGGATAGACCAGCACGTCGAACTGCGTGCCGTTGAGCGTCTCCTGCTGCATGGAGAGCGCATCGCCCACGGCGAGCTTCAGCATCGGGGCCTCCATGCCGGCGAAGATGTTGCGCGTGGGCTCCGAGGCCGCGTCGAGGTAAGCCTTGCCGCGGCTGATCCACGTGGCCGCCTTGGCCGACTTCTTCGCGTCGGCGATGTCGGCGTCGCTCTTGGCCAGTTTCGCACGGATGGCCTCCTGATTGACCCGCTGTGCCTGGGCCGCGGGTGCGACGAAGAGCAGCGCCGCCGCAGCCATCATGATGAGTTTTTTCATAACGAAAGAAATTTTAGGTTTTCTGTGTGTTTCCGTCTCTTTACTGTTCCGCGACGGGCGCATTGCCTCCGTCTGCGGCTTCGGCCGTCGTCCCGGCCGCATCGGCAGCCGCCACGGCGTCGGTCTGCGGCTCCTCCTCCTCGGATTTGGGCACGGCCATCACCGAGGCGATGGCGTCGCCCTCGCGCAGGTTGATGATGCGCACGCCCTGCGTCGCACGGCCCGCCACGCGGATCTGCGACACCGCCGTGCGGATCGTGAGGCCCGAGCGGTTGATGATCATCAGGTCGTTTTCGTCCGACACGGCCTGGATCGACACCAGGCGTCCGGTCTTCTCCGTAACGTTGATCGTCTTCACGCCCTTGCCGCCGCGGTTGGTGATGCGGTATTCGTCCAGATCGGTGCGCTTGCCGTAGCCGTTTTCGCTCAGCACCAGCACATCCTGCTTCGAGTCGGGCTCCACGCAGATCATGCCGATCACCTCGTCGCTCTCCTCGATCGAAATGCCGCGCACGCCCGCACCCACACGGCCGATCGGACGCACCGTGCTCTCGTTGAAGCGGATGGCTTTGCCGTCGCGTGCGGCGATCATCACCTCGGCCGAGCCGCTCGTGAGGCAGGCGTCGATCAGCTGGTCGCCCTCGCGGATGACGATGGCGTTCACGCCGTTCTGGCGCGGACGCGAGTAGGCTTCGAGCTTCGTCTTCTTGATCGTGCCGTCCTTCGTGCACATGATGATGAAGTTGTCGTTCACGTACTCGGGGTCGTTCAGGCGCTTGCAGTTGATGTAGGCGCGGACCTTGTCGTCGGGTTCGATCTGGATCAGGTTCTGTATCGCGCGACCCTTCGACGAGCGCGTGCCCTCCGGAATGTCGTACACCTTGAGCCAGTAGCAGCGGCCCTTCTCGGTGAAGAACATCATCGTGGCGTGCATCGAGGCCACGTAGATGTGCTCGATGAAGTCCTCGTCGCGCGTGGCGCTGCCCTTCACGCCCACGCCGCCGCGGTGCTGCGTGCGGTACTCGGCCAGCGGCGTGCGCTTGATGTATCCCATGTGCGACATGGTGATCACCATGTCCTCGTCGGCGTAGAAATCCTCGGGGTTGAACTCCTCCGAGGCGTAGATGATCTCGGTGCGGCGCTCGTCGCCGTACTTCTCCTTCATCTCGATCAGCTCCTCGCGGATGACGCGCATCTGCTCGTCGCGGCTCGCCAGCACCTCGCGGAAGTAGGCGATGCGCTTTTCGAGCTCCTCGCGCTCGGCGTCGAGCTTGCCGCGTTCGAGGCCCGTGAGGGCGCGCAGACGCATGTCGATGATGGCTGCCGACTGGAGGTCGCTCAGACCGAAGCGCTCCATCATGCGCTCCTTGGCCGCGTCGGGCGTCTGCGACGAGCGGATGATGTGCACGATCTCGTCGATGTTGTCCTGGGCGATCAGCAGACCCTGCACGATGTGCAGGCGCTCCTCGGCCTTGCGCAGGTCGAAGCGCGTGCGGCGCACCACCACGTCGTGGCGGTGCTCGACGAAGTGGCGGATCAGCTCGCGCAGGTTGAGCAGCATCGGACGTCCCTTGACCAGGGCGATGTTGTTCACGGCGAACGAGGTCTGGAGCGGCGTGTTCTTGTAGAGCGTGTTGAGCACGACGCTCGCCACGGCGTCCTGCTTGAGGATGATGATGATGCGCAGGCCGTTGCGGTCCGACTCGTCGTTGATGTACGAGATGCCCTCGATCTTCTTGTCGTTGATCAGGTCGGCAATCTTCTTGATCATCTCGGCCTTATTGACCATGTAGGGGATTTCGGTGATCACGATGCACTCGCGGCCGCTGGCCGTATGCTCGATCTCGGTGCGGGCGCGCATCATCACGCGGCCGCGGCCCGTGAGCAGCGCCTCCCTCACCCCGTCGTAGCCGTAGATCAGGCCGCCCGTGGGGAAGTCGGGCCCTTTCACATACTGGAGCAGCTCCTCGCATTCGATCTCCGGATTGTCGATGTAGGCGCAGCAGGCGTCCACCACCTCGCACAGGTTGTGGGGCGCCATGTTGGTGGCCATGCCGACGGCGATGCCGCTCGCGCCGTTCACCAGCAGCAGCGGGATCTTGGTCGGAAGCACCGTGGGTTCGGGGATCGTGTCGTCGAAGTTGAGCGTCCAGTCGATGGTCTCCTTCTCGATGTCGGCCATCACCTCGTCGGTGATCTTCTTCATGCGGGCCTCGGTGTAACGCATGGCCGCGGGCGAGTCGCCGTCCATCGAACCGAAGTTACCCTGTCCGTCCACCAGCGGATAGCGCATCGACCACTCCTGGGCCAGACGCACCATGGCGTCGTAGACCGACGAGTCGCCGTGGGGATGGAACTTACCGAGGACGTCGCCGACGATACGGGCCGACTTTCGGGTGGGTTTGTCCGAGGAGAGGTTGAGCTCGGCGCTCATATCGTAGAGGATGCGCCGGTGCACGGGTTTCAGACCGTCGCGCACGTCGGGCAGGGCCCGGGACACGATGACCGACATCGAATAGTCGATGTAGGCCGTCTTCATCTGCTCTTCGATGTTGATGGGGATGATCCGCCCCACCAAACCGGCATTCTTTTCTTCTTCGGTTAGCATTGTATGAATTGCAAATTTTCCGTTCTTTAAACGAACAAAAATAATACTTTCCCGCGATTTGAGCAACTTTGCACTCCGAATTTTCGGTTTTTCTTCGTCCGGATTCCCGCAACGCCCCGTTTTCGGCCCTTTTCGGGCGATCTGACGGCTTCGGAACGCATCTTCCGACCTCCCCGCGGGAGTCTCGCGGCGGGATAGGGCGCCGTACGGTCTTCCGGGTGCGGATCCGCGCCCGAAACGGAGTGCGGACGGCCCGCCGCAACATCTTTTGCGCGCCGGATGCGGAGCCGCCGCCGCACGCGCCGGATCAGCGGAAGTCGATCACCTCGTAGTCCGCATAGCGCGCCCGGTCGAAGCGCGGCAGCGGCGATTTGCGGGCTGCGACTCCTTGCAGCCGGATGCGGATGCGGTCGCCGTCGAAGTCGTACTCCAGCACGAGGGGCTCGGATTTCGCCGCATCGAGGGTGAGCGTCAGCGCGCTCAGCCCCCTCTGGCCGGCCCGGGGCGTGAGGCGCACCACGGCCTCGCCGCCGGATTCGCGCACCAGCAGGGCGTCGAACGCCTCGCCGGCCAGGTCGAAGGCCCGCGCGGGGTTGTTCAGGATGTCGGTGCGCGCCCCGTCGTTCGACTCGACCGTCACTTCGCGCCGCACGTTATCGACCTCGTAGCGTACGGCGGGGCTGCCGTAGATTTCGGCACGCCCCAGCCGCATGACGTAGTCGTCGCCACTCACCGAGCAGGAACCCTCCGTCGCCCCCTCCTCCGTTTCGACGACGAAACGGAGGTCGTAGCTTCCGAGCGTGCGCATGTGCTTCGCCACGGCCGCGAGCAGGTCGCGCGCACGCGCCGCCCCGTCCGCTGCGGTCGGGGCCGCATACGCGTATACCCGTCCGGGCACCGGAGCGGCGGCGATTCCGGCGGAACCGACGCAGGCGGCGCCGGCCAGGAGCATAAGGATCAGGCTGTGTTTCATGACGTTCGTATGCATTATCATTCTTGTCTTTCTTTCGGCGGGCCGAGGCGTATTGCTCCGCCTTGCGGGTCCCCTGTCCGCCGGACTCGCATCGGACGGGGGCGATCCTGTAAATCAACGGGAATCCCGCGGTCCGTATTGCTTTCGGCGGAACCTCCTGCGCGTCCCTTGTGCATCCGGCAACGAAGCACCGCCGCCAGCGGGCGGGTTACCGGCGCTTCGGGTCCGAGGCGCCGCAATGATGCGCACGCATCCGGAGGCCCCGGCGGCACCCCGCTGCGGCGCGGCACCGTACCGGACCGCAAGCCGCGGTCCTCGGGGGCGAATCAGACGCCGCGTGCTCAGAAAAGGCCCAGTTCCTGCAACTTCGCCTCCAGCGACGGAAGGTCGTGGTAGAGGATGTCGCGCGGCTTGGCGCCCTCCTGCCGCCCCACGATGCCCGCGCGTTCGAGCTGGAGCATGATGCGGCCCGCGCGGTTGAAGCCCACTTCGTAGTTGCGCTGGATCATCGAGGTGGAGATGCTGCCGCCCGAGACCGCCGTGCGGGCGATTTCGGCAAAGAGCGCATCGAATTTCACGGGGGCGCCACCCTCGCCGCCCGTCTGGGGCTCGCTGCCCGTTTCGGGCGTATAGTCGGGCAGGCTGTAGGCCGCCGTGTAGCTCTGCTGTTTCGAGATGTGCTCCACCACGCGCTCCACCTCCTTCGTCTCGACCAGCGCGCACTGGATGCGGACCAGTTCGCCGTCCTTCGAGAAGAGCATGTCGCCGCGGCCGATGAGCTGATTGGCGCCGGGCTGGTCGATGATCGTGCGCGAGTCGATCATCTGCATCACGCGGAAAGCGATGCGGGCGGGGAAGTTGGCCTTGATGCCGCCCGTGATGACCTTCACGTCGGGACGCTGCGTGGCGATGATGAGGTGGATGCCGATCGCACGGGCCTTCTGGGCCAGGCGCATCACGGGCGCCTCGACCTCGCGGGCCGTCATGATCAGGTCGGCGAACTCATCGACCACCACCACGATGTAGGGCAGGTAGTGGTGTCCGTGCTGGGGATTGAGGCGGCGGGCGACGAACTTATCGTTGTACTCGGCGATGTTGCGCGCCCCGGCTTTCTTACACAGCTCCAGTCGGTTGTCCATCTCCACGCAGAGTGAGTTGAGCGTGTAGACCGCCTTTTTCGGATCGGTGATGACCGCCTCCTCCTCCGACTCCATCTTGGCCAGGAAGTGCTTCTCGATCTTGGCGTAGAGCGAGAATTCGACCATCTTGGGGTCGATCATGACGAACTTGAGCTGTGCGGGATGCTTCGTGTAGAGGAGCGAGGTGATGATCGCGTTCAGTCCCACCGACTTGCCCTGACCCGTGGCGCCCGCCACCAGCAGGTGGGGCATCTTGGCCAGGTCGAACACGTAGTTCTCGTTCTGGATCGTGCGGCCGATCACCACGGGCAGCTCGGCTTTCGACTCCTGGAAGCGCATCGAACGCACGGCCGAGTACATCGACACCACCTGCTTGTCGCGGTTCGGCACCTCGATGCCGATGGTGCCCTTGCCCGGAATCGGAGCGATGATGCGGATTCCGAGGGCCTTGAGGCTCTGGGCAATGTCATTCTCCAGACCCTGGATCTTCGATATTTTCACGCCCTGCGCCTGCACGATCTCGTAGAGCGTGACGGTGGGGCCCACGGTCGCCTTGATCCGCTGGATCGGAATGCCGAAATATTTGAGCGTCTCCTCGATCCGCGACTTGTTCTCGTAGATCTCCTCGTCGCTCACCTCCGAATCGGAGCGGTAGTCTTCGAGCAGCGTGACGGGGGGCTTGCGGTAGTTCACAAGGTCCTTGAGCGGGTCGTAGGCCTCGGTCGGAATGCTCGCCTCGGACATCATCGGGGCGTCGTGCTCCTCGACGGTGACCACGATTCCCTCCTCTTCCGGCGCGGGCGTCTCATCGTCCGCCGGCTCCGCGGCAGCGGGAGCCGCTTCGGAGTCGAGGAACGGATACTCCGCCGCATTCATCTGCTGAGCGGGCGCGATACGCTCCTCGTCGCCGAGCAGCGTCACCTCCATCAGACCGTCTTCCGGCTCCGACGGCTTCGGCGCAGCCTGCGGACGAGCCGCAGCGGCTGCCGGCGCGGGATCCGGAAGCACCACGGCATCCGAGAGGTCGAGTTCGATCAGTCCGTCGTCGCCCATCACCACCCTGCCGGGCGCGGAAGTTGCGGCGGAGGGAACCGCAGGAGCCGCGGCCTCGTCGGTCGTGAGCTCCAGGAAGGGATCCTCCTCCCCTGCCGGCTTCTCCGCGACGGCGGGCGCCTCCTCGGGCTCCGGGGTTTCCGCTGCCTCGGGGGCTGGTGCCGGGCGCTCGATCTCCACCTCGCCCGCAGCGGCCGCCGGCGCTTCGCCGGCGCCGTCCGTCGCAGGGGGCGCCGCTTCGCGGTCAGCGGGCGTCTCCGCCTCGCGGGCGGGCGCCGCATCGGGCACGGGATCGGGTTCCCGCCGCGGTCGCGGCGCTTCGGGTTCGGGGTCGTCGAACGCCTCGTCCTGGGCATGGTGCGCCACGACCTTGTGTTTCACTATTTCGACGATCCGGCCGCCGCGATCCACCATGGCGTTGCCGGCGCTATTGACCGTATTGATGAAATTGCGGTTGATGAACACACCCGTCAGGATCCATCCGCCCGCCAGCAGGATCAGCATGCCGAAAGCCCCGATGCGGCCGCCCAGCATGCGGGCGACCTCGATGCCGAGCGCACCGCCCCAGCCGCTGCTCGAACAGAGGCTCCACTTGTCACCGAAGGCGAAGCCCAGCGTGAGCGACGCCAGGATCATGATCAGAAAAAGGCTGAGGATCGAATGGTTGAAAAGCAGGGCCTTGCGGCGGATGATCCGCACGCCGATCAGCATCAGCATCACGGGCAGCAGAATGCCCGGCACCCCGAAGCCGCGGCCCACGAACAACTCGCCCAGACGGGCGCCCGCACGGCCGCAGAGGTTCTCGACGGCCCCGTCGAAGCGGGGATCGTCGGCGCCGACGCCCTGCAATACGCTCTGGTCGCTGCTCCAGCTGATGAAGTAGAAGAGCACGGAGGCCGTGGCATACAACCCGATGAAAAATAGCAACAAACCGGCGATCCAGCGGGCGCTGTCGCCGTTGCTTCGCTGCGTGTTCTGTTTGCCGCCGGAGGATGTCGTATGTTTCGTTGCCATGTCTTTGGGATGATACCTGCGTAAATTCGAGCGAAGATACGGATTTTTTCCGATTCGGACAAAAAATCGGCCGATTTCGCTTGCGACCCGCAACGCGGGAAAGCCGCGAAACCCGTCGTCCGCATCCGCTGCGGCGCATTATGCAACGATCGTGCGCGGCCGAGCGCACCCCGCCCTGCCGGAATGAGCCCGGGCGGAGGCCGCCGGTATGAATTACGGAAACGTCGGGAGTCCCGGCACCGGCCGCAAAGGTTGCGGACCGGCATGCGCTCCGCTCCGGACGATGCGGCCCCGACGCGAGGAGCCGCACGGAAGCGGCACCGGTCAGCCCAGGGCTTTCGCGGCGAGCCGCCGGCGGTAGGCTTCGTCGGCGAAGGTGCGGAAATCGTACGTGGCCGCGTGGTCCTCCGAGGCCGCGAGGTCATGGAGCGCAAGCAGCTGCTCCACGCGGCGCGCCACCGCAGGCGACGGATCGACGATGCGGACGTCGCGACCGCCGATCACGCGGTCGAAGACGGGGTTCAGGAACGGATAGTGCGTGCATCCGAGCACGATGCGGTCGGCACCGCGGTCCAGCAGGGGCTCCACCACGCGCCGCACGCATGCCTCGGCTTCGGGAGTCGCCTCCAGGTCCTGCTCGACCAGCTCGACGAAGCCCGTGCCCGGCACGGCCAGCACCTCGACATCCTGCGCATAGCGTGCGGCGGTGCGGCGGAACAGCTCGCCGTCGAGGCTGCGCTCCGTGGCCAGCACGCCGACGATGCGGCTGCGGGTTTCGAGGCAGGCGGGTTTCACCGCCGGCTCCATGCCCACGATGGGCAGCGCGGCGTATTTCCGGCGCAGGAAGTCGATCGCCGCGGCCGTGGCCGTATTGCAGGCCACGACGACCAGCTTGCACCCCCGCCCCGCCAGCGCCGCGACGGACTCGTCGGCCAGACGCCGCACCTCCTCGGCCGGGCGGGAGCCGTAGGGACAGTTCTTGCCGTCGCCGAGATAGATCAGCGACTCGCGGGGCAGCAGGCGGCGGATTTCGCGCCACACCGTGAGGCCCCCCATGCCCGAATCGTATACCCCTATGGGTCGGTTATTCGCCATCGCTTACCTCCTTTACGATCGTTTCGACCAGCTCCTCGTCCGTACGCCCCTCGCAGTCGATCACCGTGCGGGCCCGGGCATAGAGGGGTTCGCGCAAGGCCATGTCGCGGCGCATGAACTCCACCAGCTCCCCGTCGCTCAGCCCGGCGAGCTTCGGACGCTTCCGGCGTCCGTAGGGGCTCAGCCGCCGCGCGATCTGCTCCGCCGTGCGGCGCAGGTAGACCGTGTGGCCCGCGGCGTCGAGCAGCGCGGCGTTGTCGCGCCACGCAGGCAGGCCGCCCCCCGTGGAGACGACGCAGCACGCACCCTGCGCCAGAATGCCGAGCAGCGCCTCGCGCTCCAGCGTGCGGAAGCGCTCCTCGCCCTCGAAGCGGAAGATGTCGGCCACGGCGGCACCCTCGTGCTCCTCGACCAGCGTGTCCGTGTCGAAGAAAGGCACCCCGAGCCGCCGGGCCAGCTTGCGCCCCAGCGTGCTCTTGCCGCACCCCATGTATCCGATCAGCAGTATGGGTTTCATCGTCCGATCCATCGTAGGCCAGCGCTCCGGCATCAGAAGAGATTGAGTTGCGCGGGATCGATGAGCGTCGCCTCGTCGCCCTGCGGACGCTCGATTTCGAGCGCCGCGGCGCCGGTCGGAGGCGTCTCCTCCTGCGGCCCGCCGGCTGCGGCGTCGGGCTCCGGTTCGAGGAACTCCAGCCGCTCCACCGGATGGGTGGTCAGCCGCTTGCCCTTGGCGCGGTGGCTCTTCACGCCGATGAATCCGTCGGCGTCGAGCTCCTCCGCAGGACGCGTTCCGCCGTACTCGATTCTCAGTCGTGCGCCCGCCGCCGACGTCATGCAGACGAAATCGCACTGCCCCGCCTCGTCGAGGAAGAAGAGCATGCGGCCGCTCACCTCGGGCACGAAGCGCTTCATGTAGTGGTAGCCCTGCTCGCGATCGAAGTAGCAGAGGGCGTAGACGCGGCCGGGCACGTATTTCTCGATCCGCACCGTCTCGTCGGGGAAGTGCTGCGCGAGGTCGTATCCCGTCGTGTAGTACTGGTTGCGCGACGTCCAGACGATCAGTTTGTCGTCGCCGCGGAACTCGCCCAGCAGCACGCCGCGGCCGTCGGCATTGAGGCGGCGCACCTCCTCGTCGTACCACACGCTCTGGCTGCCGAGCGTCGAGGCGCCCCGCTCCTTGAGCTGGATGCGGCTGATGGCGTAGCGCGAGAAGAGGTTGCCCTGGCTCTGGCGCCCGCGGATGGCGATCTTCGAGAAGTCGAGCTCCGTGATCGCCTTCTTCAGGTGGGGCCGCAGCTTGAAGTAGACCTTCAGCACCTCGGCCTCGCCGTTGGGATTGACCGACATGTAGAGAATGCGGCTGTCGGGCGTGCCCTTCGTGATGTCGTACTCCTTGTCGCGCGTGATGCCCTTGATGGCGCAGCGCTTCATCATGATCGGACCGTTGCGGCCGTCGCGGTAGAGCACGTTGTAGGTCGTGCGCTCGTCGTTCTTCTTGAACACGCCGATGTGGTGGATGTTCTTGTCGAAGAACGCCTTGTCGCTCACCTTCGTGATGACGTAGCGGCCGTCTTCGGTGAAGACGATCACGTCGTCGATGTCCGAGCAGTCGCACACGAACTCCGCGTCCTTCATCGACTTGCCGATGCCGAAGAATCCTTCGGCCTTGTCCACGTAGAGTTTGGCGTTGGTCACCGCGACCTTCGTGGCCTCGATCGAGTCGAACGCACGCAGCTCCGTGCGGCGTTCGCGGCCCTTGCCGTATTTGTCGCGGATGCGCGTGTAGTAGGCCACCGCATATTCGGTCAGGTGCTCCAGATCGTGGCGCGTATGGGCGATCTCCTCCTCGATGCGGCGGATTTCGTTGTCCGCACGCTCGCTGTCGTAGCGCGATATGCGGATGAACTTCAGCTCCGTGAGGCGCTGCACGTCCTCCGCCGTCACCGCGCGGCGCAGCAGGTGCTTGAAAGGTTCGAGGCCCCCGTCCACCGCGGCGTAAGCCTCCTCGCGGCTGCGGCACCCCTCGATCAGCTCGTAGAGCTTGTTCTCGATGAAGATGCGTTCGAGCGAGGCGGCATGCCACGCTTCGTTCAGCTCGTCGAGACGGATCTCCAGCTCGCGGCGCAGCAGGTATCGGGTGTGCTCGGCCGAGCGGCGCAGGATTTCGCTCACGCCCAGGAAGTGAGGCTTCTCGTCGCGGATGACGCACGCATTGGGCGAAATGGAGATTTCGCAGTCGGTGAATGCGTAGAGCGCGTCGATGGTCTTGTCGCTCGACTCGTCGCTGGCCACGTGTACGATGATCTCGACCTTCTCGGCCGTGTTGTCGTCCACGCGGCGGATCTTGATCTTGCCCTTCTCGTTGGCGCGGATGATCGACTCCTTGATCGACTCGGTGGTCGTCGTGTAGGGTATTTCGGTGATGGCGAGCGTGCGTTTGTCGATCTTCGAGATGCGCGCGCGCACCTTCACCGCGCCGCCCCGCAGTCCGTCGTTGTAGCGGCTCACGTCCGCCAGGCCCCCCGTGGGGAAGTCGGGCCACAGCTGGAAGTCGCGGCCTTCGAGGTGGGCGATCGACGCGTCGATCAGCTCGTTGAAGTTGTGGGGCAGGATTTTCGAGGCCAGGCCCACGGCGATGCCGTCGGAACCCTGGGCCAGCAGCAGCGGGAACTTGACGGGCAGCGTCACGGGCTCCTCGTTGCGGCCGTCGTAGGAGCGCATCCACTCAGTGGTCTTGCGGTTGAACACCACGTCGAGCGCGAATTTCGACAGCCGCGCCTCGATGTATCGGCCGGCCGCCGCCTCGTCGCCCGTGAGGATGTTGCCCCAGTTGCCCTGGCAGTCGATCAGCAGGTCCTTCTGCCCGAGCTGCACCAGGGCGTCCTTGATCGAGGCGTCGCCGTGCGGATGGTACTGCATGGTCTGGCCCACGATGTTGGCCACCTTGTTATAGCGTCCGTCATCGACGCTCTTCATGGCGTGGAGTATGCGGCGCTGCACGGGCTTCAGTCCGTCGGCCGCATGGGGCACGGCACGCTCCAGAATCACGTAGGAGGCGTAGTCGAGGAACCAGTTGCGGTACATGCCCGTGAGTTTGCGCACGTTCCCCTCGTCGGCCGTGAGGCGGCCGCAGCGCCCCGGCTGCACCGCGGCGCCCTCCTTTTCCGACCCTGCGGCCGGCATCTCCGTTCTTTCGCTATCTTCGTTCATAATGGTCTCGGTTCTGGGCCCCCGTACGATGTCCGGAGGCGGGTTCGCATCAGGGCAGGTCGTTGTAGTTCTTCTGCACGAGGTCCTCCTCGATGCGGAGGTTGTCGATGATGAATCCCTGGCGTTCGCCGGTGTTCTTGCCCATGTAGAACTCCAGCAGGTCGTGGATCGGATCGTCCTTGGTGATGCGCACGCGGTCGAGGCGCATGTCGCTGCCGATGAATCCGCGGAATTCGTCGGGCGAAATCTCGCCCAGACCTTTGAAGCGCGTGATTTCGGCGTTCGCGCCGCAGCGCGCCAGCGCGCGCTGGCGCTCCTCCTCGGAGTAGCAGTAGTGCGTCTCCTTCTTGTTGCGCACGCGGAACAGCGGCGTCTGGAGGATGTAGAGGTGGCCGCCGCGGATCACGTCGGGGAAGAATTGCAGGAAGAAAGTCGTGAGCAGCAGGCGGATGTGCATGCCGTCCACATCGGCGTCGGTGGCGATGATGACCTTCTCGTAGCGCAGGTTGTCCATCTCCTCCTCGATGTTCAGCGCCGCCTGCAACAGGTTGAACTCCTCGTTTTCGTAGACGACCTTCTTGGTCAGCCCGAAGCAGTTCAGGGGTTTGCCCCGCAGCGAGAAGACGGCCTGCGTGCGCGGGTCGCGGCTCTTGGTGATCGAACCCGACGCCGAGTTGCCCTCCGTGATGAAGAGCATCGACTCCTCGGCCAGCTCGTGGCGGTCGGTGCGGTGCACCTTGCAGTCGCGCAGCTTCTTGTTGTTCAGCGACACCTTCTTGGCCGTTTCGCGGGCCTTCTTCTGTATGCCCGAAATGGCCTTGCGCTCCTTCTCGTTCTCGATGATCTTCTTCTGGAGGATCTGCGCCGTCTCGGAATGCTTGTGCAGGTAGTCGTCGAGGTGCTTGCCCAGGAAGTCGAGCACGAAGTTGCGCAGCGACACGCCGGGCTCGATCTCCTTCGACCCGAGTTTGATCTTGGTCTGCGACTCGAAGACCGGATCGGTCACCTTGACCGACACGGCCGCGATGATCGACGTGCGGATGTCCGAGGCGTCGTAGTCCTTGTGGTAGAACTCCTTCACCGTCTTGACGATCGCCTCGCGGAAAGCCGCCTGGTGCGTGCCGCCCTGCGAGGTGTACTGGCCGTTCACGAACGAAAAGTAGCTCTCGCCGTAGCCTGTGCCGTGGGCGATGGCCACCTCGATGTCGGCGCCCGAGAGGTGTATGGGTTCGTAGAGCGGCTCCTCGGTCATGTTCTCGTTCAGCAGGTCCAGGAGGCCGTGCTTCGAGACGTAGGAGCGTCCGTTCAGGCGGAACGTGAGCCCGAGGTTCAGGTAGGTGTAGTTCTTCACCATCTGCTCCACGTACTCCATATTATAGGTATAGCTGCCGAAAACCTCCTCATCGACGCGGAACGAAATGTAGGTGCCGTTCTTCTCCTGCACGCCGCTCTCCCAGCGGTCGTCCTGCTCGATACCTCGGGCGAAGACCACCGTGCGGGCCTCGCCGTCGCGCACCGAGCGGGCCGTGAATTCGCTCGACAGCATGTTCACCGCCTTGACGCCCACGCCGTTCAGACCCACGGTCTTCTTGAAGGCCGTGCCGCCGTACTTGCCGCCGGTGTTCATCTCGCTCACGGCGGCCGCGAGCGACTTGAGCGGAATGCCGCGGCCGTAGTCGCGCACGGTCACCGTGTTGTCTGCGACCGTGATGTCGATCTGGCGCCCGGCGCCCATGATGAACTCGTCCACCGAGTTGTCCACGACCTCCTTGATGAGCACGTAGATGCCGTCGTCGGCCTGGGAGCCGTCGCCCAGCTTGCCGATGTACATGCCGGGGCGCAGGCGTATGTGCTCGCGGGGCGAGAGGGTGACGATGGCGTCGTCGTCGTATGCGGTTCTGTTGTTCAGTATGTCGGACATAGGGATTATTTTTTCGTGCGGATTTCATCGAGCGCCGCCGCCATCGCGTCGTGCACCTCGACCGCCAGGTCGCGCGGGTCGGCGGCGGCGATGCGTTCGCGCGTCACGGGAGGCAGCACCCGCAACGTAATGGTATTGCGCCAGCGGAAAAGTCTGCTGGGGCGTATGAGCGACGCCGTGCCGTCGAGCACCACGGGCAGGATCTCGGCCCCCGCCTCGCGGGCCAGGGTGAAAGCCCCCGCCTTGAAGCGGTGGATGGTGCCGTCCTTCGAACGCGTGCCCTCGGGAAAGATCGCCACCGAGGCGCCGCGCCCGAGCCACAGACGGCCCTCGTCGAGCAGCTGCTCCATCGCCTCGGCGGCGCGGCCGCGGTCGATGCAGATGTCGCCGTGGATCTTCAGGAACTGACCGAAGAACGGGATGCGGAACACCTCGCGCTTGGATACCCAGCGGAAATTGAGCGGCAGGAAGTAGAGGGCCGGAATGTCGATCATCGCCCGGTGGTTGATGACGATGACATAGGATTTGCGGCGGTCGATGTGCTCCATGCCGATCACCCGGTGGCGCCAGCAGGGAGGCACGAAGAAGAAGATGCGCACCAGCACGCGCGACAGCTCGTGGACGAGGCGGCGCGACTTCTGGAACGGCCAGGTGATGACCAGCACCACGGCCGAGAGCACGAGGAAAATCGTGCACAGCGCAATAAGAAAAACGTAGTAAAGAGAGCTTAACATCGTATCGGAAGCCATACGGCCCTAATGATTCATCCTGCAAAATTAGTTTTTTTTCTCCGATTTTCCGAATCCGCGGCAGTCGGAACCGAAAAAAACGGAAACGGGCGGGCATGCGCCGGCCACCGGCGCCCCGCTTCGGACGATGCGGCACGGTGCGCGGCCTCCGCGGAGCGGGCCGGGTGCGGCGCTCCCCTGCCCGCTGCCCCCGACCCGGCCGGCGGTGCCAGAAACGACACAGGCGTGCCCTGAAGCACGCCTGTGGGACTTATCGTTCGAGCACCACGCTCACGCGGTCCAACTTGCCGCCCAGCGGCGGCGCGAGTTTCGACACGGTGCAGCGCACCGACACGATCTGCGGAAACGCGGCGCGCACGGCGCCGATGATGTTCTCGGCCACCCGTTCGATCGTGCGCTGCGTGACGCGCATCTGCCCGCGCACGATTTCGTAGACCGTGAGGTAGTTCACCGCCTTTTCCACCGAGTCCTCGCGGGCCGTGTCGCCCAGTTCGGCCCGGATCTCCAGATCGACCGTGAAACGGTTGCCCACGCGCTGTTCGAGGTCGTAGCACCCGTGGTACGCACGGAACTCCATGCGTTCGAGAACGATGCGGTACTCCATGGCTACTCTGCGGTCACGAGGTAGTAGTTCTTCTTACCGCGCTGCACGAGCAGGTATTTGCCCGCGATCAGGTCGGACTCCCCGACCGGACGCTGCGGGTCGGTCACCTTCTCCTTGTTGAGCGACACGCCGCCGCCCTGCACCAGCTTGCGGCACTCGCCCTTCGAGGGGAAGACCTCAAGCTGTCCGACGAACAGCTCGACGAACGCCCCGCCCAGCTCGGCACGCGGCAGCGTGAAGCAGGGCACGCCCTCGAAGACCTGGAGCAGCGTCTGCTCGTCGAGGCCGCGCAGCGCCTCGGCGGTCGAACCGCCGAAGAGGATGGCCGAAGCCTCTACGGCCTTCTCGTACTCCCCGCGCGAGTGGATCATCACGGTGAGCTCCTCGGCCAGCCGTTTCTGTAGCAGGCGCAGGTGGGGCGCCGCATCGTGCTCGGCGACGAGCGCCTCGATCGTCCCGCGATCCAGCAGCGTGAAGATGCGGATGTAGCGCTTGGCGTCGTCGTCGCTCACGTTGAGCCAGAACTGGTAGAATTTGTAGGGCGAGGTGTAGCGCGGGTCGAGCCACACGTTGCCGCTCTCGGTCTTGCCGAACTTCGTGCCGTCGGCCTTCGTGATGAGCGGGCAGGTGATGGCGTAGGCCTCGCCGCCGGCCTTGCGGCGGATGAGCTCCGTGCCGGTGGTGATGTTGCCCCACTGGTCGGCGCCGCCGAGCTGAAGACGGCAGTCGAGCGTCTCGTAGAGGTGGAGGAAGTCGTAGCCCTGCACCAGCTGGTAGGTGAATTCGGTGAACGACATGCCGTCGCCCTCGCCATTGAAGCGTTTCTTGACCGAATCCTTGGCCATCATGTAGTTCACGGTGATGAGCTTGCCGATGTCGCGGATGAAGTCCAGAAAGGAGAACTCCTTCATCCAGTCGTAGTTGTTCACCAGCAGCGCGGCATTGGGGGCGTCGGACTCGAAGTCGAGGAGCTTCGCGAGCTGACGCCGGATCGCCTCCTGGTTGCGGCGGAGCGTCGGCTCGTCGAGCAGGTTGCGCTCCTGCGACTTGCCCGAGGGGTCGCCGATCATGCCCGTGGCACCGCCGATGAGCGCCACCGGACGGTGGCCGCACATTTGGAAATGCTTGAGGATCATGACACCCACCAGGTGTCCTATGTGCAGCGAGTCGGCCGTGGGGTCGATGCCCAGGTAGGCCGTCGTCATGCCTTTTTCGAGTTGTTCCTTCGCGCCGGGCATGATCGTGTGGATCATGCCGCGCCATTCGAGTTCTTCGATGAAGTTTTTCGTTGCCATATTGCAATTCTATGCTTTTATTATTACTTACGTCGTTACTCCGCCTCCAGATCGAGCGCCCGCCGCAGGTCGGCGAGCAGCGGATTTCTGGCGGTCATGTGTTTCACCCGGTCCTCCAGCTTGATCGGCCGGGCGGCCCGGATCTCCTCGTTCACCGTGACCTCAAGGTCGAGTGGGCCCGCCGTGCCTGCCAGCTCGGCGATGCGCCGGAGCATCGCCGTCTTGTTGCGCAGCATCTCGTCGCGCAGTTCGGGCGTCGGCACGCTCACCGCGACGACATGGTCGCGGACCGTCATCTGTTCGAATGCCGGCACGAAGCGCGGACGCCGCTCGCGCATGAGTTGCAGGATCTGCGGACGCGCCTGCTCCAGCTTGCGGCCGCACTGGGGGTCGGCCTGAGGCGCTTCGGCCTCGTCGGGCGTCTCGCCCGTCTCGGCCGCGGGATCCGCGCCTCCGGCATCCGAAAGCAGCTCGGCGAGCGTAGCCCCCGAAACGAGGGGGGCACGCCCCGCCGGCCGGGATGATGCGGCCGGCTGCGGATTGCTCCGGGCGGGAGTCTCGGGTGCGGGAACCGCGGCATCGGCTGCAGACTGCACCGATTGGAGGGAGACGCCCGAAACCAGCGACGTCCGTCCTCCCTGCACCGGTGGGGCCGGCACCTCGCGGGCCGCGGCTTCGGGTTCCGGACCGTGCGACCCGCCGCCGGACGCAGGTTCCCGATCCCCGATCGCCCCGGGCACCGGAACGGATGCAGGTTCTGTCGTCGGCGACGGCGGCATAGCGGCCGGACTTTCCGGCTGCGTCGCACTTCCGGCCGGTGCTCCCGCAGGGGAAGGCGTCGCGGGTTCCGCCAGCGGCGACGGCAGCGGTCCGCGGCCGGAAGCCGCTGTAGGCCGCTCGGAGACGACGGATTCCGCTGCCGGTTGTCCGGTGCGGTCCGCGGCTGCGGCCGGAGCGGTCGCCGGTGCCTGGGCGGAAGCGCCCGCGGCATTGCGGGGAGTGCCTGCGGGGGCTCCGGCATCGGGCCGCCCGAGCGGAGGCAGCGGCAGCGGTGCAGCACCCGTGTCGCAGGCTTTCAGCGCGCCGGGGCCAGCGAGTTTCATCAGTCCCAGCTCCACCAGCAGGCGTTGGTCGGACGACTGCCGGAATTTCCCGTCCAGCTCCGTCAGCAGGGCGATGGCGCCGAACAGGTAGTTCGGATCGCAGGCGGCCGCCTGCGCCCGGTATCGTTCGAGCAGCGTACCGGTCATCTCCAGCAGACGCAGCGCCCGGGCGTCGCGCGCCACCATCAGGTCACGCAGGTGGCGGTTCAGGCCCGCCATGAAGGTCTGGCCCGAGAAGCCGTTCGAGAGGACCTCGTCGAAGGCGAGGAGCGCCTGCACGTAGTCGCCCGCGAGCAACAGGTCGGTAATCGTAAAATAGGTATCGTAGTCGAGTACGTTGAGCGTGCGCGCGACCTCCTTGTAGCGGAGGTCGCCGCCGCAGAACGACACGGCCTTGTCGAACATCGACAGCGCGTCGCGCATGCCGCCGTCGGCCTTGCGGGCGATGAGGTTCAGCGACTCGTCGTCCGCCGCAACGCCCTCCTCGCCGGCGATGTAGCGCAGATAATCCACGGCGTCCTCCACGCGAATGCGGTTGAAGTCGTAGACCTGGCAGCGCGAGAGGATCGTGGGGATGATCTTGTGTTTCTCGGTGGTGGCCAGGATGAACACGGCATGGGCGGGCGGCTCTTCGAGCGTCTTGAGGAAGGCGTTGAACGCCGCGGCCGAGAGCATGTGCACCTCGTCGATGATGAAGACCGAATAGCGCCCCGACTGCGGAAGGATGCGCACCTGCTCGATGAGCGAGCGGATGTCCTCCACGGAGTTGTTCGAGGCGGCGTCGAGCTCGTGGATGTTGAGCGAGCGGCCCTCGTCGAACGAACGGCACGACTCGCAGCGGTTGCACGCCTCGGCCTCCTCGGGCGAGAGGCAGTTGATGGCCTTGGCGAAGATGCGCGCGCAGGTGGTCTTGCCCACGCCGCGCGGGCCGCAGAAGAGATAAGCATGGGCCAGCTGTCCGCGTTCGATGGCGTTGCGGAGCGTGGAGGTCACATGCTGCTGCCCCACGACCGACCGGAACGTCGCGGGCCTGTATTTTCGTGCGCTGACGATAAAATCACTCATAATGGAGCAAAGATACGAATTTTTTGTTTTCAATCGGGGCGGAGCATCCGAAAATCCCGAAGAAAGGACGAAACGCACAGGACGCCCTGTCACCCCGGACCGGATGATTTGTCATGCGGATGGCAGAAACGGGCGCCGGAACGTCATGCGGCGCTGTCAGGATGACGCAACGGAGCGCCGTGGCAGGCGTTTTGCAGGATCGGAAGATCGAAACGGAAACAAACAGAAAACCGGAATCATGAACATCAACAGTCTGACGATCAAAGCACAGGAGGCACTGCAAGGTGCCGTGTCGCTCGCGGGCGAACACGGACAGCAGGCCGTAGAGCCGCTGCATCTGCTGGCGGTCCTCGTCCGCGAGGAGGATTCGCTCGCGGCATTTCTGCTGGGGCGCACGGGCGTGAACGTGCGTCTGCTGCGCGACGAAGCGAACCGCGCCGTGGCGGCGCTGCCCCGCGTGGAGGGGGCGGGTGAGCCTTTCTTCTCGCAGGAGTGCACGCGCACCATACAGCGGGCCGTGGATTTCACCCGGAAATTCAACGACAAATACGCCTCGACGGAGCACCTGCTGCTGGGTCTGGTGGCCGAGCGCAGCGCGGCATCCGAACTGCTGAAGCGCTCCGGAGCGGCCGAGAAGGAGCTGCTGGAGGCCATACGCGTCTTCCGCAAGGGCGCGACGGTCGATTCGCAGACTTCGGAGCAGCAGTTCGATGCGCTCGGCAAGTATGCCGTGGACCTCAACGCGATGGCCCGCTCGGGGAAACTCGACCCGGTGATCGGACGCGACGAGGAGATCCGGCGCGTACTGCAAATCCTCTCGCGCCGCACCAAGAACAACCCCATCCTCGTGGGCGAGGCAGGCGTGGGCAAGACGGCCATCGCCGAGGGAATCGCCCACCGCATCGTGAACGGCGACGTGCCCGAGAACCTGCGGTCGAAGCAGATCTTCTCGCTCGACATGGGCGCGCTGATCGCCGGCGCCAAATACCAGGGCGAATTCGAGGAGCGGCTGAAGGCCGTAGTGCAGGAGGTGACCGCCTCGGAGGGCGAAATCCTGCTCTTCATCGACGAAATACACACCCTCGTGGGCGCCGGCAAGTCGTCGGGTGCGATGGATGCGGCCAACATCCTCAAGCCGGCGCTGGCGCGCGGCGAGCTGCGCACCATCGGCGCCACGACGCTCGACGAGTACCAGAAATACTTCGAGCAGGACAAGGCGCTGGAGCGCCGATTCCAGAAAGTGATGGTCGATGAGCCGACGCAGGAGGACGCCGTGTCGATCCTCCGCGGCCTGAAGGAGCGCTACGAGAACCACCACCACGTGCGCATCCGCGACGAAGCCATAGTAGCCGCCGTGGAGCTCTCGTCGCGCTACATCACCTCGCGCTACCTGCCCGACAAGGCCATCGACCTGGTGGACGAAGCCGCGTCGCGCCTGCGCCTCGAAATGAACTCCGTGCCCGAGGAGATCGACAACCTCGACCGCCGCGTGCGCCAGCTCGAAATCGAACGCGAAGCCATCCGCCGCGAGAACGACGAGGAGCGCGTGGCCGCGCTGACGCGCGAAATAGAGGAGCTGAAGGCCCGCGACGCCTCGATGCGCGCCCGCTGGCAGGGGCAGCGCGACCTGCTGCGCCGCATACAGGAGCACAAGGAGCGCATAGAGAAGCTCGGCATCGAGGCCAGCCAGGCCGAACGCGACGGCGACTACGGCCGCGTGGCGGAGATCCGCTACGGCAAGATCCAGGAGGCCGAGAAGCAGATCGACGCCTTGCAGGAGGAGTACCGCCTCACCTCGGCCAACGGCTCGATGATCAAGGAGGAGGTCGATGCGCAGGACGTGGCCGAGGTGGTGTCGCGCTGGACCGGCATCCCCGTGCAGCGCATGCTGGCCTCGGAGCGCGAGAAGCTGCTCCGCATGGAGGAGGAGCTCCACCGCCGCGTGGTGGGGCAGGAGCCCGCCATCGCGGCCATCGCCGACGCCGTGCGCCGCTCGCGCGCCGGACTGAACGACCCGCGGCGCCCCATCGGCTCGTTCATCTTCCTCGGCACCACGGGCGTGGGCAAGACCGAGCTGGCGAAAGCGCTCGCCGAGTTCCTGTTCAACGACGACACGATGCTCACCCGCATCGACATGAGCGAATACCAGGAGCGGCACAGCGTGTCGCGCCTCGTGGGAGCGCCTCCGGGATACGTGGGCTACGACGAGGGCGGACAGCTCACCGAGGCCGTGCGGCGCAAACCCTACTCGGTCGTGCTGCTCGACGAGATAGAAAAGGCGCATCCCGACGTGTTCAACATCCTGTTGCAGGTGCTCGACGACGGCCGTCTGACCGACAACAAGGGCCGCACGGTGGACTTCCGCAACACGATCATCATCATGACCTCGAACATGGGGTCGCAGATCATACAGGAGCGCTTCGCGGCGGCGGAGCACGCGGGCCGCGTCGAGGCCGACACCGTGGAGCGGACGCGCGACGAGGTGGTGGAGCTGCTCAAGCAGCGGCTCAAGCCCGAATTCCTGAACCGCATCGACGAGATCGTGATGTTCGAACCCCTGACGCGCGCGCAGATCGAGCGCATCGTGGAGATGCAGCTCGACGCCGTCACCGGAATGCTGGCCGAGAACGGCATACGGCTCGAATACACCCCTGCGGCCCGCGCCTGGATCGCCGATGCGGGATTCGACCCGCTGTTCGGCGCCCGCCCGGTGAAACGGACCGTGCAGCGCTACGTCATCAACGACCTCTCGAAGCGGATCCTGGCCGACGACGTGCGCCGCGACCGCCCCATCCGCATCGACGCCGGCGACGGCGGCCTGACCTTCTCGAACTGAGCGGCACGGCGGCCGCTCGCGACCTGCCCTGCCCCGCGGCGATTCGCGCCGCGGGGCGTTTTCGTTCCGGCACCGGGGTCCCGTCCGGGCCGGAGCGCACCCCGCACCCGCCGCGGATGCGGAGCCCGGTCGCGGCGGCCGCAAAAAATCGGGCGGCGATTTCGTAATTCGGAATAATGCATTATCTTTGCAACGTAAAATCCCGAAACCGGGCACTCGTCCGGAATTGAAAATCATTGAAAAACGAAAATATGCAGGAAATGGAAGCGCTGGAAGGCAAGAACCTTCCCGAATTGCGCGAAATAGGCAAGGCACTCGGAATCGCCAACGTCACGGTCAAGAAGAAACGCGAACTGATCGAGCTGATCGCCGCGGCGGGCAGCGCCCCCGGCGAGTCCGCGCCCGAGGGCGCCGCAGCGGTCGCACAGCCCGTCAAGCGGGGCCGTCGTCCGCGCATGGCCAAGGCGGAGAGCCCGGAGCTGCCTGCGGCGCCGCACGAGGAGCGTTCCGACCGCGAGACCGCAGCGCCCGAGCCTGCGGCTGAAACCGCGGCGGCGCCCGCCCCCGAATCCGAGCCCAAGCGCCGGGGACGGAAACCCAAGACGCAGCCCGAGGCCAAGACCGCGGAGGCGCCGCAGCAGCACCGCGAAGCGGCGCCCGCAGCCGCCGTGGCCGGCCTCGACGAGGAGGTGATCACCAAGGACGACTTCGCCGGAGAGATCGAGGGCGAGGGCGTGCTGGAGATCATGCCCGACGGCTACGGATTCCTCCGCTCGGCCGACTACAACTACCTCAACTCACCCGACGACATCTACGTGTCGCCCTCGCAGATCAAGCTCTTCGGCCTCAAGCCGGGCGACACGGTGCTCGGCACGATCCGGCCCCCGAAAGAGGGCGAGAAGTACTTCCCGCTGGTGCGCGTGAACGAGATCAACGGCCTGTCGCCCGAGTACATCCGCGACCGCGTGCAGTTCGAGTACATGACGCCGCTCTTCCCGAGCGAGAAATTCTGCCTCACGGGCAAGGGACACAACAACCTCTCGACGCGCGTGGTCGATCTGTTCTCGCCCATCGGCAAGGGACAGCGCGGTCTGATCGTGGCGCAGCCCAAGACGGGTAAGACCATGCTGCTGCAATCCATCGCAAACGCCATCGCCGACAACCACCCCGAGGTCTACATGATCGTGCTGCTGATCGACGAGCGCCCCGAGGAGGTGACCGAAATGGCCCGCAACGTGAAGGCCGAAGTGGTGGCCTCGACTTTCGACGAGCAGGCTTCGCGCCACGTGAAAGTGGCGGAAATGGTGCTCGAAAAGGCCAAGCGCATGGTCGAGTGCGGCCACGACGTGGTGATCTTCCTCGACTCCATCACCCGCCTGGCCCGCGCCTACAACTCGGTGCAGCCCGCCTCGGGCAAGGTGCTGTCGGGCGGTGTGGACGCCAATGCGCTCCACAAGCCCAAGCGCTTCTTCGGCGCCGCGCGCAACACCGAGGAGAAGGGCTCGCTCACGATCATCGCCACGGCGCTCATCGACACCGGATCGAAGATGGACGAAGTGATCTTCGAGGAGTTCAAGGGCACGGGCAACATGGAGTTGCAGCTCGACCGCAAGCTCGCCAACAAACGCGTCTACCCGGCCGTGGACGTGATCGCCTCGGGCACGCGCCGCGAGGACCTGCTGCTGCCCCGCGAGGTGATGAACCGCACATGGGTGCTGCGCAAATACCTCTCGGACATGACGCCCGTGGAGGCCATGGAGTTCCTCCACAAGCAGATGGGCCTTACCGAGAGCAACGAGGAGTTCCTCGCCACAATGAACCACTGATGGGAGCCGAGACGATGAAACGATGGCTGCTGCTTGCGGTCTGCTGCCTGGCCGCGGTCGGCCGTGCGGGCGCCTGGGGACAGAAAGGCCACGACGTTACGGCCTGCATCGCCGAAGCGCACCTCACGCCCGAGGCCGCGGAGCGGATCGGACGCATACTGGGCGGCCGCTCGATGGTCTACGAGGCCAACTGGATGGACCAGGCGAGCCATACCCCGCCCTATGCCGCCACGCTCGCGTGGCACTACTTCAACATCGACGACGGCCGCACGGCCGAGACGCAGCCCCGCAACCCCGCGGGCGACCTGCTGAGCGCCGTGACGGAGCTCGCGGAGCGACTGCGCGACGGAGGGCTGCCGGCCGCGGAGGAGCGCGACGCCCTGCGGATGCTGATCCACCTGGCGGGCGACATGCACTGCCCGATGCATGCGGGCCGCTCGGACGACCGGGGCGGCAACGACATCGCGGTGACGTTCTTCGGCGAGGAGTCGAACCTCCATGCGGTCTGGGACACCGCGCTGCCGGAGGCGGCCCGCCGCTGGAGCTACACCGAGTGGTGCGAGCAGACGGACCGCCTCACGGACGACGAGGCCGCTCTGATCGGCGCCGGCACCCCGTGCGACTGGATCGAGGAGACGCGGGCCCTGTGCAGCGAGGTGTACGAGGCCTCGCCCGCGGGCAGCGACCTCTCCTACGACTACGTCGCACGCTTCGCTCCGGTGGTCGAATTGCAGTTCCTCAAGGGCGGCTACCGCCTGGCGCGGCTGCTGAACGACATCTACCAGTAGCCGAGTGTATGCGCCGGGAGGCCGGAATCGGCTGCCACGGAGGCGGATACCGACATGCGGGGAGAATCGCGCGGAAAAAAATACCGAAAATCGGCGATTGCACACCCCGCGGAAAAGCACGATCTTTGCAATGTCATCCGATGAATCTGGTAAATGTTATTTTGATATATGGTAAAATGCTATAAATAAATATTTTACATAAACAACTCTCGAAATAAAGAAACAAAACAGAAACAGAAACATTTTTTTTCGTGATTTCCCGT
>Ga0073906_1000088_pt1 | contig 145327 bp, 124 predicted proteins | sample Inofromicrocosms_FD_65485 | JGI IMG/M metagenome (GOLD analysis project Ga0073906, IMG submission 65485) | Mouse cecum microbial communities from Vienna, Austria - Inoculum for glucosamine and mucus D2O microcosms | ecosystem: Host-associated > Mammals > Digestive system > Large intestine >...
TGGACGAGTTTTTCGGGATTGCGTTCGACGAAATGGAGGGACGGGACGAAAAATTACAGATGCTCGCCGCGAAGGTTGCGGTGCGCACCCGCTCCGATTCGTTTGTCCGCAAGGTACTGCTCGATTTCGAGGGGGACGAGTTCATCAAAATTGCCATACTGCACGATTTGACGATGCGCAACGAGGATGACTCATTCGGCGTTGTATTCTGTAACGTGTATAAGGAATTTTTTACGCACAGTCTGGAAATAGGCGAACGCAAGAAGGAAGAGTATTTAAAGGCGTTTGCGGACGTATATTCGAAGTTCGCGCTGCTCGGCGAGGAAAACGAGGGGAAAATTTGCGCGGCGGCGGAGGATCTCTATGCAACGATCGAGGAGCTCGGCGTATGGCATTTCGTGGAGGAGCGAGCGTCCTTGGCGGCGGCGATTTATCGGGAAGCGCGTCTCCTTCGCGGAGAACGTTCGTTGGAAGAAATCGTAAAAATGTTTGACGCAAACAGAGAAACGGTAGAAAAAATTCTCAGTTTAATGATGTGAGGAAGTATGAAGCTCGTTGATTTTGACGGATTGTTTGATAAGAAGCTTGCGAAATATATAAAAGAGAATGCGGGGAAGTTTAGCGAAAAGCAGTGGGAGAACCAAATTCCCCGCCTGTACCAAAAGTTCGGCGATACTTATCTCAACGGCGTCGGCGCCACGCCGCGCGAGTATTATAAAAGGATGACGGACGCGGAAATCTGTTTCTGCCTCAAACGGCATATTCTGGAGGGCGTGCCCGTTTCCGACTTCCTCTGCGGGGAGCTCGCAGGGAGGAATTGCCCCAAAGAGCTCGTTGCGCTGCTGTACGAGGATAACGAAGAGCTCGTAACGCTTGCCGTCAATCTGGCGGGGGCGAATGCGGCGGCGTTTGACGCATATTTCGATATTATTAAGGGCGATTACGACCGTGAAATCAAGGATGCGGCGACCGACTGTCTTAAAGCCAACGCCGACGCGGCAAAAGCTCGTGCGCTGGAATTGCTGCGCGAGGGCACGGAGGAGGAGCTGATGCTTGAAATTCTTTCCCGAACCAAGGAACGGGACGACGCCGTCTACGATACGCTGCTGCGCGCATTCCGAGAGAGGGACGATCTGTGTATGAATGCAAGCTATCTGGCGGCATACGGCGACGAGCGCGCGTTGCCCGTACTGCTCGAACGCATCGACGGTGAGGATATCAACTATCTCGAATTTCGGGAATTGAAGTATGCGATCGAGGCTCTCGGCGGAGAGTATACGCGCGAACGTGATTTTTCTGAGGACGAATATTATCGGGAATTACTGGCGCAATCGGAGCTTCCGCCCGACTACGACGTAGTTTCGGGCAGAAAAACGAAAAAGAAAAATTAAAAAAGCTGCATAAACGGACGCTTCGGCTCATAAGGTATTCAAGCAAGGATATCGGCGGAGGCGTTTTTTATGGAAACTTTTAGTGTATACGAGGACGTTGCGGCGCGCACGGGCGGAGAAATTTTCGTAGGCGTCGTCGGACCTGTCCGTACGGGCAAATCGACATTTATCAAGCGGTTTATGCAGGAGCTCGTGCTTCCCGCCGTAGCAGGCGAAAAGCGCAAGCGTTATACGGACGAATTGCCGCAGTCGGCGGCGGGGAAAACGGTGATGACGACCGAACCAAAATTTGTGCCCGAAGAGGGCGCCGAAATCGGCGTGGGAAGTGCAAACGCAAAGGTGCGGCTGATCGATTGTGTCGGTTTTCCCGTCAGCGGCGCGGCAGGCTTCGAGGAAGAGGGAGAGGAACGGCTCGTTCACACCCCTTGGAACGATTCTCCCGTTCCCTTCCGCAGGGCGGCGGAGGAGGGCACGCTTCGCGTCATCCGCGATCATTCGACCATCGGCATTTTAATGACGACGGACGGCTCGGTGGCAGGGATCGGCAGGGAAGCATACGAGGAAGGCGAAGCACAGGCGCTGAGGGAGCTGAAAGTTTCAGGTAAACCCTTTGTTGTCGTGCTGAACTGTAAGGACCCTGCGGGCAGCGAGTCGCTGCGCGCCGAGCTCGAGCAAAAATTCTGTGCGCCCGTTGTGGCGATCAACGCCGAGGAGGCTACGAAAGAACAGCTTGCGGGCGTGCTCGAACGCGTGCTGTACGAATTTCCCGTACTTTCCGTGGACGTTGATTTGCCCGATTGGATGCGCGTGCTCGATGCGGACAGCACCCTGATTTCCGAGGTGCTCGAGGGCATCCGCGCGGTTGCGCCGAAAATCGAAAAAATGAGCGACTGCGCCCTGCTCGACACCATGTTTCAGGACAGCGCAAGGCTTCGTCCGCCCGTTTCGGTAAAGGTGAATGCGGGCTCTGGCGTCGCCACCTGTAAGGTGGAACCGCAGGCGGGCGCGTTTTACGAGGTGCTCGGCGAACAATGCGGCGAGGAAATCAAGGACGATTTCGCCCTGATGAGCTACGTTTCCTCCCTTGCCGAGGCAAAGAAGGTATACGAGCGCGTGGGGCAGGCGTTTTCCGACGCTAAGGAGTTCGGTTACGGTATCGTGCCGCCCGAGCCCGTGGAAATGAGCCTTTCCGAGCCCAGAGTGGTAAAGAAGAGCGGGCGCGTCGGGGTCAATTTGCACGCGGACGCGCCGAGCTACCATATAATTCGGGTAGATGTTTCGGGCGAAGTCCGTCCCGCCCTCGGCGGCGAGGAACAGAGCGAGGCGTTTGCCAAGCAGCTTGCTGAAAGTATGCAGAGCGAACCCGAGCGTGCGTGGAACACGAATATGTTCGGCAGGACCTTAAAGGAGATGCTCGGCGAAGAGCTGTTTTTAAAAAACCGTTCGATGGGCGACGGCGTTCGCAGGAAGATGCGAAAGACGGTTACGCGCATCGTCAACGAGGGGAAGGGCGGCGTCATCTGCATTTTGTTATAACGATGGGAGGGAAAGATAAAACTTTCCCTCCTTTTTCAAAATTTGTAAAAAATTTTCGTGCAAGCTCTTGAAATTTTTTCGGTTTTACTTTATAATAAAACAGTAAAGAAATAAGTGCAATAAAAGCGCTTATATCAGGGAGAAAGGAATGGAAGAAAAACGATACTTAGAGCAGGGCGCAACCGCGCTCGGGATCGAGTTCGGGTCCACGCGCATCAAAGCTGTGCTCGTGAACGCGGACAACGTGCCGATTGCCTCCGGCAGCCACGATTGGGAAAACCGCTTCGAGGGCGGGATTTGGACGTATACGCTCGACGATATCAAGAATGGCTTGCAGGATACGTACGCAAAGCTGAAAGCGGACGTCAAGGAAAAGTACGGCATTACGCTTACGAAGGTGGGCGCTATCGGCTTTTCCGCAATGATGCACGGATATATGGTGTTCGATAAGGCGGGAAAGCTTTTGGTACCCTTCCGCACCTGGCGCAACAATAACGCGGAGGCGGCGGCGAGCGAGCTGACGAAACTTTTTAATTATCATATTCCTGCGCGTTGGTCGGTGGCGCACCTGTATCAAGCGATCTTAGATAATGAACCTCACGTAAAGGATATCGACTTTCAGACGACGCTCGAGGGCTACGTCCACTGGTTGCTGACGGGCGAAAAGGTAATAGGAATCGGAGAGGCTTCGGGTATGTTCCCCGTCGATCCCGAAACCAAACAGTACGATAAAAAGATGACGGTTGCGTTCGATAAAATACTTGCCGAACGTAAGCTGCCTTATAAGACGCATGATATTTTGCCCAAAATTCTGGCGGCGGGCGAAGTTGCGGGTGCGCTTACCGCGTTCGGCGCAAAATTCTTAGACCCTGCGGGAGATTTGCAAGCGGGGATTCCGCTCTGTCCGCCCGAGGGGGACGCGGGCACGGGAATGGTGGCTACCAATTCCGTGAAGCGGCGCACGGGCAACGTTTCGGCGGGAACGAGCGTGTTTGCAATGATCGTGCTCGAAAAGGAGCTTTCCAAGCCGTATCCCGAAATCGACCTTGTAACCACGCCCGTCGGCGATCTCGTCGGCATGGTGCATTGTAACAACTGCACTTCCGATTTAAACGGCTGGGTGAATATGTTCGGGGATTTCGCAAAGCTTGCAGGTTTGGATATTCCCAAATGGAAGTTGTACGATATGCTCTATTTCGAGGGCGAAAAGGGCGACAAGGACTGCGGCGGGCTCGTTGCGTATAACTGTGTTTCGGGCGAAAACATTACCGAAATCCAGAAGGGCAGACCGCTCTTCGTGCGGACGAGCGAAAGCAAGTTCAACCTTGCCAACACCATGCGCGCGCATCTGTATTCGGCGTTCGCCGCGCTGAAAATCGGCTGCGACATCATGTTGAAGGAAGAGGGCGTCGGGCTTGACCGCATCACGGGGCACGGCGGGATCTTCAAGACGGAGCGCGTCGGGCAGAGCTTTCTGGCAGCGGCTTTGGGCGTACCCGTAACACTGATGAAAACGGCGGGCGAGGGCGGCGCCTGGGGCATGGCGATCCTCGCCAACTACCTCGTCGAAAAACGGGCGGGGGAAACGCTCGACGACTATCTCGAAAACAGAGTGTTTGCGGGACAGGAGGGCGTAACGCTTGCGCCGAACGCCGAGGACGAAAAGGGCTTCGAACAGTTTATACAGCGTTATAAAAAGGGACTTCCCGCCGTGCGCGCGGCAGTCGACGGATTAGATTGAGGGGGATAAACGTATGTTGGAAGAATTGAAACAAAAAGTTTTAAAGGCAAACCTCGACCTTGTAAAAAACAAGCTGGTGCTGTTTACTTGGGGCAACGTCAGCGAAATCGACCGTAAAACGGGGCTTGTCGTCATCAAGCCGTCGGGCGTGGATTACGACGGGATGACTGCGGACGACATGGTCGTCGTCGATTTGGACGGCAAGGTAGTGGAGGGAAATTTGCGCCCGTCGTCCGACACGCCGACGCACCTTGAATTTTACAAGGCTTTCCCGAACGTGGGCGGAGTTACGCATACCCATTCCACGTTTGCAACGGCTTGGGCGCAGGCAGGAAGAAGCATTCCGTTTTACGGAACGACGCACGCCGACTATTTTTACGGCGACATTCCCTGCGCGCGCTCGTTGACGAAGGAGGAAATCGAGGGCGAGTACGAAAAAAACACGGGGCTTGCGATCGTCGAAAAGTTTAAAAACGATAAGCTCGATCCCATCGAAGTTCCGGGCGTGCTCATTCAGAGCCATGGAGTGTTTGCGTTCGGAAAGGACGGAGCGAACTCCGTGTACAACGCAACGGTCATCGAGGAGGTTGCCAAGATGGCGACGATTACCGAAGCGGTCAATCCGAACGTACAGCGCGCGGACAAGTTTATGATGGACAAGCATTATCTGCGCAAGCACGGAAAAAACGCTTACTACGGTCAGAAGAAATAAAAAATCCGAAAGCATACGTCGGTTTATCCTGTGTTTGCTTCCGGTCAAACAATACAAAAAACAAAAATTATTATTAGGGGTATTTAAAATGAAAGAAAAAGTAGTTTATTGGCTTACGGGTTCGCAGACGCTTTACGGCGACGACGTCCTTGCGCACGTTGCGCAGCACTCCGAAGAAATGGCGAATTATGTTAACGGGTTCGTTCCCGTTACCGTAAAGTACCTGACGACGTGCAAGAGCTCTGACGAAGTCGTGGAAGCCGTAAAAAAGGTTAACGCAGACGATAACTGTATCGGTATCGTTACCTGGTGCCATACCTTTTCGCCTGCGAAGATGTGGATCAAGGGCTTGAAGATGCTGCAAAAGCCCATGTGCCATTTTGCAACGCAGTACAACGAGAAACTGCCTTACGACACCATCGACATGGACTTCATGAACGAGAATCAGGCTGCGCATGGCGACAGGGAATTCGGCTATATCGTAACCCGTCTGCGTATGGATAACAAGGTCATCGTCGGTTACTACAAGGATCCCGAAGCGTTAAAGGAGCTCGCCTCCTGGTGCAGGGTGGCGGCGGGGTACGCGTTCTCCAAGTCGGTCAAAGTATGCCGTTTCTCCGATAATATGCGCGACGTTGCGGTTACCGAAGGCGACAAGGTGGAGGCGCATATCGACCTCGGCTGGCAGGTGGACTATTATCCCATCGGGGATTTGGTGGACTATATTAACGAGGTTACCGAAGCAGAAGTCGACGCCATGATGGCGGAGTATGCTAAGAAATACACGATGGGAACGAAGCGCGTGGAGGTCGTGCGCGAACAGGCGAAGTACGAAATCGCCATGGATAAATTCTGCAAGGATAAGGGAGGATATATCGGCATTGTCGACCATTTCGGGTCGCTGCACGGCATGAACCAGTTGCCGGGGCTTGCCATTCAGGACTTGCAGAGCAAAGGCTACGGCTTCGGCGCGGAAGGGGATTGGAAGATTGCGGCGCTCGGCGCGGTGATGCAATACATGGCGGATCAGAAGGGCACGGGGCTTATGGAGGACTACACTTACGATTTGAAGGACGGGTTGTGTCTCGGCGCTCATATGTTGGAGGTTTCGCCGCAGTTTGCGGCAACGAAGCCCGAAATTCAGGTTCATCCCTTGGGCATCGGAGGCAAAAGCGATCCGGCGCGCTTAGTGTTCGAGGGGATCTCTGCGCCCGAAGCGGTTGCGGTTTCCATGATTGATATGGGCGACAGACTACGCTTGATCGTGCAGAAAATCGAGCTTGTGAAATATCCCAAAAAGATGCCAAATCTTCCTGTCGGCGGACTGATGTGGAAGTATCAGCCCAACTTCAAGGACGGTGTTGCTGCTTGGATTTACGCGGGCGGCGCGCATCACACGGTGGTTTCCTCCGTGGTTACGGCGCAGGAGATGGTGGATATCGGTAATATGTGGGGCATGGAAGTCGTTTTGATCGACGAAAAAACGGAAATCAACGAATTCAAGAAACAGCTCCTTTGGTCGGACGCCGTTTGGAAAACGAGAAGATAAAAAGGTGAGTTACGGGGCGGAGCTGCGGCACCGCCCCCGTATTTTGCGGGAGAGATTATGTTTTTAAAGTCGTTCACGTTCGGAAATACGGAGGCGTACTATGCGGAAACGCCCGTTGCAGGGCAGTCGGGCAAGACGACGGTGGGGCTTGCACTCTATCCGCGCGGTTACTGTGCATCTCCCGAGCAGTTGGTATACGACAGTTTGGTGCAGGTCGCCTTTCGGGGCGACGACACGCTCGTAGATTATTCGTCGGGTATCACGATGCGAAATCGCGAGGGCAGCGTTTTAAGTGTTGTCGAGCAGCAAAGCGGAGACCGCGGCGTGCTGACCTGTCTTACCGACGGAAAGGGCAATTTTTATACCCATCATCTTGAATACGAGCCCGCAACGCAAGTCTTTACGATGTATGTCGATTATGAAAATCAGTCGGCGGAAACGCGCACGCTCGAAATGCTGTCGAGCTTTTCGCTGAGCGGAATCGCATCCGCGCAAAGCGGTTTACAAAGCGTTGCGGGCTTGCGTTTGAGGAGGATGCGCAGCGCGTGGTCGCGGGAATGCCGCGTTACGGACGAGATGTTTTCCGACCTTGCCATGGAACCGAGCTGGGCGAACTACGGATTAAAGTGCGAGCGCTGGGGGCAGGTCGGAAGTATGCCGAACCGCGGTTATTATCCTTTTGTAGCAGTCGAAGAAGCGGGCTTTTGTCTTGGCGTTCAGTTGGAGGCGCCCGCGTCGTGGCAAATGGAGCTCTGCCTCGAACGGAACGGCTGCGCGCTTTCGGGCGGGCAGGGCGATTTTGAGTTTGCGCATTGGTGCAAGGAAATTTTCCCGCAGGAAAGGTATCGCACGCGCAAGGCATTCGTAACGGTTAAATACGATTTTCTTTCGGCGTGCAACGCCTTCGTTCATTTTTTCGATTCGCGGCTGAACGTTCCGTCGGGCGAAGAGGACTTGCCTGTCATTTTCAACGAGTATTGCACAACTTGGGGCAATCCCACCGAAGAAAATATCGACAAAATTCTCGACGCTCTCAAGGGGCTTCCTGTGGAAACATTCGTTATCGATGCGGGCTGGTATAAGCCCGAGGGCAAGGAATGGGGCAACGCCGTCGGCGATTGGGCGGAAAGTAAAGAGGTGTTTCCCAACGGAATTTCCGCCGTAACCGATAAAATCCGTGCCGCAGGTATGCGCGCGGGCGTTTGGTTCGAATACGAAATCGCGGGCAGGGATAGTAAGGCGTTTTTCCGCGAGGAGCTGTTGTTAAAGCGCGGCGGAAAGACGATTACCTGTAAAAACCGTCGTTTTTTCGATTTGCGCCTGCCGGAAACGGAATGCTATTTGCAGGAACGGCTGGTAAACTTTTTAAAAGAAAAGCATTTTACTTACTTAAAAATCGACTATAACGACGCATACGGACTGGGGTGCGACGGCGCGGAATCGCTCGGCGAAGGGGGAAGACAGGTGGCGGAAAAGAGCGTCTGCTGGCTGGATAAGTTGCGGCGGGAGATTCCCGAGCTCGTCATCGAAAACTGTTCCTCGGGCGGAAGCCGCATTGAACCGCTACGCATGAATAAGGTTTCGATGTGCTCCTTTTCGGACGCGCACGAATGTGCGGAAATTCCGCTTGTTGCGGCAAACGTATCGCGCGTAATTCCCGCGCGTCAGTCGCAGATTTGGGCGGTTTTGCGCAAAGGCGAGCCTGATTCGCGTACGGTTTATTCTCTCTGCGCCGCGTTTATCGGCAGAATCTGCCTTTCGGGCGACGTTACGGAGCTGACGGAGCAGAAGAGAGAATTGCTTCTTTCGGGTTTGAATTTCTATGCGGAAGTCAAGGATATCGTACGCTTCGGGGACATCGCGGAGATCGACTGCAACGTCGAATATTACCGCTCGCCGAAGGGACGGCAGGTATACCGCAAGGAATACAACGGGCGGCAGCTCGTGCTCGTGCACTTTCTCGAGTGTCGGGACGAGCTTGAAATTCCGCTCGACGGGTATCGCGTGGATTGTACCTATACCGATTTAAACTTCGAAGAAGCGGACGGACGGTTAACGGTTTACGGCGAACCGTTTCATGCGGGCGCGTTCCTGCTTGTGAAAGAGAACGGTTGACAATTCTCTTTAAATCTTATATAATATCATAGGGTGAATGAATGGATTATCAACAAACGAAGGAGCTGCTCTCCGAAAAGGGACAGTTGCAATTATTGGAGCAATTCGACGCGCTTTCCGAAGAGGGAAAGGCGGAGCTGCTGCGGCAAATCGAAAAGATTGATTGGACGGTTTTAAATTCTCCCTCTGCGCCGCACGCAGGGGAGACGGAGCCGCTTACGGGGCTGAGTCTGCGTGAAATCGAAAAGAATAGGGAAGAATACTCCGCGCTCGGCGTAAAACTTATTCGGGAGGGCGCGCTCGGAGCGGTATTGCTTGCGGGCGGTCAGGGGACCCGTCTCGGTTCGGATGCCCCCAAAGGCGCGTTCAATATCGGTATTACCCGTCCGCTGTATATTTTCGAGTGTCTGATTCAAAACCTTTTAAATATTTTAAAGCCGATCGGTGCATTCGTTCCGCTGTATATCATGACGAGCGAAAAGAACGACGAGGAAACGCGGGCGTTTTTGTCGTCGCACGCTTATTTCGGTTACCCCGAAGAATACGTAACTTTTTTCGTGCAGGATATGGCGCCTGCCACCGACTTCGGGGGGAAGGTTCTGCTTGAAGCGCAGGGTAGGCTTGCGTTGTCGCCCAACGGCAACGGCGGGTGGTTTTCTTCGCTTCTGCGCGCAGGACACGTTGCCCGTATGCGTGAGAGGGGCGTGAAGTGGCTGAACGTGTTCGCGGTGGATAACGTGCTGCAACGTATTGCAGACCCTGTATTCTTGGGCGCGACGGCAATGGCGGGCGCGCCATGCGGCGCAAAGACGGTAAAAAAGCGCAATCCCGAAGAGCGGGTGGGGGTTCTCTGTAAGCGCGGAGGGTTGCCGGACGTCATCGAATATTACGAGCTCGACGAAGCCACGGCGAATTTGCGCGACGGAGCGGGCAATCTGCTCTATGCCGACGGCGTCATTTTAAACTATCTCTTTCAGGTTTCCCGTTTGGAGGAGATTGCAGCCGCCAAAATTCCCGTACATCGGGTAAAGAAGAAGGTGCCTTACTTCGACGGAACAAGGACGATAACACCTGCGTCGGAGAATGCCTACAAGTACGAAACGTTGATTCTCGACATGATACGCCTGACGGGAGACTGTCTTTCCTTCGAAGTGGAACGGGAACGGGAATTTGCGCCGATCAAGAACGCAACGGGTACCGACAGTGTTGAAACGGCACGCGCGCTATTGCAGAAAAACGGAGTGAAGTTATGACGAAGGACGTAGAACGCATGGCGGAACAGCTTGTTCGGCTGAATGCCTGCATGAAAGAGCTGTTCGATAAGGGCAACGTTGCGCTTTTTACCGAAATGAACGCGGCAATCAAAGAGATACATAAGATTGAACGGGCGGCGGATTCTCCTGCGATTCGTGCTGTTGGCGTGGATTTGGGAATTATCTACGAAAATTTCGATATGATTATTGCCGTTTTACGCACCACGGAAGACGGCGTTATCGATTCCGCTGCACAGACGGCGCTCAATCGGCTGTTACACAATATCGACTTGTCGGTAATTAAAATCGCCCGCGAATTCGAAATGATTTAACCCTTTTTCTTTAACGCAATCATACGAACGAAGTTCTGCAAGGAGTAACGATATGTCAAAAAAATCCAATCGGAAAAGAGCAGCGAAGCGTGCGTACCGCGAAGCGGAAAAAGCCGCCAAGCGCAATCCCAAAGCGCTCTGGGCGGTAATCGCAATCCTTTTGGTGCTCGTCATCGTTGCGGGCGCAGTGCTCTTTTGGCTGTATCGCAGCGGTAAAATCGACGCATGGAAGAACGGCGGCAACGATTCGGGTATCAACTCGGGCGGGAATCCGGGCGGCGGCGACGGTTCGGGCGGCAATCAGGGCGGCTCGAATACGGGCATCGGTATGGGCGCGGCGGAAGATATCGCTTCCGCTGATTTTTCCATACATTTTTTGGAACTCGGCGTTTCCAATGCGGGCGACTGCGTTTTGATAAAGTCAGGAAATACCGAAGTTCTGATTGACGCGGGAGCAAAGAGCGCGACGGCGCCTACAAAAGCTATGCTTGATTACGTTGCGAAATACTGTACGGACGGGGTACTGGAATACGTGATCGCAACTCATGCGCACGAAGACCATATTGCGGGATTTGTGGGGCAGGCGCAGGACGGTGCGCGCACGGGATTTTTGTATCAGTACAAAATCGGAACGATTATTCAGTTTGCGCGCCATAAAACGACGAGTCAGATTTATCAGCGTTATACGGAGGCGGTGGAATACTGTGCGGGTGAGGGGACGAACGTTTATACGGCACTCGACTGCGTTACCGAGACTAACGGCGCAAAGGCAACTTATTACCTCGACGATGCGCAGACGGTTTCGATGAACATTCTCAATCAAAAGTATTACAGTCAAAATTCAAGTTCCGAAAACAATTATTCCGTGTGTATGCTTTTAACGCAAAAGCTTGCTTCGGGCGAAAACAATTATTTGTTTACGGGGGATTTGGAAAGCTCCGGGGAAAGTTCGCTTGTAGACATGAATCCCGATTTGCCGCATTGCGTGCTTTACAAGGGCGGACATCACGGCTCGTCGACTTCATCCTCCGATAAGCTTCTCGATAAAATCACGCCGGACAACATTGCAATCTGTACCTGTGCGGGTACGTACGAATACGCCGATAAGCCGACTGCGGATAATCCGAACAATTATCTCAATACGTTTCCCACGCAGGAAGCAATCGACCGAATGAGTAAGCATACCGATAAAATATACGTAACGACGCTTGGAATTATCGACGTGGACAATAATTACAAAACAACGGGATTTACTTCCATGAACGGAAACATTGTGTTTTACTACGGCAAGGGGAAGGAGGAGAATGACAGTTCGCTCAAACTCTGGTGCTCGAACAATACGACGATTCTGAAAGAGACGGAATGGTTCCAAGCCAACCGAACGTGGAACGGAGTATAGCGGTATGGCGGAAATCACGGCAATCACGCCGCAAAAAAAGGACAAGTCCCGCTGTAATATCGAGCTGGACGGCAAATTCTTTTGCGGAATGAAGCTGGAAACGGTGATGAAGAATCGCTTAAAGGCGGGCATGAGCGTCGATACCGAATTTCTTTCCCGTTTGCAGATGGAAAGCGAAAAGCTTACGGCGCTCGATAAAGCGTTGACGCATATTACCGTTTCCATGAAAACGGAAAAGGAAATCCGCGATTATCTTACAAGGAAAGGATATCTGTCCGACGTTCTCGACTACGTCGTGGAGAAAATGAAAGGATACGGTTATCTTGACGACGCTGTGTACGCCAAGAGTTACGCGGAAAACGCTTCGGCGAGAAAGGGCAGGCGCATGATCGCGGCAGAGCTCAAACGGAAAGGCGTATCTGACGAACAGATCAAGGGCGCGCTCGACGGCTTGACGGGAGAGACGGAGAGCGCGAAAAGGCACTTTGAAAAGTATATGCGCGGCAAGACCTACGATCGTCCGACCCTACAAAAGGCGTTTCGGCATTTACTGTCCAAAGGTTACGACTACGAAACGGCGCGCGCGGCAATAAGCGGGGCGGATGATGAAGATTGAACTCATTGAAACTACGGATTCAACCAACGCTTATATCAAGCGGTATGTCGGCGCGGAGGAAAACGTCATCGTGTGTGCCGCGCGCCAAACGGGCGGCAAGGGAACGAAGGGACGTTCGTTTTCTTCCGAAGCGGGGGGTGTGTATCTCTCCGCACTTACGTTTTATCGCGATTTTCCCGCAAAGGAAGCTTTCCGTGTTATGACTCATGCGGCGGTTGCCGTTTGCCGTACAGCGGAGGCATTCGGTGCCGTCCCCGAAATCAAGTGGGCGAACGATGTGTTTGTTTACGGAAAGAAGCTTTCTGGAATCCTCATTGAGAATCAGGTGGAGAACGGGCGGCTGAAATACAGCATCGTCGGCATCGGAGTAAACGCCTGCAACGACCTTTCGGCGGTCAGAGACGTTGCTGTCAGTTTGTCGGAGGCGTGCGGGCGGAAGATTTCCGCAGAGGAGGCGCGCGGCATACTGATTGAAAATTATTTGCGGGAAGATACGTTCGACGACTATCTGTCCTACGTGCGCTTTCTCGGACGAGAGGTGGAAATCGCCGAGGGAAATGAGACGTATCGGGCGCAGGCAGTGCAAATACTCGGCGACGGCAGACTGCAAGTAAAAAAGAACGGACAGATCAGAACGCTGTCCGCGGCAGAGATAAAACTGAGGTTATAGCAATGTTTTTTTCATACGATTACAAGCAGTCGCACGAGGCGGACAGAAGGGCAGTGATGCAGGGGACGCCCGCACGCGTTTTCATGGAGCGGGCGGGGCTTGCGCTTGCAGATACGGTGGAGGCTGCAATGAATGCGGTCGAAGCGGACGAAGCGCTCTTCGTTTGCGGCGGCGGCAACAACGGCGGGGACGGATTTATCGCGGCGCGGCTTTTGGCAGAGCGCGGAAGGGCGACGCAGATTCTCTGCCTCGCCGAAAAGTTTTCAAGCGATTGCGCCCGCGCCAAAATCAGATATAAGGGCGAGGTTCTGGGCAGGATTCCGCGTCGACGGTATGCCCTCGTTGTGGACTGTGTCCTCGGTACGGGGCTTTCGCGCACACCCGAAGGCGACGCTGCGGCGCTGATTGCCTTTATCAACTCGAATGGGGCGTACGTTGTTTCCTGCGACGTTCCAAGCGGACTGTCGGATAACGGTATTGCCCTAACGCCCTGCGTCCGCGCTGACGAAACGCTTACGATGGGGTACATAAAGAACGCGTTGACGCTTGCCGACGGTGTGGACGTTGCAGGTCGGGTGAGTATCGCGGACATCGGAATCTCTACTCCCGATAAGGGTACGCGCGTCTGGGAAGACGAGGACGTTGCTACCTATTTTCCATATAAACGCAGTAACGTGAATAAGGGAACGTTCGGCAAGGCGTATCTGCTGAGCGGCGGTACTCGGATCGGCGCGGTAACGCTGTCGGCACGAGCCTGTCTGCGCTCAGGGTGCGGCTATACTTTCGTATGTGTGCCCGAGGCGTATGCGGCGCAACTGGGGGTGGCGATGCCGTCGTGCGTCGTGGGGGATTTTCATGGGTTAAACGCCGAGATACTTTCTGCCGACGCCGTTGCGCTCGGGATGGGTGCGGGTGCCAACAAGGAGTTATACGAGCTTGTCGTCGGGCTTTTGAACGAGTATCAAGGGACGCTGATTCTTGACGCGGACGCGCTGTCCGCGCTTGCGGCGTACGGCATGGAACCGCTGAAAAAGAGCGCCTGCGAAGTAATTTTGACGCCGCACCCCAAGGAGTTCTCCCGTCTGACAGGCAGGAGCGTGAAGGAGATCCTTGACGACGCGCTTCCGCTTGCGGGGGAGTTTGCACGAGAATACGGCGTTACGGTGATTCTGAAAAACAACCGTTCGATTATCAGTAACGGAATTCAGACGGTAATTAATTCCACGGGGACGCCCGCCCTCGCAAAGGGGGGAAGCGGAGACGTGCTGTCGGGATTGCTGGTCGGAACCTGCGCCCGCGGGGTGTCCGCGTTTGAGGCGGCGTGCGTATCGAGCTTTATTCTGGGGCGTGCGGGCGAGCTTGCCGAGGAGGAAACGGGCGATTACGGAACTACGCCCGAGGACGTGATTTTAAAGATTCCGCAGGCAATAGCGTCCGTTCGGCAGTAAATCAACAAGAGAAATGCCCCCAAAGGAGGGCATTTTTTAAATATTTATAGTATTATGCCACACATAATACGTGATTTTAGGTAGATTGGGCGTAACCGAAGCTTCTTACGGTTACGGCGAGCAGCATGAGAACGGTGCCCGATACGAGGTAATAAACGGGAAAGAAGGTAAACAGGCTCATAAACAGCAGCAGAATTCCGCTCGTAAAAAACGGGCGCGCGCTCTTCTTGGAAAAGATTCGCCGAAAGGTCCGCTTTGCGCTTTTGCGCGGAACTTCGCCCAGAATCAAGGGGGAGGGCACGGTGTCCGTGCGGGAAAAAAGGGAGTATATTTCGTTTCCCTTCATGGTTTTCAGTCCGAACCGATCGAGCAGTTTTTCCGCTTCTGCGGTCAAATCGTTGCAGACGAGAGTGAACTGTGAGCCGTGATATTCGCGGATAAGTTTTGCGATTTCATCGGCGGAGATGGGTTGCATGGAGAAGCGGGGCAGGTATAATCCGTCCGCCTCCAAGCCGTCTCCCTCGCAGTGCGCGTTCTCCTTTCCGTCCGCTTTGAACGCAAGAAGCAACGCGGCGCGGACGCGCTCTTCTTTTTCAAGCGCAAGATGTAAAAGGAGAGCGTCGCGTTCCTCCCGCTCTTTTTTGCTTAAGTTGCGCTTGCGGTGGTTTCGGTAAGCAATGAGAAAGACAATGCCTGCCGCAGACAGAGCAAATAAACAAGCGAGCGCTACGGAAAGGGCAAGCGAAATTTTGAAGTACCTGAGAAATCCGACGGATAAAAAGAATGCGGCGACGCCGTAAAAGAGGACGTCGGCGATCAAGGGAAAATCTATTTTTTTCATACCGTAATTTTTGACGCGTTTTGCGCAAATTAAACTTGCAAATAGGGAAAAAATATTGTATAATTGAAGTATGTTCAACGGTGAAAAATTATGAGAGTCGGTCTGTTCGGCGGCTCCTTCGACCCCGTCCACAGAGAGCACGTGCGCCTCGTTGCGGCGGCGATCCGCGCGCTTGCATTGGACGAAATCGTTATCATCCCATCTTTTGTTGCGCCTCATAAGCGGAACGGGGCGGTTGCTTCTGCGGAAAACCGACTTGAAATGGCGGAAATCGCCTTTCAAGGGATAAAAAAGGCACAAATCAGCGATCATGAAATATTCCGCGGGGATACAAGCTTTACTTATCTGACGGCGGAGTACTTTGCAAAAGCGTATGCGGGAGCGGAGCTGTACTGGCTCGTGGGCGCGGATATGCTTGAAGATTTTTTTTCTTGGAAGCTGCCGGATCGGATTCTGTCCTGCGTTACGCTTGCCGCTTGCGGGAGGGGGAATTTATCCTGTGATTTGCACGAGCGGTTTCGGGCGCGTTTTCATCGGGATTTTGTTTCCGTTCCTTTCTGCGGGGAGGAGGTGTCGTCTACCCGCATCCGTGTGGCGATTGCCTTCGGAAAGAAAACGGAGGATTTGCCCGAAGGAGTACGGCGGTATATCGACGAAAGGGGGCTGTATACGCACCCTGCGATTGCGCCCGCGCTCGCACTTGAAAAGCAGGAGCGTCGGGAACACAGCTATCGCGTTGCTCTGCTTGCGGCGGAGTGCGCACCCCGCTACGGCATTTCCCAAAAGAAGGCGATCCTTGCCTCGGCGTTGCATGATTGCGGAAAATACGTTCCTCTGTCGTCGCCCTTACTTTGCGGGTTCTCTCTGCCCGACGGCGTGCCTGCGCCCGTTGTGCATCAATATACGGGTGCGTACCTTGCCGAGCACGCATTCGGCGTAACGGACGAGGAGGTGCTCGACGCGATCCGTTATCACACGAGCGGCAGGGAGGACATGACGCCGCTGGGAAAGCTTATTTTTCTGGCGGATATGTTGGAAGAGGGGCGCGAATTTCCCGAGGTAGAACGATTGCGCGCGGCGTTGAAACGGGACTTGGACGAGTGTCTATTACTCTGTTTCGAGCATCAGAACGCCTACCTTGAAGCGAATCAAAGCAAAGGTTGCGAGATATATTCTCTGACGAAAAAGGCTTATAATTGGATAAAAAGCAAAAAATCATAGTATTATGCCATGCATAATACGTAAAAAAATCAAAAAAGAGGTTGTTTATGGAAGGATATGAATTGGCGAAGGCTTGCGCAAAGGCGCTTGCGGCAAAAAAAGCGAAGGATATACTGTTGGTGAACGTCGGCGAACAAACGGTGGTATGCAGTTACTTCGTTATTGCAAGCGGAACGAGCACGACGCAGGTGCGCGCGCTCGGCGACAACGTGGAAGAGGAGTTGGAAAAAGCGGGCGTAACCGCTCTGCGCAAGGAGGGATTGCGCGAGGGGCGCTGGGGCGTCGTCGACTACGGAGACGTTGTCGTGCATATCTTCAACGAGGAGTCCCGCCTGTTCTATTATCTCGAACGGCTCTGGGATTCGGGAAGAAACGTCGAGCGGTATACGGACGACGATACCGGGTCGAAGGGCTAATCTTTAAAACGGATTTGTTTGGGTTTATCGTATTCCGTTTTGGCGCGCTTTTTCTTTTTCTCGACGAGGTAGTACACGGGCTCGGGTTCTTTGGGTTTCGGCTTTTCGGGGGGAAGCTTTTTTCGAAGCGTGCGCCAGCCGAGCCGCGCAAGGCGGAATGCGTGTACGAGGATGATACAGATAAGGAGAATGCAGCACGTCCAAAAGACGCCCATTCCTTGAACGGAGAGGAGATTCATACCAAGAATTGTACTCTCTTTTTTTTGTCATAAAATAGCTAAGAAAAGAATATTTTTAAATGTTTTCGGGAATAATCGCTTCGTATGGAAGGAACGGTTTTATCCAAAAAAGAAATTACGGAATACGAAGAGTTTAAAAGAGAGCGGCGGGAGCGAGAGGTAACCTTTACTTTGAAGCGTTTGGAAATCGACGCGGCGCGGCGGGAAACTGACCGGTACGCGCTGAATGCCGCCTGCGATCTTGTAAAGAAAACGGGGGCTGCGGCAATCGCAGTGTTTCCCGTAAACGTTTCGGCGGCGCGGCGCCGAATGGGCGAAGGGGAGCCGATCGTATCGTGTGTGGCGGGCGGAACGGGCGAAAGTCTGATTTCCGTAAAAAAAGCGGAGGCGAAGCGTGCCGCGCGGCAGGGCGCCAAGGAGATACGGCTCGTGCCCTGCTACTCCGCCCTTTTCGGCGGGAACTTCGCCTATTTGAAGCGGGAAATCAGGCGCGTGAAGCGCTCGGTGAAGAAGTGTGTGCTGGTCTATTCGCTCGACGACCGTTCGCTGAGCGAGGCGGAGATAGAGCGGGGTGTGCGAGCGGCGTGCGAAGCCAAAGCAGACGCGGTATCGGTACGCGGGGAAATCGATTTGATCATGCTCGCCGTGCGGCTGAGCGCGGGACGGGTGCGCGTAGACGCTTCGGGCGTAGAGAACGCCGAGCAGCTGCGTCTGCTCGTAAAGGCGGGCGCGGCGCGGGGGATGACGCGTTTCGCGGCTGAAATCGAAAAGGAATTGTATTGCGCTGCGGAGGAGGGCGGCTTCGTCGAGGGGATCCCCATAACCGAAACGGAAAGCGGCGATACGGCAGACCGGGGAACGGAGAACGAAAATTGAAACGGAAAACCCGCGCGAAAAAGCGCGGGTTTAAAATTACGACGCAAAAATCCCGATTTTTTGTGTAATCGATACGAAATTCTCGAAAAGCACCTAAAAATGCTTTGCGTTTTTTTTAAATTATTGTAAAATAGATTAGTATATCTATACTATTTAAAATAACGTGTAGGAAATCCCGCGGGGGTTTCCGGGAAGGAGCAATACTTTATGGGTCTTATCACGCGCGGAGAAAGCCGCAGAAGCATCAAAAAACTGACGAAGAAGGCGCTTCGGGTAGAAGCGCTCGAACCGAAGTACGCCGCAATGAGCGATGCGGAGCTGAAAGCGCAGACGGGAATTTTAAAGGATCGGCTGAAAAACGGAGAAACGCTCGACGACATTCTCCCCGACGCATTTGCGGCGCTGCGCGAAGCGAGCGCGCGCGTTCTCGGCATGAAGCATTTCCGCGTTCAGATTATCGGCGGCATCTGTCTGTTTCAGGGGCGGATCGCCGAAATGAAGACGGGAGAAGGAAAGACGCTTGTTGCAACGCTCCCCGCGTACCTCGAAGCGCTGTCGGGCAGAGGGGTGCATATCGTAACGGTCAACGATTATCTTGCCCGCCGCGATGCGGAATGGATGGGCAAAGTGCATAGATTTATGGGGCTTACGGTCGGCGTGGTCGTCCCCGGTATGGAAGACGACGAAAAGCGCGCGGCGTACGCATGCGACATTACTTACGGAACGAATAACGAGTTCGGGTTCGACTATCTGCGCGACAACCTGAAATCCGACTTGAAGCTTATGGTGCAGCGCGAGCTCAACTTTGCCATCGTCGACGAGGTGGACTCTATTTTGATCGACGAAGCAAGAACGCCGCTCATTATTTCGGGTAAGGGCGAGCAATCCTCCTCGCTGTACGAGCAAGTCGACCGCTTCGTGAGAACGTTGAAGGGCGGCTTCGACGACGACTTGAAGGACGCGGAAAACGCGGAAAAGAACCGTAAAAAGAACGATTCGAGCGCGCAGAAGCTGCAAAAGGCGGAGGAACTCGAATGGGATTACGTTATCGAGCGGAAGGACAAGCAGGTTCAGCTTACCGAATACGGCGCGGAAAAAGCGGAAAAATTCTTCAACATCGACAATGTGGCGGACATCGCCCACCAGTCGCTCAACCACCATATCCAGCAGGCGCTTAAAGCGCATCATCTTTTCCACCTCAACGAAGAGTATATTATCAAGGACGGCGAAATCATCATCGTCGACGAGTTTACGGGGCGTCTGATGATCGGACGCCGTTATTCCGACGGCTTGCATCAGGCAATCGAAGCGAAGGAAGGGGTGAAGATTCGGGAAGAGAATAAGACGTTTGCAACGATTACCTTCCAGAATTATTTCAGACTCTACCGCAAACTCTCGGGAATGACGGGTACCGCCAAGACGGAGGAGGGCGAATTCCGTACGATTTACTCTCTCGACGTCGTGGAGATTCCTACCAACAGACCGATAAAGAGGATCGACATGCACGACAGGGTGTTTGCGACGGTAGACGGTAAGAAGAAGGCGATCGTCAGGGAGATTGCCGAGCGGCACGAAAAGGGACAGCCCATTCTCGTGGGTACCGTATCGGTAGAGAAATCGGAAGAAATTTCCCGTCTTTTGATCCGCAACGGAATTCATCACAATATATTGAATGCAAAGAACCACGAGCGCGAGGCGGAAATCGTGGCGCAGGCGGGCAGATTCGGCGCGGTTACGATTGCAACCAACATGGCGGGTCGCGGAACGGATATTCTGCTCGGCGGCAATCCCGAATATCTCGCGAAAAAGCGTTTGCGCGAAGAGGGCGTCGAGCGTGAAACCATCGAGCTTGCCACGAGCTACGCGGAGCTCGACGAGGCGACGGAACAAGTGCGTCAACGTTACCGTTCGTTATACGATTCATATAAGGAAAAGACGGACGAAGAAAAGCAGAAAGTGATTGCGGCGGGCGGACTGTGCATTATCGGTACCGAACGGCACGAAAGCCGCCGTATCGATAACCAGTTGCGCGGTCGTTCGGGACGGCAGGGCGACATGGGCGCGTCGCTGTTTTTCCTCTCGCTTGAAGACGATTTGATGATGCGTTTCGGCGGTGAACGGATGAAGTCGATTTATAGCCGCGCAAAAATGGAGGAGGACGAGAGCCTCGAATCCAGACTGCTGTCCCGCTTAATCGAGTATGCGCAAAAGCAAATCGAAGGCAGAAACTTCAGTATCCGTAAAAACGTCCTGCAATACGATGACGTCATGAACAATCAGCGTAAGATTATGTATGCAGAGCGCATGAAGGTGATCAAGGGCGAAAGCGTGCATGATCAGGTACTGAAATATATTCCGGACTACGTTGCGGCAACGGTACGCGCAGCGGTCAATGCCGACCAGATGCCCGAGAAATGGAACGAGGACGACTTGAACGAGGCGATCGAGCGCAAGCTGATTCCCGAGGGAAGTAACTATATCACGCGCGAAAAGCTGGAAAAGTGGGAGTACGATGACGCAATCAAGCGCATTTCCGAAAAAACGCAAAAATGCTACGAGGAGAAGATCGCCAATATTCAGGCGGAACTTCCCGTCAACTTTTCCGACGTGGAGCGCAGCGTGCTTCTCCGCGTCGTCGACTCCAACTGGATCGATCATATCGACGCCATGGACCGTCTGCGCAAGGGTATCGTTTTGCGCGCGGTGGGTCAGATAGACCCCGTTATCGCGTATAAACAGGAAGGCTTCGCGATGTTCGACGAGATGATCGAACGTATTCAGGAGCGCACGATTGCGATTTTGCTGAAAGCGCAGATTCAGGAGCGCCCGCAGCCCGTGCAGCGTGTGATGCCTTCGGTATCCCGCCCGCAGCAGCCGAGCAAGGCAAGCGAAGCAACGGAAGCAAGCGAAGAAAATGCACCCGAGTCGGAGACAAAAGCAAAGGAAAAAGCTGCGCCTGCGGCCGACGCAGTGCCCGACGTGCCCGCGGCGGTCAACGTCGACGCGCTGAAAACAAACGGTTCCGGGAAATACAATCCCGCGACCAAGAAAAAGTTGAAGAAGGTCGGACCGAACGATCCTTGCCCCTGCGGAAGCGGACTCAAGTATAAGAAGTGCCACGGCAGACCTTGGTAAATTTTCGATCGGTTGGAACGGACGGGCGAAAATTAAGATTATCAGGGAGAGGATATGTTTAAAGCGGACGATTACAGACTGAAAATAAAGGCGCTCGAGGATACGCTTGCACAGGCGAAGTACGCGCTCGACATCGACAACCGCACGGAGCAGTTGAAGGCTCTGCGTGAGGAGCAGGAAAAGCCCGAGGTTTGGCAGGACTTGGAGCGTTCCGCCAAAATCGGGCGTGAAATTTCCGCAAATGAAAGCAAAATTGCGGCGTATTCTGCGTGTCGAAAAGCGTTGGACGATGCCAACGAGATCATTGATCTTATCGAGGAGACGGAAGAAGAGGAACTTGTTCCGGAGCTTGATAAGATGATGGAGGTCTCCGTAAAGGACATCGAGGGTTTGCGGATCCGTGCATTGCTGCGCGGAAAGTACGACGGTTCGAACGCGCTTTTGTCCCTTCATGCGGGCGCGGGCGGTACGGAGGCGTGCGACTGGTGTCAGATGCTTTACCGTATGTATTGCCGCTACGCCGAAACCAACGGATTTAAGGTAACGGAAATCGACCGCTTGGCGGGCGACGGTGCGGGACTGAAATCGGTGGACTTCAAGGTGGAGGGCGAAAACGCCTACGGTTATCTGAAAGCGGAAATCGGTGTTCACCGTCTGGTGCGCATATCTCCCTTTGACGCCAACAAACGCCGCCAAACCTCCTTTGCCTCCGTCGAAGTTATGCCCGAAGTGGACGACGACAACGCTGTCGAAATCAAGGACGAGGATATTCGTATCGACGTATACCGTTCGTCTGGCGCGGGCGGACAGAAGGTTAATAAAACGGAAACGGCAATCCGAATTACGCACTTTCCTACGGGGATCGTGGTTACCTGCCAGAACGAGCGCAGCCAGCTTCAGAATAAGGAAATGGCGTTTAAATACCTGCGTTCCAAGCTGATTGAAAAGCAAATCGAACAGCGCTTGGCGGACGAAGCGGCGCTGAAAGGCGAAACGAAGAAAATCGAGTGGGGCTCGCAGATTCGCTCGTACGTGTTCTGTCCCTATACGCTCGTCAAAGACCACCGTACGGGCTACGAAATTGGCGACGTGCAGGCGGTCATGGACGGCGATATACAAGGCTTTATCATAGATTACTTGAAAAAGTCATAACGCGCTTTGCCTTGCTATTCATAAAAAGCGGGGTAGTTTTATTCGCGTTTTTATTCACATGAAAAATCCTCTTATTCTCGGAATTGAATCTTCTTGCGACGAAACGGCGGCGGCAGTCATCTGCGGTCGTGTTTTGTTGTCGGACGAAATTGCGTCTTCTGCTTCGGTACAGTCGAAATTTGGCGGCGTTGTGCCGGAGATAGCCTCGCGCGAGCATCTGTTCGCGGTAGACGGCGTCGTAAAGCGTGCAATCGACAGGGCGGGAATCAAAAAAGAGGATATCGATGCGGTCGCCGTAACCTACGGGGCGGGGCTTTTAGGCGCGCTGCTCGTCGGGCTGTCCTTTGCAAAGGGCTTTGCATACGGGCTTGGCATTCCGTTCATTGCCGTAAACCATATCCGCGGACATCTTGCCGCAGCGTATTTGGAGGACGAAACGCTGAAACCGCCCTTTATTTCGTTGCTTGCGAGCGGCGGACATACGGCGGTGCTGTTCGCCGAAACGGAAACAAAGTCCTCCGTTCTCGGCGGTACGCGCGACGATGCGGTGGGCGAGGCGTTCGATAAGGTCGCCCGCATTTTGTCGTTGCCTTACCCCGGAGGTCCGCATCTTGAAACTCTTGCCCGCGAGGGGAATGCGTGCGTGCCTATGCCGACGATGCTGAAAGGGGCGGGAGGCTACGACTTTTCATACAGCGGGTTAAAGACGGCGGTTCTGAACTACTGCCACAACGCCGAACAGCGCGGCGAGGCGTACAGCCGCGCGGACGTCGCCGCGTCTTTCCAACGCGCCGCGCTCGATGTTCTCGTGGAAAAGACGGTGCGGGGCGCGCAGGAAAAGGGCGTGGATACCGTAACGGCGGGCGGCGGCGTGGTTGCCAACGGGTATCTGCGCGAAAAACTGACGTCTGCCTGCAAAGAGGCGGGTTTGCGTCTTGTGCTGCCGATCAAGCGGCATTGTACCGATAACGCCGCGATGATAGCGTCGGAAGGTCTGCTGCAATACCGTGCGGGTAACTTTGCCGCGCTAACGCAGAACGCCGAGGCAAGCATTCCGCTGAGATGATCAATATATATATGGAAAGCAAGTATCCCGCGTCTGGTTCGGCGCGGGATATTTTTACGTTTTGCCTTGCGGGAAAACTGTTTTAATTTACTTGTCAAGCCGAAACGAATGTGATATAATTCAATATGTACTATTGTAATTATCGTAGAATAGTATGCACTTTAAAAAACGGGAAAACGGTGGCGGCATGAGCGACGAAAAGAAAAAGATTTTAATTGTAGACGATTCCGAGTTCAATCGGGCGTTGTTGGCGGATATTTTGTTCCCCGATTTTGACATTATCGAAGCGCAGAACGGTTTGGAGGCGATAACGATTTTGCGCGAGAAGGAAATGAATATTGCCTTGATGTTGCTCGACATCGTCATGCCGGAAATGGACGGCTTCGAGGTGCTCGCCATGATGAACAAAATGGGGTGGATTAAAACCGTAAACGTCATCATGATTTCCGCCGAAAGCGGCGGCGCGTATATCGACAGAGCATACGATTTGGGCGCGATCGACTATATCAGTCGTCCCTTTGACGAGCGCACCGTAAAACACCGCGTTACGAGCAGTTTCCTCCTGTCCTTGAAGCAAAAGGAAATGGCGGAGCTTCTTTCCGAGCAAATCTACGAAAAAGAGAAAGACAATTCCCTGATGATAGAAATTCTTTCGCATATCGTGGAATTCAGAAACGGGGAAAGCGGTTTGCACGTGCTGCACGTGCACGCGATAACGGATTTACTGTTGCGCGAGCTGGAAAAAAAGACGGATAAGTATCCGCTGACCAATAAAGAAATTCTGTTGATCGGCAACGCTTCCGCGCTTCACGATATCGGAAAAATTACCATTCCTTCCGAAATATTAAACAAACCGGGAAAGTTTACGCCCGAGGAGTTTGAAATTATGAAGCGCCACACGCTTGAAGGGGCGGCAATGCTCGAACAGATGCCCTCGCGCAAGAACGAAAAGCTGGTGCAGATTGCCTATCAGATCTGCCGTTGGCATCACGAGCGGTTCGACGGAAGAGGGTATCCCGACGGACTGAAGGGGAACGATATTCCCATTGCGGCGCAGGTGGTTGCGCTTGCCGATGTGTACGACGCGCTGACGAGCAAGCGTTGCTATAAAGCGGCGTACGAGCCGGAGGTAGCCGTTCAAATGATTTTAAACGGCGAATGCGGAGCGTTCAATCCGATTTTACTCGACTGCTTAAAAGACCTTGCCGATACGTTGAAAAAGGAACTGACGGTCATGTCGATCGGGCAAGCGACGGAAAAGAGTATCAATAACACCGTAAGCCAGATTCTCGATTCGTCCGGTTCGGAGGCTTCGAACAGAACGATTCAGCTGCTCGAATACGAGCGCATGAAATTTAAATATCTTTCGGATATTTCAAGCGAAATCACCTTCGAATATATTCCCGTGCCCGAAATGATCAAGCTTTCCGATTGGAGTGCGGAAAAGCTGGGGTTGCCCGTGGCGATCGTCAATCCTGCGGAGCACGCCGCTTGGACGGGTATTTTTTCCGGAACGGACTTTACGGACTTTCTCGAAAAAGTAAAAAACACCACGCCCGAGCACTCCGTGGTGGCGCAGAAGTATCTTTTGAACGTCGGCGGAAAGAGCAAGTGGCACAAAGTCATTGCCAAAGCGATGTGGACGAGCGACGACAACCCCGAGTTTGAAGGCGCAATCGGTAAAATCGTAGACGTCAACGAGGAAACCAAGGCGATGAACGAGCTGGAAGAGCGCAACGACCACGATGCCAAGACGGGGCTTTTCAACCATGAGGCGGCAAAAAAGCGTATTACGGAAAAGCTGACTTCGGGTTCGGGTGCCAAGTATTTCCTCGCAATGTTCGATTTGGACAATTTCAAGAGCGCGAACGACAATTACGGACATCTGTTCGGCGACGAAGTTCTGGAAGAGGTTGCTTCCCGCTTGCGTGAAAGCGTGCGTTCTTCGGATATAGCGGCGCGCATGGGCGGCGACGAGTTTATTCTGTTCATGGAGTACAAAGACCATCCCGAAACGCTCGTAAAGAGGGTTTTCGATTGTATTTCGGGGGATTTCAAGGGATTTTATATCTGTGCGAGCATGGGCATTGCCTGCGTGGAAGAGGACGTCGACTACGATACCCTGTTCAAAAAGGCTGATGCCGCTATGTACGTGGTAAAGCGTAACGGCAGACGCGCTTGGCGCTTCTACGACGACAGCATGGAATCCATTTTGAAAAACGGGCACGACGAAGCGCCCCGCGGATAATTTTTATAGGAGGGATATATGTCAAAGAAAAGCGAATTAAAAAAGCAAATCGAAGAGAGCGAGCTGGAAATCGAGTCGCTGGAAAAGAAACGGAACCGCTCGCAGTCTGCGTTGTTGCAGGCGTTTATGAAGAAAGAGGAACCGAGCGCGGCGGACAAGGAGTACTACCAAGTATACTCCGAGCTCATCGAGTTGGAACGGCAGAATTTACAAAAATTAAAGACAGAACTAAATAAGTTATAATTCGCCGGCGAAGCACGGTTCCCTTGTCATTCCGTGCAAATCAAGGAAGCTTTTAAGGCGTGGCATAAAACATAATTTTTTTATTCGACAGGAAGGACAAATAGAAAATGAAAGGCAGATTATCATTGGGGAAGAAGTTCTTAGTTGCGTTGTTTGCGGTATTGGCGTTGTTCTCGTTGGTTGCGGGGCTGTGTTTGCCGAAGCTTTTCAACGAGGCTTATGCGCAAGAAACAACGGCGCCCGATTATTCGGATGCAACGAAGTATCGGTTACTGGACGTCAAGGTAAAGTCTTACACGCCCGACACGAGCGATACGCCCGATACGCTGAAAGAGAATTATTTTCAGGTATACGGCAAAATGGACGAGAGCGATGCGGGAACACTGATCGAAGACTTGTCCCTTTTGGAAGTTATTATCGAAAACGGCTACCTGCGCACGGATGAGGGCAATAAGGTTACGATAATCTATCTGCCCGGCAGCCCTGACAGCGTTTCCTCGGATTATATTATCGAAGGTGGAAGCGTACGCGTCGCGCAGTTGAAAAGCGTATCGCTTAAAGTTGCGGACGGGTGGACGCTTTCTGGCGGCTACTGGCGCAAGACAGTGCAAAACGCCGACGGCGATACTTGGTACGAGCTTTCGGCATTCGTTGCGGGCATGACGCAAAAGATGTTGTTTGACAATCTCGTCGTTACGGCGGAGTACGAAAAGTCCTCGCATATCGTCGGGTTTACCTACGACGATAACAACGCGATCAACGGGACTACGACGGGTGAGCCCGTGCCCACCGTCAATTATCCTTTTACGACGACTACGAATCGGGTAACGGTATCCTTCGGCGCAAGCGCAGCCGAGCAGGGCAGCCTTTCGGTGAATTTCGAAGAGGAAAAAATCGTCGCCATCAAGTTGAACGAGAAGTGGAAGCAGCCTACAACCGTTCAATCAAGTACGTCTTTAAGCTCGCTTGGATTGTTGGACGTAGGAACGATTCTTCCCATATACAACAGCGGAAGAGAGGCGGAAAATTACCGTTTCGATCCCGTGTGCACTATCGACGGCACGTTAGCACCTACGGCAAAAGACATTCAAAAGGCTTTAACAGATTCAAATTATAAGTACGATAAAACGCTTACCGTGAATTATAACGGAAGCAACCAAGAAAACGTAAAACCCATCGTCGTTCATATTACGGGCATCGAGTACGTCGGACCGAGCTCAATTTCGGGGGAATTGGGGGGCAACCCTGTTCGTCAAACCGCACACGCTAAATTTGATTTTACGGGGTTGACGGTAACCTTTCGTTACGGTAACGGTAGAGTTGCCATACCGTTGGAAGATTTGAACTTTGAGAGTAATATCAAAGTCGGTTATTCGACGTCGGGGAACGATGAATATCCGTTGACCGAATTAAGTACCCAAGTAAATTTCGCAAAAATTACGGTTTCCTTTTCCTATATAAACGATAAGGGACAACGGACAGAATGCGATATTGCGGATTCTCGTGAGATTGATGTCGATCCCGCGGTGCTAAGCGTGCCCGCACTGAAATCTTCAAACGGCGAAGAGAATTACGACATTATCACTTATTCCGTAGATAATTGTTTCAAGACGCTCGATCTGACGGGTTTGGACGCGACGGCGTTAACGGTATCTTTTACGGATTCCCAGAACGGGGACGCTATTATTGACGTCAATAATTCCTCCAACGGAATCCTCACGTACGATTCCGCAACGGGAAAGGTTTCCTTCCTCCGCAGCGGCTTATTCGTTATGAGCGTTACGCTTAAAGACGGCGGCGACTACGTTTGGGGCAATCCTTCCTCGTTGGCGGCGCAGAGCGGCAGAGTAAAGAAGACGGACTACGAGTTGCAATACACGCTGCAAGTAAATAAGGCGCCGATCGACGTTTCGCTCGTCTATGAAAACGGAGCGAACAGAGTTTACGGTTGGACGGAGGAAACCTCGGCAAGTGTCAGCGCAAGAATCCAAGGCACGCAAGATCCGATCGAAGGAATGGGGACTGCGCAGGGTTCGAATCTCGTATACGAGTTCTGGTACTATAAAGGAACGGAAAGCGCCGCTTCGGCAACGAAGGACGTTACCAAAATCAGAGAGGTCGGAAACTATTTCGTTCTCGTCAGAACGCTTGAAAACAACATTTATCAGGCGGGACAGTCGAGCGCCGTCGGTTTTGAAATCACGAAAAAGCCCATTAGCGTAACGGATATTAAAGTTAAGACGCAGGAATTTAAGGGCGAAGCGTACGACGTGAACGACTTTATCAATTACAATTCCGTACCGTTTGCCTACGGCGACAAGCTAGCGGATATCTTTACCGTGTCGAGCAGCGACACCAAAGAGGATAAAAACCATAAAATAGGTTACATCCACGCCAATAGTTACACAGCTTCGATTGCTTTCAATCAGGAAAAGCTCGGCAAAAACTATCTGTGGAGCGACGGCACAACGGGCGCAAAATCTATCGACTTTACAATTATTGCGCGCGAGATAACCGTTAACGCAAGTGCGAACGGTTTTACATACGGCGAAGTCGGTCAGCTCAACGCGTCGGCTTCTTCCGATCCCGCGTTCGTAACCCTGTCGCAGCCCGCGTATTACTTTGCGGGCGGCGTAACGCAACCTACGGGCAATTCCGAAACGTGGAACGCAGGTAATTACTGCGCTTACTTTACGTGGGATTACGCTGCGGGCATCGTGGCGCAGGACGGCGACCTCGTTTTAAAGCAGAACGGTACGGCGCTTTCGAATACCGATAAGCGGTTCTTTGCTGAGTTTACCGTCGGCAAAGCGACGCTTACGAAAATCGACTTTACGACGGAAAAAGCCCTCGGCACGTACGACGGTAGCGGACATGCAATCTCATCCAATTGGGGAAGCGTTTCAGCGGACTTAAAGAACGGTAATGTGCTTGCGGATATATTAGCGGTTACAATCGAAGGAACGCTTACGGCGGAAGTTGCCGATAAAATTGTTACCACGGGAATGAGCTTTGCGGACGGCTCGGCGTTTGTAACCGAAGCGGGAACGTATCGAATCACGGTTTCCTTTCAGGATACTAACGGCAACTATCAGTGGGCGGATGGGCGTACGGAAGTCGTGTTCGAAGACTTTACCGTTGCGCGGAAGGAAATCTCGTTTCAGGCGTTCGACGGAGAAACGGAATTTGAAGATTTAAATAATATTTTCTACGTATATAACGGCGAGGCGCACGCGCCCACGGTAAAAGCCGTATCAGGTGTAACGGTGGGCAGCGACGTTATCGAGCTTTCCCTCGAAGGGTTTACCGCTCTCTACGCAAAAGACGGTACGGAACTTTCGTCCGCGCCGATTGCGGCGGACGAATATTACGTGCTCGTCAACGACTTTACGGCGAAGCAAATCGGCGGGGCGGCGTATACCTACGCTGTCAACTTCGAGTTGCCCCAAAATCGCAAAATCGTATTTAAAATCAATTCGAGTTCATTGCAAATTCCTTCGCTGAAAGCGGGCGGCACGAGCATTGAAATGGAATATAAAGGCGTTGAGTATGACTTCCTCGACTATCTTAACGGGGATCGGGATTACTTTAACCGCCTGAAAATTACGATAATGCAGGGCAGTACCGTAGAAGACCTGAAAAACGTATACCTTGTTGACGGTAAAGTGCTTGCGTATACCATAACCGTAGAGCCCGCAACCAACTACAAATGGGAGGGGGCAATCGGCGAAGCAGACGAAACGAAGGCTTATCAATTTACCTTTACGATTACGCAAAAGGACATTACTGTTTCTTGGGGCGAAAATCAGGTTTATACGGGCAGCAGCATAACCTTTACCGCAACGGCGCAGGGGCTTTGCGGCAGCGACGACGTTAAACTTAACGTAACGTTTGAAACCGATCCCGTCAATGCAGGCGACTATTTGGGAATTGCGGAAATTATCGAAGAGGGCACCTATTGGCAGAACTACTCCGTAAACGCAAGCAATATCTTTACGGTAAAGAAGTTCGGGTTAGCAACGCCCGTTGCCACAGACGCGGGAGATCTGAAATATACGGGCGGGATGCAGTCGGTATCCTACGGAAATTTACTGAATGCGTCTGGAAATTCCGATTGGGGGCTTGTAACCGTAAGCGCAACGCACAAGCTACCCGACAGCTACAACGCGGATGCAGCGGAGACCCCATTTAAAACGAAGGAGACGTTTAACGGCTTGTTCGGTTTCTTAAACGCGGGCATCTATTCGGTTACCTTCGAATTGACGGATGAAGCTCAAAAGAATTACTATTTCGGCAACGATGAAAAACAGGAAGTATCCGTTTCGCTTGCGGATTTTACCGTTGAAAGATTGGAAATCGAATTGCCTACTTTTGGTACGCATACTTATCAGTGGGACGGCACTGCAAAGCAGCCGTCGTTTACTCCCGCAACGGTTCAGTCCACAATCGATGGCGTTTATTTTCAGGTAAATTTCTCCGTTGCTTACGGCATTTGGGATATGGCGGGGAATACCGCAAACGACGAATTTACGAGCCGAGGCTTCTATTATGCCCGTATTACCATGCAGAGCGTTACGGTGAAAAGTGCTGCTGCGGGTGAAAGTACCGCGGAAGTTTATAATTTTGTTTGGGTGCAGAACGGTGCGGATATCGTAGATAAGATCGATAAGTTAATATACGGCGCACCCGTTACAACTGAAAGCAACGGCGGAATTATTTACGACTTGATGTATGCGGTTATCAACAGCGTGTTGGATTTCACGTTTGAAATCAAGGGTTATACCTTTGGCGATAACGGCATGAGCGGTACCGCTTTGAATATTTGGGATAAAGACTCCTTTATCAGAGTAACGGTAACGGACGGTACGGAAGATATTCAGTCCATTTTCGAGTCGGAAGCCCCTAAAATCGAGTACGCGTTTGCGGATGAGAAAGGGAGGGCGCTTACCCCCGCCGACCTTTCGAACGGGTTGCCTTGGAATGCGGGCAAATATTCGATTACGATCAAGGTTACTTTCACCGAAGGGTCGGACTACGAAAACCTGTCGTTCGACAAAGAAAACCTTAAATTCGGAACGAATACCGATGGTAAGGAATTTTTTGTCGTATCCCCAAAAACGATTTTCGACGGAGATATTGAATTTACCGACCAAACCGTTACTTACGACGGACAGAGCCATGGCGTAGCCGTCGAGTTTATAAGGAGTTGGCCGCAGAAGGCGGACGGGTCGGAGGTGAATTTAACGATTGCCTCCGAATATCAGCAGAATGCAAACGCAAATCCTTACCGTTTGGCTTTGATTCTCGGCGGAGCAGATAAGGGTAACTTTGTATTGGCAAATGACATTACTTTGCCTCAATTGACAATCAACCCGCTTGAAGTTACGATTCACGGCGTAACGAACGGACACGACTCCGTCGTTTACGGCGAAGAAATTCCTTTATCCTCCTTCCAATGGGCTTACACGAATGAAAACGGAACGAAGTTTATTGACAGCGATATTGCAGGGTTAAACCTCACGGTTATGCTGGAAGGATACGTCGCGGGTCAGTATCTGGCGGTAAAGGACGGCGGATATCAGATCGGCGTTGATTATACTGCTAACGGAAACTATCGTATTACGGTTGTTCCCGAAACGTTTAGGGTTACTCCGCGTCCGATTACGGTTACGGTAGGGGAGAATGCGGGTAGTGTTTACGGCGGCGCAGTCGACTTGTATGGGGACGGCGTGATTACCGTGTACAACAAGGCGGCAAACGACGATATTCGCTCTATCGTTCAATTGACCGCAAAGTTGAACGGTTTTGACGCAAGCGAGACCGCAAAGGCAGGTGCGTACGCAGTGGCGTGTGTACTTTCGGGTGAAAAAAGCGGAAACTACACGCTTACGTTTAACGGAGGAAACTACGTTATTTCCAACGCGAAATTCTCCTTCGGCGCCATTGCCGATAAAACGGAAACCTACAACGCGCAAGATTTCTTTGTGCTCGATTCCGCGCCTTCGATGGAAGGCGGCGTGCGCTTACCGGAAAACGATTTGAAATTCTTCGTTGCCAAAAAAGAGGGAAACGAGGCAACCGCACCCGCCGTCGGCGACACGCGCTGGAAATCCTTTGATACGGTGAAAGCAAGAAACGTAGCCGATTCCGGCGTGTATTGGGTACTCGCCACGGCGGATAATCACGACGCCGCAACGACGAGCTTCACGTTTACGGTGAATCCCAAAGAAATTACCGTTTCGTTGAATTTTGCAATTTGGTACGGGGAGGAGAATCCTGCAAATCAGGCGGGATATAGGAAATCGCTTGACGATTTGTCGTTTACGCTTTGCGAGAGAGACGACAGAAGCGTCGTCAGCGGTTCGTTCGAGTACGCGGTGCCGAGCTATGAGAAGGGCAAAGGAAAGGGCGGATACGACATCGGGCTTACGTTAAATCTTACGAGCGCGAACTACGTATTCGTTACGGCAGCGAAGAGCACGCTGACCGTTAAACCGCTTGAAATTACCGTAGACATTGCATCGGTTTCGAGCGTATACGGCGCGGTAAGCAATTCTTTGAGTGCCGAAATTACGACGCCTCGGTCGTCTTATTCCAACGACGAGAACGTGCGCGTTGAACTGATTGACGATCGGGACGATATTTTCACGCTGTCCACCGTTGCCAATACCGACGGACACAAAGCCGTGGGTCGGTATCCCATTACGGGCACGGCGAACGGAAGCAAGGCGAGCAATTACGGTGTTACCTTCCAAGGGGAAACCGGAAAGGAGGGCGTATATTCGATTACGCCCGCTACCATTACCGTTTCCTTCGCGGGCACGGACGTATTTTATAACGAAGAAGAACAGAAGCTGTTAAATGAATATCTTGCGAACGGCGTAGACGGCACTGCGGAAATAACGTATTATCTTGCAAAAGGCGCCGACGCTGCAATCGAGATTACAACCGAAGGAGCGTGGGACGAACTCACGCGGGGGGGGGTAACTTATTCGGAGGTGCCTTCGTCGGTTGATGTTTGGAGCGGATACGTTTATTACCGCGTATTCCTTGCCAACCACGCGACTGTTTACGGCTCCGTGGAAGCGCAAATCAAGCAGGCAAACAACAATGGAGCCGAAGGCTTTAAGTACGGCGAAGCCAATCAATGGATCTACGGGTATGGCGGCGCCGACGGATTCGACCAAAATCTGGTAACCGATCCCACCGTTTCCTTTAAGAGGGGAACGAATGCCAACGGAAAGACGGATATTTCCGTTGCCGTGTACCGCGGAAACGACGATAAGGCAATCGCAAGCAATATCTATCGCAACGGCACAATCGACGCGAAGGGGTTGCTCGAAACCTTATATAACAAAGACAGCACCGAACGGTTTACGGCGGACACGTATCGTTTGGTCGTATCCATGGAGGAGACCGACAACTTCACCGCGTTCCGCCAAGTTTTCGAGTTTGAAGTTAAACGGCGTGAATTGAGTGTAAAAGCCGAGGATCAGACGATTTTCTACGGCGATGCGGCGAAGTCATTTAAGGCGGTTGCCGTCGGTTTGGTTTCCAACGAAAAGGACGCGGCGGCGGAAACGCTCGCAGCCGTATTCGGCGAAGAACCCGTGTTTATCACGGATTATCAACAGGGAAACTATACGGGAGAGTACTTTATCTCTATCAGCGCCGAGAATCAGGAGAAATATCGTGCGGCGGCGGGGAATTATAATGTTTCTTTCCCCGAAAACGCGGCGAAGATTACCGTGGAGAAGCGTTGCGTAACCGTAGAGATTGCCGATAAGTCCAACTACTATAATCTGAATAAGGGTGCGGAGGCGAAGGAAACGCTTACGTTCAAAGTAACGAACGGTTCGTTCTATCCCGATGATGGGACTCCCGCACCGGAGTACACGAACGATAACCAGGCAGTCATCACGTTGCGTACGGAAGCGTTCTCGAATCGGTCGTCGGACATCGATACCAACGACGTAAAGATTGAGGGCGGAGTCAACGTGGGCTATTCTATTTACGCCGTTTGGGGTGCGCGTTCGGGTTCGGGGCGCTCGTACGGAGAAGATTACGTTATCCGGATAACGAACGCAAGCAAAACCGAAATTGCGGACGAGGCGATCCGGAACGGAGACGGCAGTGCGAACGCAGCAACTTTCCTGATTTTGCCTGCCTTGATGACGATTTCTCCCGATAAGACTCCCGTCGGCAAATACAACGGACTGCCACAGGAATACACCATGAAGGTGGCGTCCGACGCGACGGTCGAAATTGTTTCCACGTATGTAGGGCGCGAAGGTACGGTGTACGGCAGTTCGAACATTGCCCCGACGAACGTCGGTAAGTATACGGTAACGTTCTCGGCAAGCAATCCGAATTATCAGGCTTCGGGCGACATTTCCGTTAATTTCAATATCGACCCTGCGGAAGTTACCATCGTGCCGATTCGGTTGGGCTCGGAAAATAATGCCGACCAGACGGCTTGGGTGAAATACGGCACGCAGATTTTCAATACGGGAGCGGCAATCGACGGGTATTTCAGTGGATTTGGCTTGAAATATACTTTCGTATTGGGAGCGGGCGCAACGCTTGGCACGGCGGAAGAGATTATCGCGTTTGAAACGGAACACGGAAATTGGAAGGTGGGGAATATTACGTACGGCATCGCCAATTACTCCCCGAATAAGAATGCGGGACAGAACGTCAACGTTTTCTATGCTTCCGGAATCACATCGCCGAACTTTACGCAGACAACAACCGTTCCGGGTGAGCTTCGTATTGATAAACGCAACATTACCGTTTGGGTGAAGGGCTTCGACGTAGACGGAAATCTGCTCGAAGGCGACCTTGCCAACGACGCTGCGTCGGGCGTATACAGCGGTGAAAGTCAGCAACAGGAGCTTAACCAAAAAGTTCAGTCAAATTGTGAAGGCTTCTTTAAACCGTCAGACAATTGGGCGGGCGCGTCGGGTTTGACACTCAAAGATTTGGGGCTTGCTTTGACGGTTACGGACGCTCGCGTTGTGGGTAAATATCAGATGAATCCAAGCGCAAGCAGCAACTATGCGGAAACGAATTTCGTAATTGAGTTCGTGAAAGATGCTTACTACAAGATTACTCCCGCACCGTTGAAGATATACGTGCAGGTGTCCGATACCGAAAAAGGCGCGAGCGGAACGTTTACCTACGATACGACGAATAAAGTATACAAGGCAAACGGATTCGGTGTGATTTACGGAAACGAAGCGTCGTTTACAATCGCTTATGACGGTTTCCGAAACGAAACGATTCAGGATATCCGCAACAGGCAGGAACTTACAAACGCCGACGGTTATACGTTAAATTACAGGGCGGGAAGCTATCCGATTTACAACGTAAACGAGATCTGGGGCAATAACCGCGGCACTTATCTCGTAAGCTACGCGGGTGCGGAGGAGAACGCGCTTTCGTTTAATAACTACACTATAACCTACGTTCCCACGCAGTTCGAGGTGGCAAGGCGTGAGGTAACGGCAAAGACCTCGTCGCAGATTTACACCGAGGGCAACGGCTATAACGAGGGGGCGAGCGGCGCAAGGTTAGACGCAGTTATCGTTTTTGCCAATGCGGACGTTCTGGGTGTGAGTGCTCTGACGCAGGATACGAATTATCTGCCGAAGCTCAACGATACCTATACGTTAAGCTATGTGGGTAAGAGGGTTGACGGGCAGACGACGACTATTCCGAACGTTGCGGGCGAATACGTCGTTACGATCGCATTTAACGACAACAGTAACTATACGTTTGTCGGCGGTAGCTTGTCCGTGTTGCAGGGAGACGACAAGTACGTTATCGCGCAGAAAGAAATCAATCTTTCCTGGAATAACTCGGCTATGCCTGAATTTGATAAGCTGCAAGATGCGGATAAGATTCGTAAAATCGAAAATTACGTACAGGATATTATGGATTTCGGTACGGAATTCGAGTATATATACCGTAACGTGGAGTCGGGTGTTTACCAGACGGAAAAAGTGCCGCAAAGCGCGTATACCTATGAGGACGGTTTCACGTTTAAGGCATACGGCGCGGGCACGTACCGTATCGTGATTCGCCTGAAAGCTTCGGCACAGAACAACTACACGCTCAGAAACGAGACCGAAGGCGCGGTTACGTTGGTACTTACGGTATCGACGGAGTCGGTTACGCTCAAAATTACGGGCATTAATGGCTGGACGTACAAGAGCTACGATGCAAGCTTGAATACGCCTACCGCTACGGTGGACGGAGTTGCACAGGTTCTTCCGTTCACCTATGCGCGCATTGCTCTCGATTACGATAATGAACAGCTGGCTGCTTTGAAAAACAGAAGTTTTGACGACAGGGAGTTTGCGAGCGTGTCGTCGATGCTCGGCATTACGGAAGGGTCGTTCAGTGCGAATATTCCGACCGAGGCAGGCACATATGCCGTTTGCGCTTATTATCAGACTACGGGGCAGCGCGCGTACTATCTGTTCAAGGTCAAGCCGATGACGGTATCCGTTCCCGAATTTTTATCGGCGGATACAATGTATACGGGTAGCCAGTTGAGCCTGACGGTGAACGGCGTCGAAGGAGTTAGTGTTACGGCGAGGAACTGCTATGTTACCGTAAGCGGGGAAAAAATCCTCATTCAGACGATCAACAGCGGTACGTACGAAATTACCTTTTCTCTCAGCTCATCCAACTACGTGTGGACAGACAACAGCCTTGAACCCGTCGTAAAGGATTGGGTGATCGCGCAGGGACAGGACAAAATTTCGGGACTCGTCGTTACGGGCGACGGTGCAAACGCATCGGTCGTATACGGCGGACTGCTCAACGTTTACGCAACCTCGGCGTTCAACGGACAGGTATACTACTCGTATCGCGAGAAAGTGGATGGCAAAGCGCCCGAAGAGGTTACCGACGGTTGGGGGGCGAGGCCCGTCTATGCAAAGACCTATTGGGTAAAAGCGACGACGGAAGGAACGGGAAACTATCTCGGCGCGACGGCTTATACGGAGTTTACGATTCATAAGGCGACGCTTACCGTTACGCCTTATGCTGCAATCATCTACGGCGACGCGTTCAACGCGGGCGGCGGCGCAGGCTACGGTTACGATGTTTCCGGCTTCCTCCGCGGCGACGGAAAGGATGTCATCCGCGGAAGCGTTACATATTCCGCATCTAAGGATGCGGATTGGAGCGTTACGGCAGAAGGCGTCGTCCTTACCGTCAATGTGAGCGGGCTGTCTGCGGATAACTATGAATTCGTTGCGGCGGAAGGCAAACTTACCGTCGGCAAGAAGACGATCACCGTAAATATCGGCAATGCGGAAGCGTTCTATACGGTGGCAATCTCCGCAGACGGCGTTCGTATGACGGCTGCGGACAATGCGCTTGTTCCCGGCGATACTCTGGCAGGATTAGGTCTGCAACTGAAAGTTATCGACGCACAGGATAATCTCGTCATTGCAGGTGCGCCTGTCGGTAGCTACGCGATCGTGTCCTCAGTACGGGAAACCAAGAATTATGTTATCAACTATAACAACGGTATCTTCACTGTAAAGGCGCTACCTGTCTCAGTATCTCTGCGCGCAAACGGCGGCGTATACGACGGCACGGCGAAGAGCGCGGAGGTCATCAGTGCCATCAGCACGGTACAGGGTTACGATGCCGACAAGGTTCGTGCGGAACTTACCGATGTTCTGACCTTCTCCTATACGGGAGTTACGATGGGAGGCGTTGCTTACAATTCGGATACCGCACCCGTGGATGCGGGCTCCTATATGGCAAGCGTCGTCGGAGTGAGCTCAAACTTCACGTTGCTTACAACGCCGAGCGTCAGCTTCACGATCGGCAAAAAGACGATTGCAGAGGGTGAGATTAAAATCGCTTCGCAGGTATACGACGGTGGAAAGAATTTGATTCCCGAAATTTCCGACACGGACGATTACACGGTTACGGTCGGTGAGTACACGGTAGCGGGAACGCACGGTGTGATGCTAACGCTGAAAGATGCGAACAATACGCAGTGGCAGGGTACGACGCAAAACTTCTGCATCGTAGACTTCGTTGTAACGCCGGCAAACAACAGTGTTACGCTGCCGCTTTCCATTGAAGGATGGACGTACGGTTCCGCGGCAAACGCACCTTCGTTTGCGGTGAAATACGAAAGCGCATACACCTTCCGTTATTACGACGCAAACGGCAACTTGCTAAACGGTGTTCCTGCAAACGCGGGGACTTACAGCGTAACCGTAAGTGTTGCCGGCGCGGCAGATTGGAATGCGCTCCCCGAAAGCGAACGCGTTCCGTTCACAATTGCAAAGTATGCCTTGAATACTCCGAAGCTCGTCATCGTATCCGAAGGAGAAGGTAAAAACGACACCTTCACGGGCGGTGAACTTCGCGTAAGGGTTACGGGATACGACCACTTGCTGATGAGTATCAACTATGCAGGCAATTCCGTTGTAAACGGCAATGAAGTTACCCTGATTGCTTTGAATGCGGGCGGGTACGGCGTAACGTTCTCGCTTGCCGATGCCGATAACTATTCTTGGATCGCTGCTTCGGGCGTTACGTTGGAGGCGGGCAGCGCGACCGTCGGCTGGACGGTCAACCGTATGCAAGTGAACAAACCCAAGCCCGGTAATAACAAACTTGTTGTCAACGGCTCGGTGCTGGTTTATCTGCCCGAGGGCTTCGATCCCGATATCATGTATATCAAAGACAACGAAGCCGGTTACGGCGGGTCGTTCAAGGCAACCGTCGGACTGATCGATCCCGACAACTATGAGTGGGCCGAAACGGGAAATACCGTCGAAGAGTATTACGCCTTCCGTATCGTCGGTGCGAACACGGTGTTTATTGCCGTGATTTGCTCGGTTTCGGGTGTGGCTCTCGTTGCGGCGGGTGCGGCTTGTACACAAGTGATTTTGCACAAGCGCAAGAAGCGGCTCGCGGAAGAGTCGATGGACGAAATGGACAGAACGTCGGGGGACGGCTCAAACAAGGGGTCGGTAACCGAAAGCGCAAGCCAAGGGGGTAACGAGTGATGATTCATAATTTACTTGCGGGTATTTTTTCTCCTTCGCAAATTGCGGGAATCGTTATCGTTTCTTTGTTGGCGGCGGTGTTTATCGGACTGAACATACTTTTATGGTATTGGTATCAGAAACGGCAGGAGAGGAAACTCTGTTCAAGACAGTTGCAGCAGAAGCGCGACGCGCTGTTGGATCGGTTGGAATATTTAAAGTCAGGCGGCGTGATTTCCGCTTCCGACGAAATGGACGACGAGGACTTCCTCGACGAAGAGGAGCAGGACAACGACAACGTAACGGAAGAAGAGGCGGCAGAGGAGTTTCCCGTCGGGATCGTGCCCGTAGAGGGCGAGGACGGCGATTACGACAGCCTCGGCACGGAAATACTTGCCGTTAAGAATATGTCCGACGCGACGCGCGAAAAGCTCGGTTTTGTCGGCGAGGAGTACGAGACAAAGCGGTATTACGTTCGCTACGTCCTCAGTTTCGAGGCAAAGCTTCGCCTTGCGGATGAGGAAATCAAGGAACGCTATAAGGCGTTTTGTAACGAAGTCGCGCTGTATAAGGGTTTAAAAATCAAGGGTACCTTCCGTCAGCAGCGCATTTACAGGGGACGCAAGACGCTTGGATTGATTCTGTTCCGCGGTAAGACGCTCTGCGTGGCGTTTGCGCTCAATCCGTACGACTATATTGATACTAAGTACCGCGGTATCGACAAGTCGGACAAAAAGCGGTTCGAGAACACGCCCATGTTGTTTAAGCTTACTTCGGCACGGAAGCTCGAGCATGCGAAGTATTTGCTGTTACAGCTTGCCGAAGCAAATACCATTGCTCTCAGTAGCCAGCCCGTGCATAACGAGTACGAGTTGAAGCGTATGACGCGCGACGCGATGTTTAACGATGAAAAGCTACGCATCACAGTGTTGGGTGAAGTTCCCGACGAAGTAGAAACCGTCGACGAGCCCGAAGAGGTTGTCGAGGAGGTCGTTAAAGAGATTGCGCCCGCCGCCCCTGAAGCCTTCGTTGAACAGATTGAATATTTGGATGATGAGGAAGAGCTTGAATTTATTGAAACAGAAGAGGGAAGAATGCGCTATGACCGCTCGTTCGCGGCGCGCATCATCGGCGCTAACGACGAGGTGAAACGGTACTATTCCGCCTTAAAGAACTATCTCCTCGGGTTTAAAAAGGTGCGCTGCCGTATGAGTTGGAAGTTCGAGAAATTTCGTTTGGGTAGAAATTGCATCGCGTTGATTGCCGTCCGCGGCAAGACGCTTTGCCTGTATCTCGCACTTAATCCTATGCGTTTTGCCGATTCCAAATACAAGGTGGAAGATTACTCGCTTCGTAGCGCAAAAACGGCGACGCCGCTCATGTACCGCATAAAAAACGATCGCCGTTTGAAGTACGCCAAGGAGTTGATTGACGTTCTTCTCTTTGAAAACGACAGTGAAAAGGGCGAACGTTCGCCGGAGGACTTCGTGCCGCCGTCGCGCACTACGGCGGAATTGATTGAAGAGGGGTTGATTAAGCTTGTTAAGGTAACTTCGGCGTTCGAGGCTATTTCAAAGTCCGAGACGGTGCAATCCGTCGAGGGTGCTTCCGATAAAGCCGCGCAGGATGCGGATGCCGAAAAGACAACTGAGGCTGTCGCCGCAGATGCAGAAGAGGGAGTACGCTCGGAGGGCGGCTCTACAGCGGAGGAATAACTTATTTGTAATTAAAAAACGGGCTTAAGCCCGTTTTTTTTGTAGTGAACGGGAAAACACAGAAAAGAAAAAATTTTTAAAAAACAGCATAAAATAACTTGCCTTTTTTGGAAAAAAAGGATACAATAAAACAGCTTGCAGAGATGGTGGAGCGGTAAGCACTTCGTGCTTCGGTACGACGAACGCTACGCGTTCGCCCGCTCTTAAACTTAATCTATAAAAAATGCAGAGATGGCGGAGCGGTCGAACGCGCACGATTCGAAATCGTGTGATGCAGGAATGTATCCAAGGGTTCAAATCCCTTTCTCTGCGCCAATAAGAGCGTGAGTTGAACCTCGCGTTCTTTTTTACGATGTAAAGAAAACACGTTGTTGCTTGACAAACGTTCGTCCGTGTTTGTAATGAGGCTGGCGGGATCCCGTTGGGAAAACGGCGGAATATCGCCTTCTCCCGAACTTTGACCATACGGTCAAAGGATCCTTGGGACGCCTATGCGGCAAACTTGAAAACGCTCTGGCAAAGAATGGTTGCAGAGGGACTGCGTCCGAGATTGAAGAAAAAAAGCGATCCGAAAGTTCCTTTATCGGGTTGCTTTTCTCATTAAAATCTGTTACAATGTTGCAAAGAGGTTAATTAAGTGGAAAAAGTTATCGGACAAACGGTTAGGGTCGTGGTGGAGCGTCCGCTCGGCAGCACGCACCCGAACCATAAGAATATTGTTTATCCCGTGAATTACGGGTATATCGAGGGTATTATCGCACCTGACGGCGAGGAGCAGGATGCCTATATTTTGGGTGTCGATGGGGCGGTCGCAGAGTTTACGGGCAGGATTATCGCCGTGATTCATCGCTTGAACGACGTGGAAGATAAATGGGTCGTCGCGCCCGAAGGAAAACGGTTCGGCATAAGCGAAATTGCGGAGGCAGTACGCTTTCAGGAACGGTATTTTCAGACGGAAATCATAACGGAGTAAGCCATGGGTTATACGTTAGTAACGGGCGCGTGCGGTGGCTTGGGCGGCGCGTTTGTAAAAATTCTTGCCGAGCGCGGCGAGTCGCTGTTTTTAACGGGACGGAGTGCAGAGCGTCTTGCCGTCTTAAAGGATAGACTGAAGGGCGATTTTCCCGATTTGCCCGTAATCGTCCGTGCTTGCGATTTAACGGATGAGGCGGACAGGCGCGCCCTTTTTCAATTTTCCGACGGAGAGCGGATCGTCTTTTCTCGCCTCGTTTACGTTGCGGGCGTCGACACGCAGAAGGCGTTCGAAAAGTACACGCAGGAAAAAATCGTCTTTCAGACCCGCGTCAACTTCGAGGGCGCGTTGTCCCTTATACACGGCGTTCTTGCGCGTACAGGCGGGGAAGTTGTTGAAATTCTGACGGTCGGAAGTATGTCCGGAATTTGTCCGATGCCGTATTTTTCCATTTACAGCGCGACGAAAAAAGCAATCTGTCAATTTTCGGTTGCACTCCGCAGCGAGTTGAAGGGGCGGGCGAAGGTTACCTGTATTCTCCCCGGAGGCATACCTACGCGCGAGGATATCAAAAAGGATATCGAAGGGCACGGCTTTTGGGGACGAGTCTCAAAAAAGACCCCGTACCAAGTAGCGGCAGCGGGGTTGAAAGCGGTAAAAAAGAACAGAAAGACGAAAGTTGTGGGGGGATGGAACAAAGTCATTAAATTTTTTACCGATCTTGCGCCGTTGTCGTGGCAATTGCACTTTATCAAGAAGCGGTGGAGCAAAACGGAAAAAGATGCGTTTTAACACCCCTTTCCGAGGGGAAAGGGGTGTTGATTATTTTTTCTTCTTGCCGTTCATCTCGTCCTCGGCGGAGGAGAAGTCAAATTCGATGCTTTCGTTTCGGGAAATCAGCGTTTGAACGAATTCGTCGTACCAATCCTCCTTTACGACGATCGTCATATACTTGGTTTTGAAGTCGTCGAAATAAAGATTGAGCTTTTTCGAACCGTTTAGTAGGCAGACGGAGCGGATTTTTCGAATGGGATATTTTGATTTAACGATTCCGAATTGGGTGATCAACAGTTTGTCCGTAACGATATAACGCGAACGGATCAGCAGACCGGACAGCAGAATCGCAAGAAAGACGCTTGTAAAATACAGGAGAACGTACTTCATCCATTCGTAAGCGGAGGTAATATCCCCGCTTAAAAAGCCCAGAAATTGCCACGTCGTCAAGGCAAAGCAGGCAGCGCAAAGCAAAATTCCCACGGAGATTACGGCAATCATCAGCGGCGTAAATTTAAACTGATAGGTCTTTATCGGGAGTTCGTTTTTTTCTTCCATAGGGACAGTATAAAACAATTGCAGGGAAAAAGCAATCTTTTTCTCGGATGAAAAAAATTTTTCACGGAAAAACGCGGGCATATCGCGGGAACGCTTGAAAAATTTTGTCGAATTCGTTATAATGGAAATCGGAAGTACAGATAACGGCGGAGGAGTTCATGGTAAAAGTAATCAGGCAGGGTGTCTACTATTTGGAAGGGCGTATCGAAACGGAGGCGCACGCCTTCATGACTTCGGATAAGAAGGCGAAAGCGGTTAAAAATACGATTTCTTATTCCGTTCTGAAATCGCACGGCGGGCTGGAAGAGCCGTTCGCGCTTCGCTTTGACAAGGTCGTTGCGGACAGTATGGATGCGGCGGACGTCGCTCGTTTTATGGATACGGCAAAAATCAAGACGCCGCAGATCCCCGTTACGTTCGTCGAAGGCAACGGAACTGCGCCGCAGGACTATTTGAGAAACGCGGCGGAAAAGTTCGGCGGAGGCTACCTTGCCGCGGGAATTGCCGATACTTCCGCTTATCTTTGCGAATACGGGGCAAAGTGCGGTGAAGTCGTGCTCTCGCCTTCGCCTGCCGCAATCGGCGCCGTCGGCGCTTTTGGAGTGGGGGGGAATGCGTACGAAGTTTTAAATTCGCTTTCTACGTTTTCCTTGATAGGGAAGAAACCGGAAATCGTTGCCGTTTACGTGAAGGGAAAGCTGCGCAAGGGGGTGGGCACGACGGACGTTGCGCTCCTGATGGAAAATGCGCTGAAAAATAATTTTGTCGAAGGAAAAATTCTCGAATTTTTCGGACCAGGGGTTGCCAATCTTTCCATGGAATCGCGTATTGCAATCGACGAAGCCGTTCTTTCGTTCGGTCGCTTTGCAAGCGTGTGGGCGACCGACGAGGCAACGGAGACATACTGCAAAGAGCGGGGCAAGAAAGGCTTTAAAAAGCTTGTACCTGTACAGCCTGCGTTCTATGACGGCGCGATCGTGGTGGATTTAACGCGCGTCGAGCCGATGATTGCGCTTGGGGATAAGATTCGTACGGTGAAAGAGGTTATCGAAGGGGATCGAAAAAATCTTCCTTACGATATTGCGGAGAAAAAAATCAATTCAAGCCGCGTTGCGGGCAACGCAGGCGGAACGTTTGAAAATATTGCGGAATTTGCCGAAATCGTCCGCGGAAAAACGCTTGCAAGCGGAAATTACCGCATCGTACCCGCAACGCTTTCGGTGTTTAAAGCGCTTGCGGACGCAGGGTATCTCGGCGTCCTGTCGGAGGCGGGCGCTGTGGTGGACGCGCCCTGTTCGTATTGGGATGAGGAGGGAGTCGGGTGCGGCGTGAAATCGAGCACTGTGCGTATGGATGCCCGTTCGATTGCCGCGACGCTTGTAACCGGCACGCTGACTTCTGCGTTGGATCACGAGTATACCAAGCGGTTGAAAAAATTTGTCTTTTCGCCGAACGTGTACGCCCGTTTGATAGAATTCAAGCCGAACGTTGAAAAACAGCTTTTGGCAGAGATGAAAACGAAGGCGGATCCTCTTCCCGCGCGGCTGGCGCTGAGGGTCGGCTCGTTCGGCGAAGCGCAGTGGGACGCATCTTCGTTGGAGATCCCCAAGGGAGTCGTTTGCGGCGGGGCTTCCTTCGACGAGGGTTACGATTTAGAGGTTTTAACACTGTGCCGCGAAGCGGGGCATTACGTGTTGATTGTTGCGGATTTCAACGATGAAATGGTTAAAAATTGTGTTACAGTGGGCATTTTGCCCGTAAAAGCGGGAAAAGCGGGACTGAAAGACGGCGACATTCTCTATCTTGACGGAGTCGCAAAGAGCGTCCGCAATCGAGAGGCGAGCCTCACGGTGAAGCGTTATTGTCGCGGAAAGGTAAAGGACGTCGTATTGCAACTGCCGAAGCTTACGGACGAGGAGCGTGAAATATTACTCGACGGCGGCTTCGTCGGGCGCTGCAAACGGAACGAAAAGTAAATCGGGACTCGCAGGATATTCGACGTGTGGGATGCGCTCTTTTACGGAGAGCGTCGGACGGGAATCGCGTCTGCGTAATAGTTGTCTGAATTCCCGGTAAAATTTGAATTTGGGTGAAAATCGCCTAATATAATAAAAAGAGGTAAATTATGTTTCGTAACTTAATGGTGCTTTCAACAGGGGAGCTCGTCGGTATCATCGTCGCAGCCGTTGTTGCTTTTTTGCTGATTGTGTTTCTGTTTTGGTATGTTTCCGCGTATAATCGCTTGCAACGCTCGAAAAATTTCGTGGAAGAGGGTTGGGCGACTATCGACGTACAGTTGAAAAAAAGGTACGATTTGATCCCCAACCTCGTTGAAACAGTAAAGGGGTATGCAAAGCACGAGAGCGAGACCTTGCAGGCGGTTGTGGAAGCTCGCAGCTACGCAATGCGTGCGACGACGGTGTCTGGAAAAATCGAAGCGGAAAACGCGCTTTCGGGTACGCTGAAATCGCTGATGAGATTGCAGGAAGCGTATCCACAGCTGAAGGCAAACGCTAACTTTATCAGTTTGCAGGAGCAGCTGCTTTCCGTCGAAAACGAAATTGCATCCGCCCGCAGGTACTATAATGGCACGGTGCGCGCGCTCAACAACCGCGTTACGACGTTTCCTTCCAATCTCGTGGCGCGCCGCATGAAAATGGAAAAGTATTCGTATTTCGAACTCGACTCCGAAGAGGAGCGTCAAAACGTAAAAGTGCGCTTTTAAGCATTGAATTTTAGTCGCGGGCGGGGGGACACCCCGTCCGTTTTATCGGGGAAGATATGAAAGACTACGTAATTGCAATCGACGCGGGTACAACGAGCATTCGTGCGGGTGTATATGATGCAAAGTCGGGTGCGTTTATTCACCGTGCATCGCAGGAGACGGCGCAGAGCTTTCCCAGAAGCGGATGGGTGGAGCAGGACGCAAACGAAATATATTATAAGGCAGCTTACGTTTTAAACGACTGCGTTCAGGCTGTCGGCGCCGAAAACATTGCGAGCATCGGTATTACCAATCAGAGGGAAACGGTCATCTTCTGGAACCGAGAAACCGGCGAGCCGATATGTCCCGCTATCGTTTGGCAGTGCCGCCGAACGAGCACGTTCTGCGCGTCTGTTTCCGATGAAATGCGCCGAACCATCAAAGAAAAAACGGGATTGTTGCCCGATGCCTATTTTTCCGCAAGCAAGATGAAGTGGGTAATGGACAACGTGCCCGAGGCTCGGCAACTGCAAAGGGATGGGAAGCTTTGCGCGGGGACGGTGGAAAGTTATCTCGTGTTCAAGCTGACGGGGAAATTTATTACCGATCACACCAACGCTTCGCGCACCATGCTTTTCGATATCAGGCGTTTGGCTTGGGACAGTGAGTTGCTTAGGTATTTCGGAATTGATAGGGGGATTTTGCCTGTTCCCATTCCGTGCGACGCGTCCGTCGGGTACGCCAGATTTTCGGGGCGGGAGATTCCCGTGGCGGGAATCTTGGGCGACCAACAGGCGGCGCTTTTCGGTCAGGCTTGCTTTTGTGCGGGCGAAGGTAAAATTACGTACGGCACAGGCTTGTTCATGCTTTTTGCAACGGGCGAGCGATGCATTTCATCGGAAAGCGGTCTGCTTTCTACGGTTGCGTATACTGTCGGCGGAAGGACGGCGTATGCGTTGGAAGGCAGCGCGTTTAACGCGGGCAGCGCAGTGCAGTGGCTGCGTGACGGAATGGGTTTGATTTCGACGAGCGCGGAGAGCGAGGAGGTCGCAAGATCCGTATCGGATACGGGCGGGGTATACTTCGTGCCCGCTTTTACAGGACTCGGTGCGCCTCACTGGCAGAGCGACGCAAGGGGGATGTTATGCGGGATTTCCCGCGGAACGAAGCGTGCGCACGTCGTGCGCGCCGTGTTGGAAAGCATTGCGTACAGCGCGCGCGATTTGTCGGATGCTATGGTGAAGGACAGCGGAATTTCTTTAAAGGAAATCAAATGCGACGGAGGAGCGTCGGCAAACGATTTCCTTATGCAGTTCCAGTGCGATGTATTGGGCATCAACGTCAACCGCCCGCAAGAGCGGGAGAGTACTTTGCTGGGCGCGGCGCTGCTTTCCTCCGTCTCTTCGGGGCTGATGTCGCTTGAGGAAGCGGCTTCGCGTCGTGTTTCCGAGAAAACCTTTTACCCCTCGACGGAACGGGAAAAGTACGATTTGCTCTATCAAAACTACCTTTTGGCACTAAAACGCACGCTCATCATTGAATAATCGGCAGAAAAATAGTACTATGCCACACATATATCGCCCAAAGCCCGTTTTTAACGGGTTTTTTTCTTTTTTCGTATAATTATATTATGAAAATTTATTTGCGAAAACGCAGCTGTTTTACCTTTCGCGGACGAGAGAGTTACGAGTTGGACGTTCTCGGAAAAACCGTTTTAATGCTCATGCGGGAAAATCTCTGCGCGGAGATATGCGACGATCCGCCCGAAGGGGATAAAATCGTTCTCGATTCTGTATACCCATTACTAACGCGGAAAAAGTTGGAGGAGGTAATTAAGAATACGGACGGCAGTTTTTCTTTTGCGGGCGGCTTTGTGGAGCGCGGCGGGGCTTCGAAAAAAGTAACGACCGTAGATTGGCTCGGTTTGTTTTCGCTGTCGGATTATCCCGAAATTATCAATCGGGCAAACGAGGTCAGGCGTAAAGAACTTGCGGCTTGCGGCGTTCTTTTGGAGGCAGGTGCGGAAGTTGATTTTACTTCCGTATTGGAAGAGGGCGTTATCGTGGAGCGCGGCGCGCGCGTTCGGGGAAAGAGCGTCGTAAAGCGCGACGCCGTTGTCGGCAGTGGTTCGGAAATCGTCGACAGTGAAGTTGGGGCGTATACGCAAGTTAAAAGCAGTTGTGTCTTGCAGTCCCGAATCGGGAAAAATTGCACCGTCGGACCGTTTGCTTATCTTCGTCCGAACAGCGTCGTGGGCGACGGTTGCCGAATCGGCGATTTCGTGGAGTTAAAAAATGCAAAAATCGGCGCGGGGAGCAAGGCTTCGCATCTTGCATATATCGGTGATGCCGAAGTCGGAGAGCACGTCAATATCGGCTGCGGCGTGGTGTTCGTGAATTATAACGGAAAGACCAAGTCGAAAACGCGGGTGGGCGACGGTGCGTTTATCGGCAGTAACTGCAACCTGATTGCTCCCGTTTCCGTCGGCGACGGTGCGTTTCTTGCGGCGGGGACGACGCTGACGCGCAGTTTGGTCGACGGGGATTTTTGTGTGGGGCGCAGTCGGGAAACGGTGAAAGCGGGGCGCGCAGCCGAATACTTAAAGTAAATTCACACACCGTGCATACTGCGGCATAAAATGCCGTGAGACGGCGGAACGGGCGTCCGCAGGAGGTGCGCGTGGGAAAATATTTCGGAACGGACGGCTTTCGGGGACGGGCGAACGAGACATTAACTGCCGTTCATGCTTTTCGGATCGGTAGATTTTTAGGGTATTACTATGCCGGAACGGGCAAAAAACCGAAAATCGTTGTGGGTAAGGACACGCGGTTGTCGTCGTATACGCTTGAATATGCGCTCAGTGCGGGGGCAACGGCTTCGGGTGCGGACGTGTACTTGTTGCACGTTACGACGACGCCGTCCGTTTCCTATACGGTGTGCGCGGAGGGTTTTGATTGCGGTGTCATGATTTCGGCGAGTCACAATCCGTATTGTGATAACGGCATCAAGCTCATCAACGAAAAGGGCGAAAAAATGGACGATTCCGTTATTTTTGAGGCGGAAAAGTTCTTGGAAGGCGGAGAATTGCCCTTTGCGAGTGGGAAAAACATCGGTAGGACGGTAGATTACGTTGCGGGAAGAAACCGCTACCTTGCGTTTTTGCTTTCCCTTCCGCGTCGTTCCTTTCGCGGATTGAAAATCGGGTTGGACTGCGCAAACGGAAGCAGTTGGGCGATCGGCAAGGCGGTGTTCGACGCGCTCGGCGCGGAAACGTTTGTAACGGGTGCAAGCCCGAACGGCGTAAACATCAACGAGGGGTGCGGCTCTACCTGTATTGCAAATTTGCAAGGATTCGTAATAGACAACGGACTTGATCTCGGTTTCGCCTTTGACGGGGATGCCGATCGCTGCATCTGCGTCGACGAGAAGGGCGGGGTCATCGACGGCGACGGAATTCTGTACGTTTGCGCCAAATATTTCAAGTCAAGCGGCGAACTTGACGGAGGTGGCGTTGTGGCTACGAAGATGAGTAATTTCGGGTTGGCGAAGGCGCTCGAACGGGAGGGGATTTCGCTTGCGTTTGCCGACGTGGGCGACCGCTTCGTATACGCGGAGATGGCGCGAACGGGTTATTTGCTCGGCGGCGAAGCTTCGGGGCACGTTATTTTCCGTAAACACGAAACAACGGGGGACGGTCTTGTTACCGCACTGAAGCTTACCGAAATCGTATTGGAGAGCAAGTGTCCGATATCCTGTCTGACAGAGGGCTATCGCCCGTTGCCGCAGGTGATAAAGAATATATCAACATTTCATAAAGTTGAAATATCGCAGGATTTTGGGGTAAAAAACGCCATAAAAGAGGCGGAAACGTTGTGTCGGGGGCGCGCACTGCTGCGCGTATCGGGTACGGAAAACGTGGTGCGGATCCTCATGGAAGGGGAAAATCTCAAAGAAGGGATTGCGCTTGTCGAACAGGCGATAAAGGAGGCGGAGGAAAGATTATGTGCGGAATAGTCGGTTATTCGGGCGTTCGACGCGCTGCACCCGTTTTATTGGAGGGGCTGGAAAAGCTCGAATACCGCGGGTACGATTCGGCTGGGATTGCGGTATGCGACGGCGGAGTGATCCGAATTGCCAAGAAAAAGGGGCGCGTGAAGGAGATTGCGCAGGCGGCAGACTTTAACGGGAGCGTTGGGATCGGGCATACGCGCTGGGCAACGCACGGAAAACCGAGCGAGCGGAATGCGCACCCGCACGTCTACGGAAAGTTTGCAATCGTGCATAACGGAATCATCGAGAACGCTACGGAGCTGAAAGAAGAATGTCTTGCGCGCGGCGAAAGTTTTGCTTCCGAAACGGACAGCGAAGTGTTGGTGCATCTCGTTGCGGCTTGTTATCGCGGAAACTTTTTACAGGCGGTGTCCGAGGGGCTGCGGCGGTGCCAAGGTTCGTATGCGGTTGCCGTTCTGTGCGAGGACTTTCCTGATGAAATTGTCTGTGCGCGGGGAGGCAGTCCGCTCGTCGTTGGCGTGAAGGAGGGGGAAACGTTTATTGCGAGCGACTTGGCGGCGATCGCCTCCGAACGGGCGGAGGTTTACGTCGCGGAGGAGGGTGAGTTCGTGTGCGTAAAAGCGGGTAGTGCTGTTTTTTACGATAGAAATTTGGTCGTGAAGCAAAAAGAAAGGCTGCAATACGATTATAACGGCGATTCGCCCGAAAAGATGGGGTTTCGACATTTTATGCAGAAAGAAATGTCCGAAATCCCGTCGGTGCTCAAAAAAAGCAAGCTAATTTTATCAAATCGAGAGTTTTATAAAGTACTATGCCAGACAAAATACATAGATATTATAGCTTGCGGTACGGCATATCACAGCGGACTCTGCGCAAAATACGCCTTCGAATCGCTTTGCCGCGTTAAAACCGAGGCGAGCATCGCAAGCGAGTATCGCTATTGCAATCCCATCGTCGGCAAAAAATCCTTGGTGATTGCCGTCAGTCAAAGCGGAGAAACGGCGGATACGCTTGCCGCCGCAGCGCTCGCCAAGGAGAGGGGCGCCTATCTTGCCGCCGTTACCAACGTGCCGTATTCGTCGCTGACCCGCCTTGCCGACTGCGTTTTGCCAACGGATGCGGGCTTCGAGGTGGCGGTTGCGGCAACAAAGAGCTTCAACGCACAGCTTGCTCTGCTCTATTCTCTCGCCGATCTTCGCTCGGGGGGCGGGGGCGAGTGGTTGAAGGGGGCGGATGCGCTCGCCGAGCGTGTGTTGGAGGTTTCCGAAGGCGTGCGTGCCTGGACACCCTATTTTCTGAATGCAAAGAGTGTATATTTCATCGGGCGGGGCGTGGATTATTGTACTGCGCTTGAGGGCAGCCTGAAGCTGAAGGAAATTACTTATCTGCCGAGCGAGGGGTATCCGGCGGGGGAGCTAAAGCACGGTACGCTTGCGCTTGTAGACGAGGGTACGCCCGTCGTTGCCATAATCACGCAGAAGGCGTTGGCGGAAAAAACGATGAACGCTGTGCACGAAACGCACGCGCGGGGGGCGAGGGTGTTCCTCGTAACCTCTCTTCCGGAGTGCGCAGAGCATCCGGAGGTAACGGCTTCCGTTGTGATTCCCGCCTGCCGCGAGATATTTTCTCCCGTACTCTCTGTGATACCCCTGCAAAAACTTGCTTATTATGTTTCGATTGCGCGGGGGATCGATCCCGATAAGCCCCGCAACCTTGCCAAGAGCGTTACGGTGGAATAGAAAAAGCCTGCCGAAAGCTTAAAAAAGTCGTAAAAGATTCAGTTTTTGTACATATAAATAGCTCACTAACTTCGCAATCGAAGTATAGTGAGCTATTTTGATTTTTTGAAATCTTAACCGATTTTGCGGAAGAAAGGCTTGTAATCGAGTATTTTTTCGATTTTTTCCAGAATGTCTGCGGGAAGAGTCAGTCCGCTTGCACGTGTGTTGGAAACCAACTGCTGCGGCTTGCTTGCGCCCGTGATTACCGAGCAAATTTGTTTTTGCTTTAATATCCAAGAAAGTGCCAGTACCGAAAGCGGTACGCCGAGCGATTCGGCAAGAGGCAAAAGTTTTTCTACTTTATTCAGATTTTCTTCTGTGAGCAGATTATTTATTTGTCTGTCTGCCTGCCAGGTCGCGCGCGAACCTTCGGGCAGGGGCTGATTTTTGCGGTATTTTCCCGTTAAAAGCCCCTGTGCAAGCGGCGAAAATACGGTAATGCCGATGCCGTTTTCTTCGCAAATTTTAATTATTTCGTCCTCGATATAGCGGTCGACCATATTATATTGCGGTTGAATAACGCTGAGCGGACGCAGGTGATTTTCTTTTACCGTATGAATCGCTTCGGTAATTTGTACAGGCGACCATTCCGAAACCCCGTAATACAAAATTTTTCCTGCCGCTACCATGTCGGAAAGGACTTGCAGCGTTTCTTCGATGGGGGTGGTGGGGTCAAATCGGTGGCAGAAATACAGGTCGAGATAGTCGAGCTTCATGTTTTTCAACGTGTTGTCGAGTTGTTCGATAATATGCTTACGCGAAAGCCCCCATTCGTTTGCGCCTCGTCCCATCGGAAAGAAAACTTTCGAGGACACGACGTATTCGCTGCGGCGGTGTTCGCCAAGAACTTTCCCCAAAAACCGTTCGGCTTCACCGCCAGAGTATGCGTCCGCGCAGTCGAAAAAGTTTACGCCTTCGTCAAACGCAACGTTCACTGTCTCGCGGGCGTTAGCCGCTTCGGTGCCTTCGAGCTTGGTTACCCAGCTTCCCAGTGCAATTTCGCTGACCTTCAATCCCCATTTTCCTAGGTTACGATACTGCATGGCTTATTCCCCCTTGACGGATTCCGTCGTTCCGTCGTTCGACGGCGGTAATTTCCCCGATTTTTTTTCCTCTCTGCGGTACGACCATTTTAGTAAAATGGGGGTGAGTACCGAGGAGAGGAGGATAATACAAATGATAAACGGATATACGGCGGGGTTAACGAGCCCGCAGTCCACGCCCTTTTGCGTACAGATCAAAACGACTTCCGCGCGTACCATCATGCCGAGCCCGACGCGGAATGAATCGTTCCATTTGAATTTACAAAGTTTAGCGCCTGCACCGCAGCCGAGCAGTTTACCGAGAAGAGCCGCTATGACGAACACAGCACCGAACGCCAAAAAAGTTACGTCGATCCGGCTGAAATAGTCGATATTGGCAATGCCGATATTGGCAAAAAAGACGGGTGAGAAAAACAGATAACCCATTTGATCGACCTTCGATTCTACGTATGGTGTTTCGGAAAGAGTGCCGCCGAGCATGATTCCCGCAACGTACGCGCCCGTAATGTCCGCAACGCCGAAGAATTTTTCCGCGCAATAGGCGTAAAGGAAGCAGGCGGCAAGCGAGATGATGGGCACACGGCGGTTGTGGGGCGCTTTTCTTTCTATAATGTTGAATAATTTGCGCAAGCCTACGCCGAGCGCGATGGCGACGATAAAGAAGATGACGATTTTAATGACAACGAGTCCTGCGTTGGGAGAAAACCATTTCCAGCCCGCGTCGCTTCCCGAACCGGAGGAGAAACCCGTCAACACGGAAAGAATGATAATGCCGATCACGTCGTCGATAACGGCCGCCGCCACGATAGAGGTGCCGACCTTACTGTCGAGCTTGCCGAGCTCTTTGAGTACGGCAACGGTAACCGAAACGGAGGTTGCGGTTAATATCGCTCCGTAAAAGAGGTTGGAAAGGATATTGTGGAAGCCGAAGAACAGGGAAGCGGTCAGCCACCCCAAAAACATGGGTACGATGACGCCGAATGTCGTAATAACGATTGAGGCGACGCCCGTTTGCTTGAGCTTTTTTAAATCTGTGCCGAGTCCCGCCGAAAACATGATGAGAACGACGCCGATTTTGCTTAAAACGGCGAGCGTCTTTTTAATTTCCTCACCGAAGAACGCTTCGTGCAGGGGTTGCCAAGGGATAAACGAAAGCGTGCCTAAGAGAATTCCTGCAAGGAGCATACCGATTACGGCGGGCATACCGATGCGGTGTGCGCCGAGTCCCATGAGCTTTGCGAGCAAAAATATGAATGCCAAAGGCAATAGTATTTCAAAAGGTTCCATAATAATTTACCTGACTTATCGCTGAAAATAACCTTTATCATTATAATCCTTTTTATGAGAAAAGCAACTTTTTTCAACGCATTTTCCGTTTGAAGTTGCGAATGTTTTTTATAAAATCGGTTTTTGAATTTATGCGAACGCTTGTCAATCGCTTAAATTTATGGTATAATTAAAATCAGCATTTCAACGTTATCGTTAATATTAATGTATATCTATCGAAATCCTGTCGATAAAGAGCAGGCAAAACAAATGAATCCCGTCGTGCTCGCGTTTATCGGTGATGCCGCATATACGCTGTTCGTCCGCGAACGGCTTGCGCTTTCTTCCCGATACAAAACGGGGGAGCTTGACAGGCGTACGTCGCAAATCGTTTCGGCGCACGGGCAAAGCTTGGAGTTGGAGCGGATGATGCCCCTGCTTACTCAGGAGGAGGAAGCAGTGTTCCGCCGCGGACGCAACGCGAAGAAGCCGACGAAGAGCAAGAACGCCACCGTGGGGGAATACGTCCGCTCCACGGGCTTTGAAGCGCTGTTGGGATTTTTGTATTTGACCGGACAGACCGATAGAATCGAAGAACTGTTTTTTTCGGATGCGGAGGATGAATGAAAACCGAGGGTAGAAACGCCGTTCTCGAATTGTTAAAGACGGATAAGACGGTTGATAAAATATTGCTTGAACAGGGTGCGCAGGGCTCGCTGCAAAAAATTTTTGCGCTTGCCCGACAGAAAAATATTCGCGTGCAGTTTGTACAGCGCGCTGCGCTTGACAGGGAGAGTAGGGATAAACGGCATCAGGGTGTCATAGCTTATACCACCGACTTCGTTTATTCGAATTTAAGCGAGCTTGCGGGGAGGGAAGAAAGTTTAATCGTTCTTTGCGACGGAATCGAGGACGTGCACAACCTTGGCAGCATTCTGCGTGTGGCGGAATGCGCGGGGGCGGACGGCGTCGTTATTCCCGCCGCCAAGGGCGCGAGCGTTACCGAAGCGGTCGTCCGTATTTCCGCGGGCGCTGCGGAGCATATCAAGGTTGCAAAGGTCGTTTCCGTCAACCGCGCCATCGACGAGCTGAAAGAACTCGGCTACTGGATTTACGCATTGGAGGCGGGCGGGGAAAGCATATACGAAGAAAGACTTACGGGAAAGGTTGCGCTCGTCGTCGGGGGCGAGGATAGCGGGGTCAGGCGTCTGACGCGGGAAAAGTGCGACAAGACGCTTTCCATTCCCCTGTTTGGAAAGGTGAATTCGCTGAACGCGTCGGTTGCGCTCGGAATCGCCGTATACGAGGTGGTGCGTGCAAGGCTTAAAGTATAAGGCGGACGAATTGCTTGCGGAAGAGGCGCAGGCGGGCGACGGCGCGGCAACGGAAGAGTTGTTGCTTCGTTATAAAAACGCAGTGCTCGCGCGGGCGCGTCGGTATTTTCTTGCGGGCGGGGAAACGGACGATTTGGTGCAGGAAGGTATGGTAGGCTTGTATTTTGCCGTGCGGGATTACCGTAAGGAAGAAGGCAAGAGCTTTAAAAACTTTGCCTATCTGTGCGTAACCCGTCGGATTTTCGACGCGGTACGCTCGATGACCCGTCGCAAAAACGAGGTTTTGAATGACAGCGTTTCACTGTTTGATCCGATCGTTACCGATATTCTCGACGGGAGCGCGTCTCCGGAAGAGAGCATTATCGACGACGAGTCGCGCGCGGAATTTAAAATCAGGTTAATGAAAACGCTTTCCGATTTCGAGTTTCGCGTATTGACGATGTATCTTGAAGGTATGAATTACGCGAAAATCTGCGAAGCGACCGGAAAATCTTTAAAGAGCGTGGACAACGCGCTCGCCCGTGCAAAGAAGAAATTACAACAGGCATACTGTAAAAAAGGTTAAAACATGGCATATTTATCCCTTTATCGAAAATTCCGACCTTCGAAGTTCGACGATATGGTGCGTCAGGAACACGTCGTGCGCGTTCTCAAAAACCAAATCGCGGCGGATACCGTCGGGCACGCGTATCTCTTTACGGGACCGCGCGGCACGGGTAAAACGAGCGTTGCCCGTATCTTCGCCCGCGCCGTGAACTGCGAGCATCCCGTCAACGGTTCGCCGTGCGGGAGGTGCGCCGTCTGCCGCGCGTTGAGCGATGGTTCGCTCGACGTTGTAGAAATTGACGCGGCGTCCAATAACGGCGTCAACGAGATGCGCGACTTGCGCGAGAAGGTGCAGTATCCGCCCGTTACGGGAAAGTATAAAGTATATATCATCGATGAAGTGCATATGCTCACGGACAGCGCGTTCAACGCTCTCTTAAAGACGCTGGAAGAGCCGCCCGCGCACGCAATTTTCATTTTGGCGACCACTGAGCCGCAAAAGATTCCCGCTACCATTCTTTCGCGCTGTATGCGCCTCGATTTTAAGCTGATTCCTACCGAAGATTTGGTGTCGCACCTGAAAAGCGTGCTCGGGGAAATCGGGAGGGCGTACGAGGAAGAGGCGGTCATTGCCATTGCCCGTGCGGGTGCGGGAAGCGACAGAGATATGCTCTCGATTGCGGAAATGTGCCTCGCCTATTCCGAAAAGCTGACTTACGAGGGAGTAACCACCGTACTTGGTGCGGCGGACTTTCTGGACACCGCTGCGCTTTGCGGGGAAATTTTAAAGCCTGATTTGGGTGCTGCGCTCGAAAAAACGGAGAATATTCTTTCCGAGGGACGGTCGGTTGGCGTGCTCTGCCGCGATATCCTGCAAATTCTGAATATGGTTGCCATTGCAAAATCCTGTCGGAATGCGGAAGCTCTGCTTGCCGTTTCGTCCGAACGGTTTCACGCTGTTTCCGAGATCGAAAAATTTGCCGACGGCAGGGCGATCCTGCGTGCGACGGAGCTCTTTTCCAAACTCGAAACGGAGCTTCGCTACGCTTCGTCGCCGAGAATTTGTCTGGAGACGGCGGTCATGCGGGCGGCGCTTCCCGAAACGCAGATAGAGCTCGACGCGCTTGCGGCAAGAGTGAACGGCGTGGAGCGCAAGCTGTCGGAGGAAGTTCAAAAAATCGAAATTTCGCAGGATTCTCCGAAAAAAACGACGAAAGAACCTAAAAAAGAGGCAAAGCAACCGCAGGAGCAAGAGGATTTTTATGACGACGGTTACGAATTTCCGACGGAGGAGCCCGTGTTCGAAGAGGCTTATTTTTCCGACGGGACACTGCCGGAAAGTGTTCCGTTTGAAAAAGCAGAGTCCGTCAAAGCGCGCGAAACGGGAACTGCGTCCGTCGCGCAGCCCGTTGCCGAGCGGAGCGTTGCGCCCGCTGCGCCGACGGAAACTTCCGCAGCGATGGCGTTTGGAAAATTTCTGCGGACGCTCCGTAAGTCGAGCCGCAACGGCGTTCTGTTTACCATGTGCGCCGATCTCGAAGCGCAGTTTTCGGACAGTGTTCTGATCCTGACTACGGACAGCGACACGGTCTATCGCTCGCTGAATAAGGAGGAGCACCGCAAGCTCATGCGGGAAACGTTTGCGGAAATCTGTGTTCCCGAATATCGTCTGGTGAAGCGCGGCGAAGAGGCTGCCGACGTGAAGGGCGGCATCGAAGAAATCAAACGGAATTTCAGCAATTACAACGTGGAAATAAAATAAAGGAGAAAGGTTATGTCCGGTTTTAACAGAGGCGGCATGGGGGGCGCGGGAATGCAGAACCTCATGAAGCAGGCGCAAAAAATGCAAGAGGAAATGCAGGAGACCGAGAAGCTGCTCGACGATTGGGAAATCGTGGGTACGGCGGGCGGTGAAGCCGTGGTCGTATTCATGAATGCGAAGAAAAAAATCGACGGCATAGAAATCGACAAGTCGGTGATCGACCCCGAGGACGAGGAAATGCTCGAAGATTTGATTATGGCTGCGATTCTCGACGGTTATAAGAAAGCAGACGAAGTATATCAGGAAAAAATGGGGAAATTCGGAGCAGGCGGCATGGGGGGACTTCTGTAAGTGGACGTCTTTATCGAACCTATCGGAAAGCTGATGAACGAGTTTTCCAAGCTCCCCGGCGTGGGAAAAAAGACCGCGCAGCGCTACGCTTACCGTGTGATCAAGATGAGCGACGGGGAGGCCGAGGCGTTTGCGGAGGCAATCGTCAATGTGAAAAAACAGGTGCGTTTCTGCAAGGTATGCGGCAATTTTACGGTGGACGAGGTTTGCGAGATCTGCCGCGTCAGAGACAAGTCGTCCGTTTGCGTCGTAAAGGAGCCCAAGGACGTGATCGCGCTGGAAAAACTCAGAGAATTTAAAGGCGTTTATCACGTTTTGCACGGTGTCATTGATCCGATGAACGGCGTGTCGCCGAACGATATCCGCATTAAGGAGTTGCTTGCGCGTATCGGGGAAGGCGGCGTAAAGGAAGTTATCATGGCTACCAATCCCGACGTGGAGGGTGAGGCGACCGCCATGTATATCGCAAAGATTTTAAAGCCGTTGGGCGTAAAGGTAACGCGTCTTGCGCACGGCATTCCGATAGGGTCGGAACTTGAATATGCCGACGAGGTAACGCTTTCGCGCGCCCTGATCGAACGCAAAGAAATTTAAGGAGATCGACATGAAAATTTCCGTACTTGGCTGCGGCAGGTGGGGTTCGTTTATTGCCTGGTATCTTTCCCGCCGCGGAAACGACGTAACCTCTTGGGGACCCGAAGAGGATTATTCGTATCGCGTCTTAAAGGAAACGGGACGCAATGAATACGTGGAGCTCAATTCGAAAATTCACTTAACCTGCGACCTCGAAGAGGCGGTAACGCGGGCGGAAATTATCGTTATTTCCATTAGCGCGCAGGGATTGCGCGGATTTATGCAAAAAATTATCCGTTATGACGTTTCCGACAAGGTTTTTGTGCTTTGCATGAAAGGAATCGAGTCGGATACGGGAAAACGTCTTTCGGAAATTCTTGCAGAGAGCGGAATTTCTTCCGATAAAATTGCAGTTTGGGTAGGACCCGGGCATATTCAGAGTTTCGTGCAGGGAATTCCCAATTGTATGGTAATTGATTCCGAAAGCGAAACATTAAAGCGGAGTCTTGTCGGGGAATTTAAAAGCGATTTGATCCGTTTTTATTACGGAAACGATTTGTTGGGCACGGAAATCGGTGCGGCGGCAAAGAACGTTATGGGTATTGCCGCGGGCGTTCTGGACGTCGTATGCAAGCCGTTGAAGGGTCCCTTGATGTCGCGCGGGGCAAGAGAGGTTGCACGGCTTATCAAAGCGCTCGGCGGGAACGAGCTTTCCGCCTACGGTTTGGCGCACCTCGGCGATTACGAAACGACCTTGTTTTCCGAATATTCGCACAACAGAATGTACGGGGAAATGCTTGCCAAGGGACAACGTTTCGAAAAACTTGCGGAAGGGGTGGCGACTTCGGGAGCATTGAGACTTCTCGGGGAAAAATGCGGGGTGGAATTGCCTATCACCGAAGCGGTTTACAGGGTTTGCTATGAAGACGGCAACGATGCACTGCGTTGCCGTGAAGAGATAGGAAGGCTGTTTCAACGCACCACAAAGGCAGAAATGTACTAAATAAACGAGATTTTAAGAGGTTTTTATAGTATTATGTCAGACATAAATGAGGAAAATGAGGCAAATTTAGCGCGCGAGTCGACGGCTTCAACGGAAGGATCCGACGCACCGCTTTTGGAGACGCGCGTTCGCGTAGACGGCGCGTTTCGAAAGAGGATATTCAAAGCGAACCAATGGGTGTTTATCCTGATATTCGTTTTCGGCGGCGTGCTTACCCTCGGCGGAATCGTCGGCGTGGTTCTGTATTATCTTACTAAAAACGATTTCAGTGAGAAAGCGGCATTTTTCCTCTTTCTCGGAGTCCTGCTTTTGATTTGCGGAGGGGTTGCGGTGTCCTCTGCCAAAAGGGGCGTTGCCAATGCGGATAAGAATGTGAAAGAGTCCGTCAGCCGTTTTTACAGGTATTACTTTGTGGAAACGATTTATAGATATACCGAAAAAGTGGGAGAAATCAAGCGTTATTATCGTGAGTTTTCCGGTGTGAGGGAAACGAAGGAATTTATATATCTCAACGGAGTTGACGGCTCGTTTTTTCCCGTAGATAAATTGACGCTTACGCAGGAACAGATCGAGGTTTTGCGCGGACTTTTTGTTTCTCCGACGAAAACGTTGTGAAAAAATTTTCATAAAACGTTTCGATAATGCTTGACAAGCTTTTGCGGATTGTGTATGATAGTGTCGTTCGCTGTCGCGGGGGCGTAGCTCAGTTGGTTAGAGCGCTTGCTTGACATGCAAGAGGTCACAGATTCGAGTTCTGTCGTTCCCACCAGGAAACCCTGTATATCGTGCCGTTTTCCATGTTTGCGCCGATATATGGGGTTTTGTTTTAAGCAATGCGAGCGTGGCGAAACCGGCAGACGCGCAGGACTTAGAATCCTGTGGGAAACCGTGCAGGTTCAAATCCTGTCGCTCGCACCAAAAATCGGCGGGGCTCGAATGCCCGCCGATTTTTTTGTAAACGATATTTTCCGAATAAAACGTTTTCCGATGGTCAATCATTAATTAACGTTCTTCACGGTAAGAACAAAGAAAACAAAAGTCGGGCGTATAATTCTTAACTTTTTGCAAAAACTCATACGGAAGCGGGGTACATAAGGAGGAAACGGTTATGTTGCAAAAGGTGGTAATTTGCGGAGTGGATACTTCGGGGCTTCCGAAGCTGACGGCAAAGGAGAATGAAGAACTTATAGCAAAACTCAAAGCGGGCGACGAGGCGGCGCGCGAAAAGTTTATCGTCGGCAATATGCGGCTGGTGCTCTCGCTTGTCAAGCGTTTTTGGGCGAAGAATGCCAATGCCGACGACGTGTTTCAGGCGGGCTGTGTAGGGCTTATCAAGGCAATCGACAATTTCGACCCGAGCTTTCAGGTAAAGTTTTCTACCTACGCCGTCCCGATGATACTCGGTGAAATCAAGCGCTATCTCCGCGACGGAAATTCTTTGCGGGTCAGTCGTTCCATCCGCGATACCGCATATCGCATTTTAAAGGTGCGTGAGGCGATAGAGGAGCGGGACGAAGAGGCGACGATAGAAAAAATCGCCGAAACGATGCGGGTAAAGGAGCGGGAAGTCGTCTACGCGCTCGATGCGATATCCGATCCCGTTTCGCTGTACGAGCCGGTATATAACAAGTCGGGCGACAGCGTGGAGCTCATGGATCAGCTTTGCGACGAAAAGCAGAGCGACGAGGTCTGGACGGAGCGGGTGGCGCTGCGCGAAGCTATGGAACGGCTTGCCGACCGTGAGCGGAAAATCCTCACGCTGCGCTACTATGAGGGAAAAACGCAGACGGAAATTTCGGCGGAGGTCGGGATCTCTCAGGCGCAGGTTTCCCGTCTTGAAAAAAACGCGTTGAAGCAAATCAAGGCAAATATTTCCTGAACTTTAAAATTAAGGAGCTTTCGAAGCGAAAATGGCTTCGGGGGCTCTTTTATTTTCCTTATTTTAATTGGCTTTTTAAAAAATAATCTGGAATTTGGTAGACTTTTTTCCGAATTCGTGATAATATAAATCCGTACCGAATATGCAACTTGGTTGGAAGTTTTGTCATGACAGGATATACACGTAAGAAATTCAAAGGAAAGGTACTGATTGCGGACGATTCCGAACTGAATCGTTCTCTTCTTGCCGATATGCTCGGAGACGATTTCGAAGTAGTGGAAGCGTGCGACGGCAGGGAAACCGTAAACTGTATGCGGAGCGAGCTTGAAGAGCTCTCTCTCGTTTTGCTTGATTTGGTGATGCCGCGCATGGACGGATTTGCTGTGCTCGATATCATGAATAAATTCAAGTGGATCGAGGAAGTTCCCGTTATCGTCATTTCTGCGGAGAATGACGCCTCTATGGTGGAGAAGGCTTACGAGCTCGGTGCGACCGACTTTATCACCCGTCCGTTTGACGTGGCTACCGTTCGCCGCCGCGCCTTAAATACCGTCATGCTCTATTCCAAGCAGAAGAAACTTTCCGAACTTATCGAAGAGCAGGTTTACGAGCGTGAGAAAGAGCAGACCTTGATGATCGGGATACTGAGCCATCTGGTGGAATTCCGCGACGGGGAGAACGGACAGCAGGTTCTGGAAATCAACACGATTACGGAATTACTGTTAATGACCCTGATGAAGCGTTCGGACAAGTATAGGCTGACTCAAAAGGACGTATCGCTTATTGTAACGGCATCGCTTTTGCACGATATCGGCAAAATCGCAATCGACGATAAAATTTTAAACAAACACGGTAAATTGACCGCGGACGAATATGAAATCATCAAAACTCACGCGATGTGCGGCGCGGAACTCATCGAAAAAATGCCCTATTTCGATACCGAGCCGCTTTTGCACGTAGCTTACGAAATTTGCCGTTGGCATCATGAGCGGTTCGACGGAAAGGGGTATCCCGACGGATTGAAGGGGGAGGCGATCCCGATTGCCGCACAGGTTGTGGGGCTTGCGGACGTGTATGTTACACTGACGAGCGACAGAGTATACCAAAAGGCATTTTCGCACGCAGAGGCTGTGAAAATGATTCTCTGCGGACAGTGCGGCGCGTTCGACCCCGTGCTTCTCAACGCCTTTGCCGCCGTATCCGATACCATTCCGAAGATTATCCGCCGCGGGCAGATTCTCGGCTCGGGACGCGCGAACGCATGGCGCAAGACGGAAAAGGCGGAGAATTACGATTTGACGGTTTCGCATCGTTCGCTCAGCCGTTTGGAGCGCGAGCGTTCAAAATACCGTTTTCTCGTGTCCGTTTCAGACGATATTCTCTTCGAGCTGTACGCGGATCCCGCGGCGGTTTGGTTTTCCGACAAGAGCGCGAACGCACTCGGGCTGGAGCCGTACGTTCCCGATCCCGCGAATAACGAAGCAATCGTTGCGCTGATGGGGAAGGAAAATCTCGAACGGCTTACCGCATTGATTTCCGCTGCGTCAAAGGACGTTCCTCTCGTGGATTTTGAGTTTACGTCGGCACGGGGAAAGCGATGCAGGATCCGTCTGTTGGTGCAGTTCGAATTCGATTCGGAGCGGTTCGTTTATAAGGGCGCCGTCGGAAAGGCTGAGCTCGTCGGATAAAAAAGGAGAACGTTATGACGTTAGAAGAATTGTACGAAATGATCGGCGGAGACTACCGCAGCACCAAGTCCCGTTTTATGACGGATGAAAGAATCTTGCGCTTTGTCCGCAAATTTCCGCTTGACCAGAGCTATCGGCTGTTGGAATCCTCGCTTTCCACGGGCGATCAGGCGGAGGCGTTCCGTGCGGCGCATACCTTGAAGGGGGTTGCGCAGAATCTTGGCTTTACCGCTCTTTACGAAATCGCATCCTCCGTTACGGAAGTGTTGCGCGGGGGCGGCACGGCGACGGCGGATCAGTTAGACGAATTGAAAATAAAATACGATCTCGTCATCGATTCCATACCGCTCGTAGCCGATCTTTAAGGGGTTTTTATGACTGCGGGACTTCTTGCTATGGGCTTAGGCGTAAAGATTTTGATATATTTCCTCGTTCTGTTGGCTGCGGGCGGGGCGATTTATCTATTGTATCTCGGGATCGTGCGCGATACGAGACGCCTGAAAATTGCCAAGCGCGGGATTTCCGAAGTGGAAAAAAAGACCTTTACGGACTTGTTGCGCAAAAAATTTGCTTCGGCGAACGAAAAGACGCATTTCGCCGTCGTATTCGTGGAGTTGAACGATGCGAAGCGATTGAAGGAGGAATTCGGCGATAAGGGTTACGCCGATATCATGCTGACTTTGCAAATGCGAATCGGGCGCGCATTTCCGCACGGGGCGAAAATCTGTGTGTATGAAACGGATGTTTTCGCTGTTTACGTCGACGGCGAGCAGGATGAAAAATCGCTTGGAGAGTTCTGTGCGCGTTGCCTGACCGAGGCGCGAAAGCCTATCAGACTGTCCAAAAAGAATACGCTTATTGCAGACGTTAACGTCGGTGCATCGAGCTATAATGCGTTCGACGGAACCCCTGCGCAGTATCTTCTGAACTTGGATTCCGCGCTTGTCAATTCCAAACGTAAGGGACCGAATCAGTTTTATGTCTTCGATTCCACCCTTGTGCGAGCGGATGCAAAGGATAGTGCGTACTATCGGGAGCTCAAGCAAGCGATCGCGGAAAACGAATTTTCTCTGTATTTTCAGCCCATTTACGAGTTGGGGATCGGGGAGGCTGCCGCTTACGAGTCGTTGCTGCGGTGGAACCATAAACGGCTGGGCGGAATGTTGCAGCCCGTTAAATTTTTACACGCCATGGAACGCTCGGGCGACGTGAACTGGGTGGGGCTTTGGGCGTTCGAGCAACTGCTTGTGGCACGTCAACGCTACGACGAAACGCATGACGAAGCGCATGGCGCAGTATTTTCTATGAATCTTTCGCACCGTCAGCTGACCGACGCAAAGCTTTGCGACGAATTTCTACGAATTTTAAAGCGTTACAGCGTGTCGGCAAAAGATATTTGCTTCGAAGTCGGCGAGGGTTCGCTGATTGATAAATCGGTGCAGGTAAAGGAAAATATCGAAAAATTGAGGAAGTGCGGCTTCAAAGTCGCGATCGATAATTTCGGGCTGGACGGCAAAACGCTCTCCTTCCTCGAAAATTTGGAAGTTGATTGGATCAAACTCGATAAGAGCCTTTTGGAGCAGGCGCGCGACGGTATGGTAAACGAAGCGGCGCTTGCCGAGCTCGTGGCGCTTGCCGAAGAACACGCTATCAAGCTCGTTGCCCAAGGCATCGAGGACGCCGTTACGCTCGAATACGTCAAGGGAGAAGGTATTGGTTACGGACAGGGGTTTTATCTCGGAAATCCCTTGCCGCCCGAAGCGTATAAATTGTAACTCAAAAACTTGACGGATTCCTTAATTATTGTTATAATATCAAGAGTAGAAACTTTGATTTGCGGAAAGAGGTAACCTGCGTGAAGTGGACGACACGGTTAAAAATCATGCGAATAACCAGAATAACCATGATATTTTGCTTGGTTTTTTTGGTACTGTTTGCGGGATTCAGCCTCTACGGCAGCAAAGTGGGCAATTTCGTCGTACGCATCGAAGAGCAGAACGTTAAAATCTCTGCCTGCATTACGGAGAATACGGAGAAGGATGCAACCACCCGTTTTTCCGTCCCCGGTATCAAAGGGCAGGACGCGGCAACGCTTTCCGACCTTCCCGAACGTCTCAGCGAGGGAATCGGGGTGAAGAACGACGACAAGCATAAGCGGTATCTCGCATTTAGCTTTTACCTTTTGAACCGTTCGGAACGGGCAGTGGGCTACGATATGACGGTGGAGATAGTCGACAGTGTCGGTAAGGCGATAGACGTGCTCCGCGTTATGCTGATCGAAGGCGACAAGACGACGGCAGAGGGTGAAATATTCGCAAAGCCGGAGGATGAAGCCGGCAAGGCGCATTTGATTGCAAACAATATTACTTACGAAACGAAAGATTTTATTTCCGACGAAATCGTCTTAAAAAAGACGGTGGAAGGGTTCGAGGTCGGCGGGGTCGTAAAGTATACGGTGGTTCTGTGGCTCGAAGGCTGGGACGTTGCCTGTACGGACGAACTGTTCGGGGACCGTTTGAAAATGCGGATGAATATTCAGGCTTATTAATATTAAGGTAAAGACGGCGTAAGCCGTATAAATATCGTAAAATCAATGGAGGAATCTATGAAGGCAAGTAAAAAGTTGATAGGCGCAATTGCTTCGCTGGCGGTTGCTGCGTCGTTGACGGTTGGAACGACGTTTGCATGGTTCAGCTCGCAGTCGTCGGTAAGCACGGAAAACATTGAGATGAATGTAACGTCCGGCTCCGATACGTTGCAGGTGGCTGTGCTCGCAAAAGACGGCGTTGAAAGCGACGTGAATTTCAAGTACGTTCTTTCGGCAGATGAAGTCAAGACGGCGATGGGCGCGGTTACGTATACGGCGCTGACTTCGGCGGACGACGGAAAGACGATTACGGAGAAGGGCGGCGCGGCTGCGACAGGCGGATATGCGGAATTTAAATTCGTATTCCGTACGACGATGGAAAACGCCAAACTGATTCTTTCGGATACTGCTGCGGTTACCGCATCCGATTCGAGCAGCGCGGAACCCGTAATTTGGGAAGAAAAGAAAGGTTCTGCGGAATACGGTGCCCTTATCGGCGACAACGGCGAGATAAACGCGAAAGCGGCTCACGCAGCCCGTGTCGCATTTATTGTAGACACGAACGCAAAGGTTTGGGCTCCGTTTGAGGAATATACGGTTGACGCGAGCAAGACGAGCGACGTGGCAGCAGGCTATTATAAGGGCAACCTCGCAAGCGATTACAACAAATTTCTCAATCCCGCATTGTCGGCAGTAACGGCGCAAACGATGTTGAACCGCGTGTACCGTGCAAAAGACGCTGCAACGAACGACGCCGTTAACGTGGTTGCCGCATTCCCCACAACGAAAACGGGTGATTTCTACCAGCTGACGGTTACCGTCAAAATTTGGTTGGAGGGCACGGACGGCGACTGCCTCGACGCTATTTTAAAGGATACGTTCGGCGTAGCGTTCGGTTTCCGTGCGGCAAAAATTTCGTAAAGAATCGTTATAATGAAAAAACTTTCCGACAAGACCAAAAAAGTTTGGAACGTCATTCTGAACGTAATTGCGTACGCGATTTTCGCGCTCGTACTGGTTCTTGCGGTTTCAATTATCGTTTCAGGCAGGAAGGGGTATTCCTCTTTCTTCGGTACGGCGTTCGTTGCCGTCGAGTCCGATTCGATGGACGGAGACGAAAAGGATAGTTTTTCGAAAGGTACGCTGTTAAAGATAAAGATTCTTTCCGACGAAGAAAAGAAAAATCTAAAAGAGGGCGACGTTATCACCTTTTACGATGATAACGTAATCCCCGGTCGGCGCGTTTTGAACTCGCACCGTATCGTAACCGTTTCCGACAATTTCGGCGAAATAACGTTTATCACCAAGGGCGACAATAACGAAGTCGCCGACAGTGCGTTCCGTTCGCTCGGCGATATCGTCGGCAAGGTAACGGGGCGGACGAAGGGGTTGGGGAACGTAGTGGTTTTTCTGCATTCGTCCACGGGATTCTTTCTCTGTGTCGTAACCCCGTCGCTGTTGCTTCTTGCCTATTGTATTTGGTATCTCATTCGCGTCGTACGCGAGGAGCGGAAGCAAAAAAGGGGCGACGACAGGGATCGGTTGAAGCGCGAGCTGTTGGAAGAGCTTCGTGCCGAGGGTAAATTACCGCCCGAGGAAACGGCATCCAAAGAGGAAGCAGAGACAAGCCCCGACGGGGACATAGATTGAATTCGGAGTGTAATATATGTCTGCATTTGCTGATTTTTACGTAGATTTTTTATGGTCGCTGTTAAAAAACATCGGCTCATTTTTCGCGTCGATCGGCAAGATGTTGTATAAGTTTTTCGTTACCGATGTTGGCGGATATTTTAAGGATTTCGGTATCGTTTCCAAAGAATTCGGTGCATTCGGTTGGATATGCTTTATTCTTGTAGCCATCGTCAGTTCGGTTTTCGTTGTATTTCTTTTTTACCGTTTTATTCTTCTGTTGCGCAGATATATCTTTCACCGCTCACGCGAAGTAAAGAAAGATAAACTGATGCAGGAAATTGCGAAATTGCAACTGCAAACAGAGGAGCTTGCCAAAGAAAACAGTAAAATACTTTCCAAAAAATTGAGCCCCACGGTCAGCGCGCTCATGGACGAAGCGGCAGCTTCCGATATGGAAATAGGGACGATGGAGCCGAGATTCCCTCGCTTGTTAGAGATGGATAGGGATTATATTGCCAATCCCATACAGATTTATATGGGCGACGAGGACATGCTCGGGCTTTCGGAAATCGTAAGAAAGTTCGTCGATTATTCCGCTTCGCAGCTCGGTTTGTATTACGAAGAGGATACGGTGCGCTTGTTTTTTGCGGCGCTTGCAACCTCTAAGGTGATTATTCTCGAAGGCGTTCCTGGATCGGGGAAAACGACGCTGCCGTACGCGCTGGGAAAATTCTTTAAAAACGAGCCGTCGATTATTCCCGTGGAATCTTCTTGGCGAGACCGCAACGATCTCGTGGGTTATTTCGATGAGTTCTCCAAACACTTTACCGAAACCTCGTTCCTTTGCGGACTGTATGCTGCGACGCTTCGGCAAGACCCCAATTTCATTATTCTCGACGATATGAATTTTGCCCGCGTCGAATATTATTTCTCGGACGTCCTTGCAATGACGGACGTTGCGGACATCGGGGAGTGGAAGCTGGATCTTGTTCCTTCTTATTCGCCGTCCGATCCCGCAAATATCGTATTCGGAAAGCTGCTTGTTTCGCAGAACGTCTGGTTTGTCGGCACAGTAACAAGCGAGGAAAATTCCTTCCTCATTCCCGACGAGGTATACGACCGTGCGGTTACGATCGATTTGAACGGGAAGGCGGAGCCCTTTGAGGCGCCCTATACCGAAAGCTACAACTGCACGTACTTCTATCTGGAATCGCTCTTCAATCGGGCATATCTTGAAAATGCGATTTCCGAAGAGAACTGCGAGCGCATTCGTTTGCTCGACGTTTATATGCGCGAGAAGTGCAACATTGCATTCGGAAACCGGATTATGCGGCAAATCGGGTTGTTTGTGCCCACCTACGTTGCGTGCGGCGGAAGCGAAATTGCGGGTATTGATTTTATCATTTGCTCGAAAGTCCTTCGGAAATTCACTACGATCAATCTTGAATACGTGTATAAGGAGCTCGACGGTTTGGTCTCCTATATTCAGGAGTTGTTCGGAAAGGGTAATATGTATTATTGCGTAGAGTATTTAACTGCTCTGCAAAAGATGTAAATTCAGGAAACATTTCCACGGCAACGGCATATATTATTGTGTGGAAACGAGTTTTGGCGAACTGAAAAAGAAAGAAGTCATCAACGTGTGCGACGGAAAGCGCCTCGGAAAGGTGTGCGACGTCGTTTTTACGTTTCCCGAAGGTAAGGTGAAGGGGATCGTGGTCCCCGGCTGCAAAGGATTTCGTTTTGGTAAGGCGGACGTTTTTATCGAACTGAAAAATGTTACGAAAATAGGAGTGGACGTCGTTCTCGTAGAATTAAGAGAGCAGAAGGAGCCGAGAGAACACGAGAAAAAGAAGGGGCGGTGGGACGACGATTGTCCGCCGCCGCGACCACATCCCGATCGCCGCGACTACGGAGAATACGAGTAATGCCGATTTTTTGATTATTTTTAAAGTACTATGTCAGATATAATATAATAAAAACGCAGGATTTTCCTGCGTTTTTGTTGTTTGCGAAGATATTTAGAAATTAGGATAACAGTCGCACGCTTTGCCGTTGGGTAAAAATCCCGTGTCCGAGCATTTGTCGCATTGATAGCGGGGTGAGAGTTCTTCTTCGCGGATTCCGAGCCGCAAAAGGGCTTGTTTCCGCTGTGTCCGATATGCGTTCATCTTTTGTATCAAAGAGGGTAAATCCTGCGGGGAAAACGCTTCGGCGCGGGCAAGTTCGATTTCTCCCTTTTTCAGCGCGCGGTCCGCTTCGCCGTATTCCGCATCCCGTTGGGCGGTTGCGTTCGCTTTCTCCGCGCGCTCTGCGGCACGCTGGCGCAGCACGGCGTAGTAGTGTTCTCTTTCGCCGCGCTTGTCGGCGGCGATTGCCGCTTCGCTGCGGAATACGGGTTTAGTTGGTGCAGACGCGTCCCGTTCTTTGATTGCGTCGGGACTGAAAACGCCTTCGCGTTTCCATTCGGAAAGAAGCTTATTCATGTAGGGCAGAGGAGCGGAAGCGTTGGTGCTGCGCTTAGCCGCTTCCAAAATCATCGCATCGGAGAAATTCCAGCTCTTCCAGGCAGCAACCATATCAAGCGCGCTCAGCGTCTTTTTCACCACACCGCACACCGTTTGCAGGGATTGCAGCAGGCGGAACTGTTTTTCTCGCGCGGCGCAATAGGATTTTACGCTTTCCGCATCGACGACGCCTTCGGCGTACAGCGCATCGATCAAGGTGTCCGTTTCGGCAAATCCGTAGCCCAACTTCATTGAAAGGGAGGCGATCTGCAATAATGAATCGCCGTCGTAACCGCGTTCCAGCCATTTTTCGGCGTATTCCTCGGCGTAAGCGCGGGGATTTTCCACTTTAACGCCTAAGCGTTTTGCGACCCGATAGACGACGGCGGTAAGCTCTCCCCGTCGTTCGAGATAGACTTTCGTTTCCCGTTCATTAAAAATCTGTTTTTCCGCCAGTTCTTCGACGAGCGCGTCGAGAGTGGACAGAGTGCCCTTCTTTAAAAATTCGGCGATCGCGTACAGCGATTTGACGTTCATGCCCCGCGCCGTCCACTTGTCGAGGTAATCGTAATCGCCCTCATGAATTTTGCGGTTGATCCCGAGCAGAGTAAAGATTCTGGACATTTCCCGTTCGTGCGTGTTGAAGTCGGCAAGATCGCGTTCTACCTGTTCGTAGGTGTATTTGCGTTCGCGGCAGAGTTTCGACGCCTTGTTGAGAATATGCGAAGAGGAGAGCCGTTCTCCGTCCTTTTTCGCGCAATATTCCGAAACGAGCAAAAACGCATCCTGTTCCATCGGGTTGTTTTCGAGAAATTCGAGAATTTTCTGCATTTCGTACGGCTTGAATTCCTTGCCTGCCGTTTGCAGCTGCTTATAAAGTTCGCGGTTGAAAGAGGCGTACTTTTCGGCACGAATGGGCTTTGGCTTGCCGATGGCGGCGTTGACGGGCAGATATTCCACGAAGAGCGGGTCGCGCGAAAGGATATGTACGAGATCGCATTCCTCCCAGAAGCCGAAGATTTCCGTAAGACTTTCCTTAGGGATACCGAGAAGCTTGGCACATGCTTCCGCGTCGAAATCTTCCGCGCATTGGCAAAGATACAGTCCGTAAAGGTAGACCCTTACTGCGTCGCCGTTTGCCTGCGGCAGATACTTAGTGATGAATTGATTTTCGACGCTCGTAAACATATTCGCCGTAAAAGCCTTGGAAAAGGTGCTGAACGACATGGCTTTCCTCCGATTGTTCTCCGTTTCTTTTCTCGAAGCGGTTTTCAACGCTTGATTTTTTTTTCTTTCCGTATTATAATAGTATATCATAAACCTTTTCGGAAAGCAAAGATTTTTAAGCAAAAGCGGAAATTTCCGAAAACGGAGCGAGGTAACTTTTGACTACGATTCTTACGCCCGTAACGCTTTGGAAGGATTTTGACGACACGCTTCCGCTAAACGAAGTAACCGTATCGGAAACGCATTGCGGCAACGCCGTGGTGCGGGACGTGTTTTTCGACGGAAGGCAGACGGAAAAGGGGCGGGTAAAAATTTACGCGCAGTATGTTTATCCTGCGGATAAAAAGGAGTTCCCCGCCGTGATGGTTCTCTTCGAAGCAGGGCTTGCGCCGGACATGCGGTTTGTGCGGCGCTTCGTTTCCAAGGGGTACGGAGTGCTCTGCGTGGATTACTGCGGTGAGAACGGCACGAAAAAGCACACCTATTATCCCGAAGACGTCGATTACGGCAACTATATCCGTGCGGGGCGGGCGATGTATTATGCCGAGCCGACGGCGCGGGAGACGAGTTGGTTCGAGTGGGCGGGCGTCGCGCGCTATGCGGCACGCTATCTTTCTGCGCGTCCCGAGGTCGTGAGCGTCGGTGCAATCGGTTTGAGAACGGGAGGGGAGATTTTGTTTAAAGTAGCTCCCTATGCTCCCATTTCCTGTATGATTTCCGTATGTGCGGCAGGCTGGCTTGCGTATCGCGGAATCGAAAAATACGGCGACGAGAAGCAGCGGGAGTTCGACGAGGAGCGCCACCGTTTTATTGCGGGTATCGATTCGCAAAGCTACGCGCCCTACGTTAAATGTCCCGTGCTCCTGATTTCCGCCATCAACGACAAGAAATATAACTACGACAGGGTGTTCGATACCTATCGCCAAATCAATCCCGAAGTGTACAAGGCGATTCTATTTTCCTCCCACGGCAACGGGCTTGTCGGGATGCACTCGCTGACGGACATCGAGCTGTTTCTCGATAAATATCTCAAGGACAGACAGGTGTATCTCAGCACGCCCATTTCCTTTACGGTCGGAGAGGATGACAAGGGGGATCTCATCGTAACGGGAAAGAACGACCCCGCAGGCGATCTCGTGGAGTGCGGCTATTTCTATACGGAAAAGGTGTCCGCGTTCCGTACGCGCGACTGGACGCGCGTTTTGATCAAGGGCGACGAGGTACAGGGAGACAATCTTGCCGTCGCGCCGCTCGGCGTCTATACGGGAAGCGACAGGGTGCTGCTGTATACGTTTGCTCATTATTCCAACGGATTTTCCGTAACTTCGAGGATTCAGGAATTTAATATTTCCAAGCGCTATAACAACAGCTCGCCCAAGTGCCGTGTCATTTATACGGCAGACAGGGACGAGTTGAACGGCTTTACGGCGCTGAACGAAAAACGTTGCGTTGCGGATTGCTTTGCCGACGGCAAGTCGGACGTGTGGATCGCGCGCGGCTATGGCGGAATCGAGGGTATTTCGAGCAGCGGCGAGATCATCTCCTACCGTGTCGGCGAGCCGCGTTACGAGGCGCAGGAGGGCTGTTCGCTCGCCTTGGATTTGTATTCGAAAGAGGATACGGAAGTTAAAATTACCTTTTTTAAAGACGAGGAAGAACAGTCGGGCTATTCCTGCGTTCTCAAATTGGAGGGCGGGGGGAAGTGGAAGAATTTCGTGCTCGATGCCGACGATTTCAAATCGGAATCAAGTGGCACGCTCGACAGCTTCCGCGGGCTCGTCTCCGTCGTGTTCCGTCTCGGGGACGGGATCGTTTTGAACAACGTCGTCTGGTTATGAAAACGGGCGATACCGTCATCACGAAAAAGCAGCACCCGTGCGGCGGTAGCCGCTGGGAAGTCGCAGGGATGGGCGCGGACGTAAAAATCAGGTGCCTGACTTGCGGGCGGACGTTGCTGCTCCTGCCTGACGAACTGAAAAAAAGAATTAAACAAATCCTGCCGAAAGAGGGGTAATTCATGACCGAGCGTCCCGAAATGCTCAATGAACGAAAAAAAACCTCACCGCTTGCAGTCGTGTTGAGTACGGTGCTTACGGTGTTGCTTTTGCTTGCGATTGCCTTTTTCGTCTTTCGGTTCTGGTTTAATACCCATTACTTCGTCGTGGAAGTGGACGGAAGTTCTATGGAATACACGATGCAGAACGGCGATTCTCTCTATGCCAAGAAAGGCTCGACCGCCAAACGGGGCGATGTCGTGATTATCGACGTTTCCGACTATCACGGGGAGTACAGCTTTTCGGGTACGCTCATCATCAAGAGACTTATCGCAACGGAGGGCGACAGCGTGCGGATCAGGGACGGCGGAGTGGAGATAAAATACGCCGATGCGCAGGATTATATCCGCCTTGAAGAGCCGTACGTTCATGCGGCTACCGACCCGAAGCCGACGGAAAGCAGTCAATCGGAGTGGTCGGTTGGGGAAGGAGAAATTTTCTTCCTCGGCGACAATCGAGAGGTCAGTCAGGATTCGCGCTACGTCGGATGTCTTTCCCGCAAGAAGATCGTCGGCGTTGTGCCGGATTGGGCAATTAAACATAAAACTTCCGCTAAAACCGGAAATACGAATACGAACGATTCAGTGAGGATTAAAACATGATAAGAATTACCGCAGACAGCACGGCAGACATCGGGGATTTTTCCGTTAAGCGTAACATTGCCTTAATGCCGCTCAATGTGATCTTGGGCACGGAAATTTATTCCGACGGCGTAGATATCACGCCGCAGGACATTTTCGACTTCGTTTCTAAGACGGGCGTTCTCCCCAAAACGAGTGCGCCGAACGTCGAATCTTATGAGAACTTTTTTGGAAAATTCGTTGCGGAGGGCGATATCGTTATCCACCTGAATATTTCGTCTAAGTCTTCTTCGTCGCACGAAAATGCCCGCGAGGCCGCCAAGAAATTCGGCGAAAAGGTGTTCGTGATCGACAGTCGCGCGCTGTCGGGCGGACAGGGGCTACTCGTTTTAAAGGCGCAGGATTTCGTAGACGGGGGCATGGGCGCGGATGAGGTCGTCAGCAAAATCAACGCGCTTGTTTCCAAGGTGAATACTTCCTTCGTGCCCGATCGTTTGGATTATCTGTATAAGGGCGGACGCTGCTCCCGCATGGCGATGTACGGAGCAAATCTGTTGAAGATTCATCCGCTCATCGAAATGGAGGACGGGCAACTCGTCGCAGAAAAGAAATACCGCGGCGGCATGGATAAGTGTATTGCAAAGTATATCGAGGATCTGGCGGTACAGTATCCCGAATACGATAATACGCGTTGCTTCATCACGCATTCGTCGGCGGATCGGGAGCTTGTAGATTACGCCAAAAAGATTACGGCGGAAAAGTTCTCCTTTCGGGAAACGATCGAAACGGTTGCGGGTTCGGTAATTACGGGGCACTGCGGCAGGAACACGCTCGGATTATTGTTTATTGCGGAATAAAGGAAAAAAGATGGTAAAACTTTACTCGGACGAAGATTTGTGGAATGCGGTAATGCAAAGAAGAAAGTTGCTTGCCATTTTCTTTTCTGTGCTTGTCGTTTGGCTTGCGGGATTTGCCTGCTGTATCGCTTGGTACGTGCTTTTGCCCTATAAGGCAAGCATCGGAAAATGGGTGATTCTAATCACCTGTGTGTGGACTGCGCTGTTTATCATGTTTTCGTTTCCCTTTATGGGGATTTCGTTTAAGCGTTGCAACGCGTACGTCAGAGCATTGAAGTTTCTTTCTACGGGAATCAAGGATTATTGCGTTGCGCCGTTCGAGGGCATCGACGACTGGACGACGCACGACGGCGTGGACGTAAACGTTGCGGATTTTTCCGTACCGAACGTCAAGCGAGACGGCATGATGACGCGTCAGGTGTACGTCGATGGAGAAAAGGATTTTCCGCCCTTTGAGGAGGGCAAGCGGGTTGGCTTCGTAACGCAGGGAAACCTGCTTGTCGAGTACGAGCTGATAGACGACGCGGAAGAGCGCGAAACTTCCCGAAAAGTGGAGGAAAATGAATGAAGGCGGTCGTAACGGTATCGGGCACGGACAGACGCGGGATCATCGCCAAAGTCAGCGTGTTTCTGTCGGAAAAGAAGATTAATATCGAGGACATTTCCCAGACGATCATGGGGGATTGCTTTGCGATGATCATGATGGTAGAGATGTCGGATTGCGGGGAAGATTTTGCGCTGCTTGCGGAAGAGATGGAAGCATTGGGTCGGGAAATCGGCATGAGCGTCAGAATTCAGCACGCCGACATCTTTGACGCCATGCACAAGATTTGAGGCGGGTATGTTTAATTCATACGATATATTGGAAACGATAGGCATGATAGAAAGGGAGCACCTCGATATCCGTACGGTTACGATGGGCATTTCCTTGCTGTCCTGCATTCGGGAGAACGCCGACGCGACGGCAAAGGCTGTTTACGAGCGCGTGACGAAGTGTGCCGAGAGGCTCGTTCCCGTCGCCGAATCGCTTTCCAGAGAATACGGTATTCCCATAGTAAACAAGCGAGTTTCGGTTACGCCCGTATCCTTGATTACGGCATCTTTTCCCAAGGAGAGTGCAAAAATCGCACTTGCGCTCGACAGGGCGGCAAGGGGGCTCGGCATTGATTTTCTGGGCGGATATTCCGCTCTCGTACATAAGGGCACGGCGGAATACGAGGCGGACTTTTTGGAAACGATTCCCGAGGCGCTTGCCTCCACCGAGCGGCTGTGTTCGTCGGTGAATGTCGGCTCGTCCAAATCGGGCATCAACATGGACGCCGTGCGCATGATGGGAAGAATCGTAAAAAAGAGCGCGGAATTGACTCGGGCACAGGATGGAATCGGTTGCGCGAAGCTCGTCGTGTTCTGTAACGCGGTGGAGGATAATCCCTTTATGGCAGGCGCCTTCCACGGCGTGGGCGAGGCGGATGCCGTCGTCAACGTGGGCGTTTCGGGTCCGGGGGTCGTGCATCACGCGCTTTCTCATCAGCCGGACGCCGATTTAACCGATGCCGCCGAAATTATCAAACGTACGGCGTTCAAGATTACGCGCGCAGGGCAACTGATTGCCAAAGAGGCGGCAAAGCGTCTGGGCGTCAGGTTCGGTATCGTTGATCTCTCACTTGCGCCAACGCCTGCACGCGGGGACAGTGTGGCGCATATCCTCGAAGAGCTGGGGCTCGGCGTAGTCGGTTGCCACGGCACGACTGCCGCGCTTGCCATGTTGAACGATGCGGTCAAGAAGGGCGGCGTTATGGCGTCGTCGCGCGTGGGGGGACTTTCGGGGGCGTTTATTCCCGTGTCCGAGGATATCGGCATGATCGAATCGGCGGAGCGGGGAAAAATTACGCTCGACAAACTCGAAGCGATGACCTGCGTCTGCTCGGTGGGGCTGGATATGATTGCGATCCCCGGCGATACGCCCGAAAGCACGATTTCCGCCATCATCGCGGACGAGGCGGCGATCGGCATGGTAAACAACAAGACGACGGCGGTACGCGTGATTCCTGTGCCGCACAAGACGGTTGGCGATTGGGTAGAATTCGGCGGACTGTTGGGCAGAGCGCCGATCATGCCCGTGCACGACGGCGACGCGTCGAAATTTATCGGGCGTGGCGGACTCATTCCCGCGCCCATTCACAGCTTTAAAAATTAATGGGACGGAGGTTTATATGAACAGAGAAGCGGTTGCTGAAAAATACCAATGGAATACGGGCGACGTATTTTTGAACGACGAAGCGTGGGAAGAGGCGTTTCGCAAGCTTGAAAAAACGGATTTCGGCAAATACAAAGGGACGTTGAACTGCGCGGAGAACGTCTTAAAATATTTTAAGGCGGAGGAAGATTACGAAATCGCCCTGCTGCGGGTGTATCTCTATGCTCACATGAAGCACGATGAGGACGTCGGCAACACGAAGTACAGTTCATGCTTCGCCCGCGTTATGACGCTGTTCGCTCGCGTGGGTGCGGAAACGGCGTTTGCAACGCCCGAGCTTACCACGCTGCCCGAAGAGAAACTGAGAGAATTTGCTGCGGATAAGCGGCTTACCGATTACGACTATTTCTTTACCCGCTTGATCGCCGAGAAAAAGCACGTGCTTTCGGAAGGGGAAGAGCGCATTCTTGCCAAGGCGGAAGAATCGTTAAATCTCTCGAACGAAGTGTTCGAAATGATCGACAACGCGGAGCTTGATTTGCCCGAAATCGAAATGGACGGAAAGACGATGCGCCTTTCACACGGTTTGTATTCGGTTATCGTAAACGGAAAGGACAGGGAAAAGCGCAAAGAGGCGTTCGAAAAGTATTATTCCGCCTATCAAAAGAAGCTCGGCACGATTGCCGCAACGTATTACGGCAACGTAAAACGTGATATTTTCTATAAGAACGTCAGAAAGTATTCCTCCTGCCTTGAAATGGCGCTTTTCGGCGAGGACGTGGATGAAAAAGTTTACCGCAACCTCATTGAGAGCGTCAACGAGGCAACGCCTGTCATGCACCGCTACATGGCGGTACGCAAAAAGACGCTCGGTTACGATGAGATGCACATGTACGATATCTACCCTTCGCTCGTCGAAGATGCGGAGCTCAGGCTTTCGTACGAGGAGGCTTACGAGCTCGTGTTAAAGGGGCTTTCGCCGCTTGGCGAAATTTACGCGGGACTGTTAAAGCGCGGCAGGGACGAGCGCTGGATCGACGTTATGGAGACGGAGGGCAAGAAGAGCGGGGCGTATTCCATCGGAATATACGGAAATCACCCCTTCGTACTTTTGAACTATCAGCAAACGACGCACGACGTCTTTACGATCGCGCATGAAATGGGGCATTCCATTCATTCGTATTTCTCCAATGAAATGCAGCCATACTCCAAGTCGGACTATAAAATTTTCGTCGCCGAGGTTGCAAGCACGGTCAACGAAGTGTTGCTTTTGAAGTACCTCTTAAAGACGACGACGGACGAAAAACTGAAAAAATATCTTATCAATTACTTCCTCGATATGATAAGAACGACGCTCTTCCGCCAGACGCAGTTTGCGCAGTTCGAAGAGGAGGCGCACGCCATGGCGGAGCGCGGCGAGCCGCTGAATAAGGACAATTTGACCGAGCTCTACTACGGACTGAACAAAAAATACTACGGCGATGCCGTAACGCACGACGAGCAAATCGGCATCGAGTGGGCGCGTATTCCGCATTTCTATCATTCGTTCTACGTGTACAAGTACGCCACGGGAATCACGGCTGCGGTCGCAATCGCAAACAAGATCCTTGCGGAAGGCGAGCCTGCGGTAAAAAATTATTTCGAATTTTTGTCGAGCGGCTGCAAGACCGATCCCGTATCCCTTTTGAAAATCGCGGGCGCGGATTTGTCGAAGAAAGAGACGTTTTCAAGCATCATGAAGGAATTTGAAAACGCGCTTAACGAATTCGAGCGCATGAATTAACACCAAGGAAGAAATTTATGGCAGTCAATCAGATTCCGCACAATATCGACGCGGAGCGTGAAATTCTCGGCTGTATTCTGTACGACGGGGATTATCAATCGGATATTCTCGAAGAGTTGAGCGAGGAGGACTTCTATCAGGAGTCGCACCGCGTCATTCTGTCCGCTATGAAAGCGGTTTTTGCTGCGGGCAAGGCGATAGATACCGTTACCTTGATCGATAGATTGCAGTTGGACGGCAAGCTGGAACGCGCAGGCGGATTCCAATACGTAAGCGAACTTGCGCAGCTTACGCCTTCGGATGCGAACTACAAGCAGTATCTCGCGATTATTCGCCGCGATTCCGTCAATCGTTCCTTGATCCGCGTCGCCAAGGAAATTATCGAGAACAGCATGAACTCTGACGACGAGGAAAAGTCTGTTGCGTTTGCGGAAAAAAAGGTGTACGACGTTTCCATGCGCGGCGAAAGTAAGGCGCTTGCGGGCTTGGAAGACGGCGAAGCGGTGCAGGAGGTGCTCGACAGGTTCGAGGCGATTCAGGCTAACCCCAACGTTTTGCGCGGAATCGAAACGGGTTTCCGGCACCTCGACCGCATGACAAATGGCTTGCAACGCTCGGACTTAATCGTGCTTGCGGCGCGCCCCGGTATGGGGAAGACGTCGCTTGCCATGAATATCGTGGAAAACGCCTGCCTGCGCAAGGGGTATACGGCGGCGGTGTTTTCGCTTGAAATGCCGCGTACGCAGCTGGTGCAGAGACTGATTTGCTCGTACGGCGAAGTAAGTATGGAAAAGGCGCTTTCCGCAAAGCTCGTTCAGAAGGACTGGAAAAATCTGCTGCTCGCTGCGGATAAAATGAAAAAAAGCAAGGTATTCATCGACGACTCGTCGCGTATTACGCCTGCGCAGATCCTCTCGAAGTGCCGCCGCCTGAAAAGCGCGGAGGGACGACTCGACCTCATTATGATCGACTATATTCAATTAATGGAGGGGGAACTCAAGGGCAAATCCTCTCCCGAAAACAGGCAACAGGAAATTGCCTCGATTACGCGCGATTTAAAGATCATGGCAAAGGAGCTTAACGTGCCGGTTATCGCGCTCTCGCAGCTGCGCCGAATCCAGACGAAGGAGCCGCAGCTTTCCGACCTGCGCGAATCTGGCGCAATCGAGCAGGATGCGGATATCGTTATGTTTATCAACCGCCCCGATGCTCTTGCGACAAAAGAAGAGCTCGCGAGCGGAAAAATCGTAAAGGGCGCGGCGGAGCTGATTATCGCCAAGCACAGAAACGGCGCTCCCGGGAGAGTGCAGCTACGCTTCATCGGCGAAAGTACGAAGTTCGTAGACGTGGACGCACAGGGCGAACCCAACGAAGAGCCGCAGTATCAAAAAAAGACCGAATGGAAGGCGGAGGACGGAGAGGGCGTGTTCGACGAAGGGGGCGAGGAATGATTACCCGCATTATGTCCTTTTGTGAAGAGTCGAAACAGCTAGCAAAAGACTTTATCCGTATGGGAGAACTCGTTGCGTTCCACACCGAAACGGTTTACGGCTTGGGGGCTGACGCTTTTCAGGACGATGCTGTCTTGAAGATTTTTGAACGAAAGGGGCGTCCTGCCGACAATCCGTTAATCGTTCATATTCACGGCGGTTACGATCTTTCACGACTTATCGACAGTGAACCCGTATACGCCGCCGCTCTGCGTGAAGCGTTTCTTCCGGGACCGTTGACCATGGTATACCCTTCAACGGGTAAAGTGAGCCAATACGTTTCCTGCGGACTGAATACGCTTGCCGTACGTATGCCTTCCTCCGAAACGGCGCAAAAGTTTTTAAAGGCGGTCGATGTACCGATCGCGGCACCCAGTGCAAACCTTTCCAAACACGTTTCTCCCGTTACGGCAAAGCACGTTTACGATGATTTCGAGGGAAAAATTCCGCTGATTCTCGACGGCGGCGCGTGTTCGGGCGGGATCGAAAGCACCGTGCTCGACTGCACGGGCGACATACCAAAAATTTTGCGTGAAGGTTTGATTACGAGGGAGATGATTGTCTCCGTCGTCGGCTGTTGCGAAGTGTACGCCATGCAAGAGGGCGAGAAGCCGAAAAGCCCCGGAATGGCGTATCAACACTACGCGCCGCATTGCAAGACGGCGTATTTTACGGAAAAGGAACTTCATGCGGCGAAAGAATTATATAATAAGGAAAAGGAAGCGGAGGGAAATCCTTGTTTCCTGATTAAAACCGAATTGCAGGATTTGTTGGACGGGGAAAAGTTATTGCTCGGTTCGACGGATGTGGAAATGGCAAGCAGGCTGTATTCTCTGTTGCGGAGCGGGGAAAAGAAATATTCGCTGTTGATCGGAGTCGAGCCCGAGGAGCGCGGCGGCGCCATGACGGGAGTTTTAAACCGCATGAGGCGGGCGTTCGGGAGCGAAGGATGAAACATAAGAAAATCCTGTTCGTCTGCGCAGGAAATACCTGCCGTTCTCCTATGGCGGAGGCAGCGTTTCGCGCAGAATTGAAACGGAGAAAAATCGCTTGGTATACGGTGTCGTCGGCGGGGGTGAGCGCAAGGGGCGGTACTCCCATGAATCCGGACGCAAAACAGGCGTTGACCGAGGCGGGGATTCCGTTCTCGGAAACATTCAAAAGCCGTCGGCTCGATACCAAGACGGTGGAAGAGGCGTTCGCCGTCATCTGTATGACGGAGGACTTGCGTGCCGCAATCGGACGGGACTCGGTTACGACTTTTTTTGGGTTGGCGGGCAGAGAGATTCCTGACCCCTACGGACAGGGAATCGACGCATACCGCGTTACTTTGAGAATGATTAGAGAATGTATTCCGAAAATCATAAAACAACTCGGAATGGACGAAAAAAATCAGGGAGGAAACTCATGAAAATTGCGCTTTGCTGCGACCACGGCGGACTTATGTTAAAAAACGCCATTGAAGATTATCTCAAGGAGAAGGGCTATGAAACGGAGGATTTCGGCACGACTAACGAAAACTCCTGCGACTATCCCGATTTTGCCTTGATTGCGGCGGAAGCCGTGGCGAGCGGAAAATGCGACAGGGGCGTGTTCATCTGCACGACGGGAATCGGAATCAGTATTGCCGCCAATAAGGTGCCTAAAATCCGTTGTGCGCTCTGTACCGAGCCGCTTTCCGCCCGTATGACGCGCGAACACAACGACGCCAACGTGCTTGCGCTCGGCGGAGGATATACGGGGGTCAATCTTGCAAAGGAAATCGTACGCGTCTTTTTGGAAACGCCATTCTCCGAGGGGGTAAACCACAAACGCAGGCTCGACAAGATTGCCGCTATCGAAAAAAAATATTCCAAGTAATCGTACGTAGGAGGGTTCTATGACCAAAGCGTTAAAAGACAAAATAATCGAATCGCTCACGTCTATTTTGCCGATTGCGCTGATCGTAGTCGTGTTGTCCGTAGCGTTCACGCCGTTGCAGGCGGATACGTTTGCGTTGTTTATCATCGGCGTACTGCTTCTGATCGTCGGTATGGGCTGCTTTACGCTCGGTGCCGATATGTCCATGTTTGTTATCGGCGAGAAAATCGGATCGGCAATGACGCGTTCCCGAAAAATCTGGTTGATTGCGCTGCTGTCCTTTATAATCGGTATTATCGTAACGGTTGCGGAGCCCGATTTGCAAATTCTCGCGGAGCAGGTAAAAACCGTTTCGGATAAGACGCCGCTCGGCAATTATTTGCTGATCCTTACGGTTGCGGTCGGTGTGGGTATCTTTTTACTTATTGCCATGCTGCGAATCGTTTTCCGCATTCGGCTTTCCATTCTTCTGATGATTTTCTACGTCGGGGCGTTCATCCTTGCGATTTTCGTACCGAAGGGCTTTTGGGCAGTGTCCTTTGATGCGGGCGGAGTTACTACGGGTCCCATGACGGTGCCGTTTATTATGTCGCTCGGCGTCGGTGTAGCCTCTATTCGAAGCGATAAAAAGGGTCAGTCCGATTCCTTCGGTTTGGTCGCGCTTTCCAGTGTTGGTCCGATCATCGCCGTACTGACGCTCGGCATCATCTTCAACATCAATGAAATCGACTACCCGTACGACATGATAGAGCACGTTCAGGACACGCGCGACGTGTTTTTCAAGTATCTTTACGGGTTCGGGGATTACGCGCTTGAAGTACTGATTGCCATCACGCCGATTTTAGCGTTCTTTCTTGTATTTCAGCTGTCGACGCGTGCGTTTCACAAGCGCCAGATCGCCAAAATTTTTATCGGTTTTGCCTATACTTTCGTGGGGCTGGTGGTATTTTTGACGGGCGCGAACGTCGGGTTCATGCCTGTCGGTAAAGAAATCGGCGAATCCCTCGCGGGACTCTGGGGCGGGTGGCTTCTTATTCCCGTCGGCATGGTTGTGGGCTATTTCGTCGTCGCTGCCGAGCCTGCCGTGCACGTTCTGAATAAACAGGTCGAACGAACCTCGGCGGGGGCTATCAGCTCGAAGAGCATGAAGTACGGGCTCTGTATCGGCGTTTGTCTTGCCATCGGGCTTGCCATGACGCGGATCCTCACCGGAATCAATATTATGTGGATTTTGATTCCGGGTTACACGCTCGCGCTGGTGCTCACGTTCTTTACGCCGCCTATGTTTACGGGTATCGCGTTCGACTCCGGCGGTGTGGCGAGCGGTGCTATGGTGTCATCGTTCGTATTGCCTATGGCAATCGGAGCCTGCCACATGTTAAATCCAGAAGCCGTTATGACGCAGGCATTCGGATGCGTAGCGTTCGTCGCGCTTGCGCCGCTCATCAGTATCCAGATTCTCGGGATTTCGTATAAGCGCAAAACTGCGAGGATCAAGCGTACCTTCCTCGAAGTCGAGGATAAAATTCTCGAATACGAGGTGGATTGATGAACGATAAAAAGATTCGCGAACGGGCAGAAAAAGCCGTAAAAAAGACGGTAGAAAAGGCGCAGCTGGCGGTTAAGAACAAGGCGAAAGAGCAGAAGTCCTCCGCCAAAAAGAATTTGCCCGTTAAAAAGAGAACGCAAAAACAGCGCGGGAACAGAACGAAATTGCTTGTCAGTATCGTAAATTCACGCGACGAAATACGGCTGAAAGAGATTGTAGACGATTGCTCGGTAACGTTAAGCGTGGCGCTTGCGGGAACGGGAACTGCGCGTTCACAGGTGCTGGATTATTTCGGAATCGGAGAGACGGAAAAGACGATCGTCTTTTCGCTCTTTCCCGAAAGCGACGAGGACGCGCTGATCAAGGAAATTCGCTCGAAGATGTCGTTGTACCTCGTGGGACGGGGTATATCGTTTACCGTTCCGTTAACAGGGGTTTCGGAAATTATTGCAAACGGGCTTGCGAGCGCCGCAACGGAAAAGAACGTAGAGGAGGATAAAATCATGACGGAAACGGAGCGAAAATACGACTTGATCATTGCCGCTGTCGGGGCGGATCATGCAGACGAAGCCATGGAAGCGGCGCGCTCGGCGGGCGCTGCGGGCGGAACGATTCTTCATGCCAGAATGTTGGATAATAAAAAGGCGGAACAGTTCGCCGGCATATCGCTTGCACGCGAGCAGGAAATTCTGATGATTTTATCCCGCCGCGAGGGTAAACTGGCAATTATGCAGGCGCTGTTCGACAAAGTCGGGGTAAAAACGGAAGCGGGCGGTATCATCTTCTCTCTTCCCGTCGACAGGACGGTGGGAATCAACGCCGACGAAGCGGAAGAGGAGAAAAGGGTGAGCGCGCCCACGGAAGCGGAGCAAAAGGAAGAGAAGAACCAAGATGCTCAATAAACGCATTATTGCCATTGGCGGAGGGGAAATCAAAAATCGTTGCACGTTGGAAATCGACCGTTATATCGCAGAAGAGGCGAAGAGAGCAGCCGACGGACGGCGGGCGACGGGGCTGTTTATTCCCACGGCAAGCCACGACTGTATGCCGTATTACAATACCTTTCATAAAGTATATACGGGCATTTTTGATATCAAGACGGACGTCGCGCTTACGGTACGCGGCGCGTTCGATGCGGAAAAGATGCGTACGAAATTTCACAATGCGGATTTCATTTACGTCGGGGGCGGGAATACCGTCTTTATGATAGAGCATTGGAAGCAGACGGGATTACTCGACTATATCCGCGAGGCGTACGAGCGAGGCGTTTTGCTTGCGGGACTGTCCGCGGGCGCGATATGTTGGTTTGAAGATATGTATTCGGACTCCGTCGTCGAAGGAGAGTATTCGATGTATCGGGGATTAGGCTGGATAAAAGGAAAAATTTCTCCTCATTACGACGAAAGAATGCTTGACTTTGATGAAATTGTGCGGTATAATAAATATCGCGCTTGGGGAGTTGAGAACAATGCCGCGCTCGAATTGGTAAACGGAGAACCTGTAAAAACGATTTCGGGCGGAGGAAAAGTCTGGCTACTCGACGGAACAGACGGATTCAGCGTTAAGAAAGGGGAGTTCGTTTCAATTTAATTGCGGACGTGGCGAAATTGGCAGACGCGCAGGTTTCAGGTTCCTGTGGGAGACCATGGGGGTTCAAGTCCCTTCGTCCGCACCATGTTAAAGAGACAAGTTTGCACGTAAACAATGCGAACTTGTTTTTTTCAAGAGAAAACGTTATAATAAAATCGGCGTTCGGGCGGGAGGAATTTACGGTATGAAAATCAAATATTTCGGAACGGCGGCTTACGAAGGCGTGCCTGCGTTGTTCTGCAATTGCAGGGTTTGCCGCGAGTCGAAACGGCTTGGCGGTAAAAATTTACGTTCGCGCGCGCAGGCGCTGATAAACGACGAGTTGTTAATGGATTTCAATGCAGACACGGTCTGCCATTATCTTCAATATGGGTTCGACTGGGATAAAATTACCTCTTGCCTGATTACCCATTCCCATTGCGACCATCTCTATCCCGACGATATCGAAATCGCGGCGGACGCGTATAGTCACAATCACGGAAAGCTGCATTTTTACGCCGCGCGGAGCGGTTATAAAACGATGAAGCCGTTTACCGACAAAACGGATGACAACGCAACCGTAACGCTTGTCGAAGCGGGAAAGCGGTTTCAGGCGGGAGAATATTCGGTTTTGCCGCTGTGGGCGAATCACGATTCTGCGTCTTCGCCCGTTTTTTATTCGGTTACGCAAGGCGGCAAGCGTCTGCTTTATGCGCACGATACGGGTTATTTCCCGGAAAAAAGCTGGGAATCGTTAAAAAAAGAAGGGCGGTTCGATTTGCTTTCTCTCGACTGTACGGGTTGTTTGGCGCTCGGAGGCGATTGGGTGGACGGACACATGAGCTTCGGCACGAACGTTAAAACCGTGGAACGCATGAAGAGCGAAGGGCTTGCCGACGACAAAACAATCGTCGTGCTCAACCATTTTTCGCATAACGGAGGGCAAACCTACGACGAAATGCTCGAAACGGCTGAAAAATACGGATATATCGTGGCGTACGACGGGCTGGAAACCGAATTTTAATTTATGGAAGATAAAAAAACACGGAAATGCGTCGGACTCCTGCTGTTTTTAAGCTGGCTTGCATATACGGCGGCAAACGTCGGAAGAATGAATTATTCCGCGTCGATGGTTGCCGTTATCGAGGAGACGGGCGCGGCGAAGGATTCGGCGGGACTGGTTGCAAGCTTTTTCTTTTTTGCTTACGGCGCGGGCCAGCTCGTGAACGGTCTTTTGTGTAAGCGGTACCATACGCGGATAGCGGTTTTCTTGGCGCTTGCGGCGTCGGCGGTAGCCAACCTTGCGTTGCCGTTTTGCCCGGGCGTCGAGGTCATGAAATACGTCTGGCTGGGAAACGGCATAGTGCAATCGTTACTGTGGAGCTCGCTCGTCAAATTGCAGTCGGAATATCTGAGCGATCGGGACGTCGGTAAAAGCATCATCGTCATGAGCACGACCACAGCGGCGGGAACCTTTATCGCGTACGGGCTTTCCGCACTGTTCGTTGCCTTCGTCGGTTGGCGTCCAACCTTTTATTTTGCGGGCGGGTTGTTGCTCGCCGCCGCCGTGTTTTGGTTTTTCGGCGTGGGGTACGTGCAGAAAAATTTGCCGAAATTCGAGCTAAAAAAAGCGGAATTACCCATAAACGAAAGGGAAAAGGGTTCTAAAAAAACCGTATACGTCGCCCTGGCGTTCATCTTTCTGTTTGCCGTTGCAAACGGATTTATCAAAGACGGCGTAACCGCCTGGGTTCCGAACTTGTTAAAGGAAACGTACGGGCTGGAAACGTATTTTTCGATTATTTTAACGCTGATTTTGCCGCTGATTTCTATTTTGGGCGCCGTGGCGGCGCGTTTGGTTCATCGGAAATTGCCCAACGACGTGCTGCTCTGTGGCTTGTTCTATCTCGTCGGCGGCGGGATAACGGGATTGATAGTGTGGCTGTTGACCAAAAGCCTCGCGGCAACGATTATTTTGTTTGCGCTCGTTTCCTGTTCCATGGCGGCAATCAACAACGTGATTACCTCGTCCATGCCCTTCCGGTTGAGGACGGTGGGGGATTCCGGCGCTTATGCGGGCGTCATCAATACCTTTTGCTACGTCGGGAGCACGCTGTCGAGCTATCTTCTCGGGGCGATGGCGGAACGGAGCGGCTGGAATACGGTTATCATTCTACTGCTTGCGGTTGCCGGCGCAACGGGCGTGATTGCAACGGCTTTTTCACCGTTCTGGCATAAAAAAATCAGTCCCCTGATTCACGAGTGAACGAAATCGGTAGCGGAAATGATAAAACGGCTTCGGAAGCGAAGCCGTTTTTTTACGGGACAGGGCGTGCGGCGGAGGAGCTTAATCGTGAAATATTTCCTTTACGGCTCGGTCCGTGGCGCGCTTTTGGTCGCGTTCGGCAATCGAACGCTTTTTGTCGTAGGCGTGCTTTCCCTTGCAGAGCGCAATTTCTATTTTGACGAGCGCGTCCTTAAAGTAAATTTTCAGGGGTACGAGGGTATATCCGCGCTCGTTGATTTTTCCCGCAATTTTCGCTATTTCGTTCTTGTGCAACAAAAGCTTCCGGTCCTTTCTCGCCTCGCGGGTGGAAAACGCGCCGCTCTTGTCGTACAGCGCGACGTGCATGTTTTTCAACAGAACCTGCCCCGCGCGAACCTCGCAAAAGCTTTCGCCGAGGGAAGCCTTGCCTGCGCGCAGCGATTTTACCTCGCTGCCCTCGAGCACGATTCCCGCTTCGAATTTCTCCTCGATAAAGTATTCGAACGAGGCGGATTTGTTTAAAGCAATCACTTTCATTTTCTTTTTTCCTTGACATTTTTCGGGAAGTCGTCCGCTAACACGAAAAGCGTACGCCTCGAACCCCAGTCGACGGAAGCGACCTTTACCCGAATTTCGTCTCCGAGGCGGAAGGAGTTACGCGTTCCGCGTAGCAAGAATTTATCCGGTCGGTAATCGTAACCGTCGTCGGGCAGGACATCGAGTGGGATCATTCCTTCCACGGTGTTTTTCAGTTCCGCAAAGATTCCGAAGGAGGTTACGCCCGAAATTACCGCGTCGTATTCCTCGCCGATTTTATCGCTCATATATTTTACGATATACAGTGCGTCGACTTCGCGCTCTGCGCTCTCGGCGTTTTTTTCGGTTGCCGAGGACTGCACGGACGCCTGTTTTACGAGCTCGGTAAACTTCTCTTTCGTTTTTTCCTTATCGCACAAAAAACCCTTGAGAATGCGGTGCACTGTCAAATCGGGATAGCGTCGGATGGGGGATGTGAAATGGCAGTAACAATCGGAAGCAAGTCCGAAATGCCCCATATTTTCGGGAGAATAGGAAGCTTTCATCATCGAGCGAAGCATCACGCGGCTGACGATGGGTGAAACGGGCAAATCACGTACGCTTAACAGTACTTTTCGATAGTCGGAAGGTTTTACGTCCTCGATGTTATATTTTGCGCTGATCCCCAAATCGTTTAAAAACAGAGCGAAATCTTTTGCTTTATCGGGCGAAGGCCGCTCGTGAACGCGGTAGACGAAAGGCATTTGCGCTTCGTGCATCAAGGTCGCAACGCTCTCGTTGGCAAGCACCATAAATTGCTCTATCATTTCGTGCGAAATGCTTCTGTCGTAATCGGGAATGCTTACCTTTCCGTTTTCGTACAAAATTTTCGCTTCCTTCACGTCGAGCGATACTCCGCCCTTATCCTCGCGCGCGCGTTTTAAAATTTTCGTCAGATGGATCGCCGTGTCTACGAATTCAATTAAATCGGGATATTTTTTCCGCGTCTTTTTATCGCCCTCGTAAATGGCTGTAATTTCCGTGTACGTCATGCGATGGCGGGAACGGATCACTGACGGGGCGAAGCGACGTTCGAGAACCTTTCCCGTTTGGGAAACCGTCATGAAACAGGAGAGCGCATATCGCAGCTCGCCCTCGTTCAACGAACAGATTCCGTTGGAAAGGGGTGTGGGGAGCATGGGCAGCACGCGGTCGGGGAAATAAACGCTCGTACCGCGGGCGTATGCTTCCTTATCAATTTCGCCGCCCTTTTTTACGTAGTGCGAAACGTCGGCGATATGCACGCCGAGGTAAAATTTGTCGCCGTCCTGCCGCAAGGAAATCGCGTCGTCGATATCGCGGGTATCCTCGCCGTCTACCGTAATGATCAGCTCTTGCGTCAAGTCGACCCTGCCCGTAAAGTCGGAAACGGGGCGCCGTGCCTGCTCTTCTGCGACGCATACGACATTTTCCGGAAATTCTTCCCGTAAATTGCGAGCGCGGATCAGGGCTTGTTCTTCGACGAGGAAATCCCCGCTCATACCTAAGATTTCTACGATTCTTCCCACGGGAGGGCAACCCGCTGCGGAAGTGAGACGTGCAACGGCCTTTTGTCCGTTTTGGCAATCGTTTGAAACGGAAAAGGGAATGCGGATGTCTTCGGAGAATTTCCTCTCGTCGGGACGAAGCGTTCCGTCGCCGCGTCCGGACGTATGAAAGGTTCCGACGATTTCTTTGAGTCCGTGGGAGAGCACCTTTAAAATTTCGCCCTCGTCGCCTGCTCTTCCGCCGACGGAAAACGCGATGACTTTGTCGCCGTGCAGTGCGTTGTTCATGGCGCGGCGGGGGATGAAGAGATCGTCGCCGCCGTCGTCGCGCACGACGAATCCGAAGCCGCGTTCGTTTCCCGTAAGCGTACCCGTAACGGCGCAGAATTGCTCCGCCGTGCCGTATCGGAACGAAGCGTCGCGCAAGATATCCTTTTCGGCGCAGAGCGAATCGAGCATCTTATAGAGTGCGCCTGTTTGTTTTCGGTTCAGGTGCAATTTGTTGGCAATGGTGCCGCCCGTCATAAGGGCAAAGGTGCCGTCTTTGATTTTTTCGTAAAGCTTTAGTTTTGCGTCCACAATATCTCCGTATCGCCGCCCGCCATGGAAAGAGGGGAGCGGCTAAAAAAACGGGCAAGCTCACCGAGCCGCCCGTATCGTAAGTAAATTTAAGTCAGGTCCAAATGCCCTCGTATTGCAGGATGAAGAACACGATTGCAAGAACTGCCAAAACGCCGAGGCAGATATAAGTCCACAGTTTGAGCTTTGCTTCGGTGCTTCTGCCCTTGTTTTTGCCGTAGAACGTTTCGCTGGAGCCGCCGAGTGCGTCGATTCCTTGGGAGTTGCCCGGTTGAAGCATTACGAGAATAATTGCGGCGATTGCCGCAACGCCCATAGCGATGATAAGGGCAATGCTGATAGCGCGGTAAGTCGTATAAAGCGGTATGTCCTTTGCGGGAGCAAGGATACTGTTGAGAATAGAAACAATCTTCATAGCGTGTCCTTTTTAACTACAAAATCAAATAAGAGTATACCATAACCGCGCGAAAAAGACAACTTATTTTAGGCGATTTTTTAAAAAATAGTAAAAAAATCCCTCTCCGAAGGGAGAGGGAAAATAAAATTTACTTTGTGCTTTTGAAAATCGAAAGTCCGTCGGTTGTCGTTCCTATAATATAAATGCAATTACCGTTGACAATGTCGAGATTCTGAACTGCGTCGGAAAGCTTTTTCGCGTCTTCTTTTTCCTCCTCGGTCATGCCTTTAACGCGGGTTTTCATTCTTTCGTTCATTTCGTCCGTCGATTTGAACTCCGCAATGACGACGTAGCCGAGTTTGCCTTCGAGTTCGCCGATGAACCCGCTGCCTTCTTTGGCGTTCTTCTTTAAAACGTGAATGGTGAGGAGGTTTTCGGTGTCTTCGCCGAAGAAATCCTTTACGGCTTTTTCGTACTCTGCTGCGACTTCGGTTTCTTCGTAGCTTGCGTTCTTGTAAGCCTTTAGTACCTTATTATAAGCCGAGCAGGCGCACAGGGTTGCAATCATCACGACGACGAGTGCGAGGGAACTGAAAATCAGTCCGAGTTTCTTTTTCATAACAGATACTCCTTAAAAGTGTTATTGTATTAACATTGTATGCGATGCGGATTATTTTGTCAAGAGAAAAACAATAAATTTCTTAAAAATTATTCGTTAATTACCGCGCTCGTTTGACAATTCGGGCATATTGCTATATAATTAAAGTTATGGAAAATATAGTGCTCATCGGAATGCCGTCTGTAGGCAAGAGTACGGCGGGCGTGCTGGTTGCCAAGCGGCTCGGGTTCGGGTATCTGGACGGCGACTTGCTGATCCGGAGAGAAGAGGGAGCGCTGCTTTCAGAAATTATCGAAGCAAAGGGTGTCGATGCTTTCATTGAAATCGAAGAGCGGGTCAACCTTGGTATCGACACCTTTCACTGCGTCGTCTCCACGGGCGGCAGTGCGGTCTATTCCGAAGCCGCCATGCGCCACTTGCAGCAAATCGGCATGGTCGTTTATTTGAAAATCGGTGCGGACGAAGTAAAACGGCGCATTCCGTCGCTTGCAAAGCGCGGCGTCGTTATGCGCGGCAGCGTTTCGAGCGTAGAGGAGCTTTATGCCGAGCGTGCGCCGTTGTACGAAAAGTACGCGTCCGTAACGGTAGAGTGCGACGGAAAGAGCATCGATGAAATCGTAAACGAAATCGTTTCCTTAACGGAGGATTAATTATATGGATTATCAAGCGCTTGCAGAACGGTTGCTTCCCGAAACGTATCTGCCTCTCGAAGAATATGAAAAAATGTATCCGCCCCGCAGCCTTCCCCAAGGAGCGGAGGTTACGCGGCTTGCGCCGTCGCCGACGGGGTTTATTCACCTCGGCAATCTCTTTGTGGCAATCGCCAACGAACGTATTGCGCACCAAAGCGGCGGAATCATGTATCTCAGAATTGAGGACACGGACGAAAAACGCCGCGTCGACGGCGCGGTGGAAGCGGTGAAAAACGCTTTGAAATATTTCTCCATCCGCTTCGACGAGGGCGCGGAAATCGGTGGGGACGATACCTATGCGCCTTGGTATCAGCGGCAACGGGCGGCCGTTTACCGTGCGTTTGTTAAGGATCTGGTTGCGCGCGGGCGGGCTTATCCCTGTTTCTGCACGGAAGAGGCGCTGGGTGCGCTCCGCGAGCAGCAGACGGCGGAAAAGAAAATTACCGGTTATTACGGCAAATACGCCAAGTGCCGCAATTTGAGCGAAGCAGAAATATATCGCAACCTCGACGCGGGCAAGCCCTTCGTCATCCGCTTGAAGTCGATGGGCGATCCCGAAAATAAGATAAAGTTCCGCGATGAAATCAAGGGTGAGATTACCGTTACCGAAAACGATCAGGACGTCGTTATCTTGAAATCGGACGGGATTCCCACCTATCACTTCGCGCACGCCGTCGACGATCACTTCATGCGCACGACGCTCGTCGTCCGCGGCGAGGAATGGCTTGCATCTCTTCCCATTCATATCGAGCTGTTTTCCGTTCTCGGATTCGATCGTCCGCGCTACGGGCACAATTGCTCGCTGATGAAGCAAGACGGAGAGACGCGCCGCAAGCTTTCAAAGCGAAAAGATCCCGAGCTCTCTTTGGAGTTTTATCGCCTTGAAGGGTACTATCCCCGAGCGGTGCGCGTGTATATGCTGACCCTTTTAAATTCCAATTTCGAAGAATGGTATATGAAGAACCCCGACAAACCGTTGGAGGAATTCCCGTTCTCTGTCAGGAAGATGGGCAAGAGCGGTGCGCTGTTCGATTTGGATAAGCTCAGCGACGTTTCCAAGAACGAACTTTCCCGTCTTTCCGCCGAAGAGATGTACGGCTTCCTCGAAGAATGGACGAAGGAATACGGCACGGATGCACAGAAGGCGTATTTCAATGACAGGGAATATCTTCTTAAAGTGCTCGACCTCTGTATGGGGACGGGCGGGAAGAAGCGCAGAAAGGATTTTACGACTGCACGGCAAAGCATGGAATTTATTTCTTGCTTCTTCGAAAATGCAACTCGGCAGGACGAATACCGCGTGGACGAGGAAACAAAAAGGGCTATTTTAAATGAATTTTTAAAGACTTACAGTTGCGCGGACGACGCAAAAGTGTGGTTTTCCAAGGTAAAGGACGTGGCGGGGAGCCTCGGCTTTGCGCCGGAGATGAAGGACTATAAAGCCGCTCCCGAGAACTATAAGGGCAGCGTTGCAGATGTTGCGGAAGTTTTGCGCATTGCGGTAACGGGGCGCGCAAATACGCCGGATCTGTGGTCGATTATGCAAATTTTGGGCGAAAATAAAACGAGAGAGCGCATTCTGTGCGCCGAGGAGGAAGCGTGAGCAGAGCCGACGAATTGTTTGTTGCGAATTGCCGCGAAATCTTGGACAACGGATTTTGGGATACCGAGCTTGACGTTCGCCCGCGCTGGGAAGACGGCACGCCCGCCCATACGGTAAAAAAATTCGGTATCGTCAACCGTTACGATTTAAAAAAGGAATTTCCCATATTAACGCTTCGCCGCACGGCGTTTCGCTCGTGCGTGGACGAGATACTTTGGATTTGGCAGAAAAAGAGCAACAATGTGCATGACTTAAATTCGCATATTTGGGACAGCTGGGCGGATGAAACGGGTTCCATCGGCAAGGCGTACGGCTACCAACTCGGAAAGAAGGCGATTTATAAAGAGGGGGAATTCGATCAGGTTGACCGCGTGCTGTACGATTTAAAACACAATCCCGCCTCCCGCAGAATCATGACGAACATCTACAACTTCGAGGACTTGCACGAAATGAATTTATACCCGTGCGCGTACTCGATGACCTTTAACGTTACGGGCAACACCCTGAACGGTATTTTAAACCAACGTTCGAACGATATGCTCACTGCGAACAATTGGAACGTCGTGCAGTATGCGGTGCTTCTCATAATGTTCGCGCAGGTCAGCGGGCTGGAAGCGGGCGAGCTCGTGCACGTCATAGCGGACGCGCACCTGTACGACAGACATATTCCCATCGTCAAAGAAGTGATTAAAAATCCCCAAATGGCGGCGCCCCGCCTCGTCGTAGATAAGAGTGTGAAAAACTTTTACGATTTTACGGTGGATTCGTTTGCGCTTGAAAATTACGAATACACCAAACTTGAAACGAAAATACCCGTGGCTGTTTAAGGAGCAAGAATGAAGGCGATTTTTCACGCAGATAAAAATTGGGGCATAGGAAAGGGTAACGATTTGATGTTCTCCATTCCAAAGGATATGAAGTTCTTTCGGGAAACGACGAAGGGGAAGGTTGTGGTAATGGGGCTGAACACCCTGCGTTCGTTTCCGAACGGAAAACCCCTGAAAAACCGCATCAATATCGTGCTTTCACCCGACGACGTGGAAGAGGAAGTCGTTACCGTACATAGTCTTTCGGAACTGTTCGGGGAGATAAAAAAATATCCCGCGGACGACGTGTTCGTTATCGGCGGAGCAAGCGTGTACAGCGCGCTTATTCCGTATTGCACGGAGGTGCTCGTAACCAAAGTGGATGCCGACGGCGGCGCCGAGGTATTCGTCCCCAATTTGGACGAGGACGTGAATTTCCGCCTCGTGTACGAGAGCGAACGGGAAGAGGACAACGGCTATCCGATCCGATTTTGTACTTACCGCAATAAAAACGTCTTAAAGCCGCTTGCATGAAAGTCCGCGTTTTAAACGGTAATTTCATTAAAATGGTCGCGGCAATCGCTATGCTGATAGACCATATCGGGTTATTGTTTTTTCCCGACGTTGTGTCGTTCAGGGTGATCGGGCGAATTTCCATGCCGCTGTTTGCAATGATGTTTGCCGAGGGCTGCCGCTATACGCGAAGTAAATTTCGGCACGTTTTCTTGGTTGCGGTATTGGGCATCGCCTATTCCATCGTCTTTTATCTGTTTTCACAGGAACTGTATTTCAGTATTTTAACGATGTTTACCTTTTCCGCTCTTATGATCTACGCGTATCAGGCGTTTCAAAAGAGCGTATTCGAAGAAAAAGACGTCAGTTTGAGTGTCTGTACCGCAGCGATTTTCATCGGTTTAGTAGCTTTTACCTATCTGTTCTGTATGCGGTTCAACGTGGATTACGGATTCTGGGGCTGTATGCTTCCCGTATTTCCGTTGCTTTTCGACTTGAAAGAAGTCGGAAAGGGTTGGTGGACGGATAACTATTACGTCCGCCTCGGGTGCTTTGCGATCGCGTTATTGATACATTGTCTTGCTTCGCCCTGGACGATCAGCTATTTTGCGTTTCTGTCGTTCATTCCGCTGTTACTGTATAACGGACGGAGGGGGAAACTGAAGCTGAAATATTTTTTCTACGTTTTCTATCCCGCGCATTTAGTCGTTCTGTACGGAATTCTGATGCTTATTTCTTATAACGGATAAAAATTTTTACATAACGGACGCCGAAATTGTTGTAATATTTTTTTAAAAGTATTACAATAGCGGTTGTACGTTCAGAGGTTTGTATGATTAGAGAAGATTTAAGAAACATTGCGATTATCGCGCACGTCGACCACGGCAAAACGACGCTCGTCGACCAGATGTTGAAGCAGGGCGGCACATTCCGCGCGAATCAGGTGGTGGAGGAACGCGTAATGGACAGCGGCGCGCTCGAACGGGAGCGCGGGATCACCATTCTTGCCAAGAACACGTCCGTCCACTATAAGGACGTAAAAATCAACATCGTTGATACTCCGGGGCACGCGGATTTTTCGGGAGAGGTCGAACGTTCGTTAAAAATGGTTTCGGGTGTTCTGTTGCTTGTAGATGCGGCAGAGGGACCTATGCCGCAAACGCGTTTCGTAACACAGAAAGCGCTTGAGCTCGGCTTGCGCCTGATTATCGTCGTCAACAAAATCGACCGTCCGGATGCTCGCGTCAAGGAGGTCATCGACGAGGTGTTGGAGCTCTTAATGGACTTAAACGCAACGGACGACCAACTTGAAAGCCCGTTCGTGTTCTGTTCGGGGCGCGACGGTACGGCTTCCTTGGACGAAAATGAAAAGGGGACGGATTTGACGCCACTCTTCGACACCGTGCTTTCCCATTTCCCGCCTCTCGATTTGAACGACGGAGGTGGAATGCAGATTCTCGTTTCGTCTATTGACTATAACGAATACGTCGGGCGTATCGGCATCGGGCGTATCGAGCGCGGTGTCGCAAAACAAGGCGCGGAGGTTACCATTTGCAATTACAATAAAAAGGATGTGGGCTGGCGCGGAAAGCTCGTTAATCTCTACGAAATCGAGGGATTGGAGCGCGTACCCTGCGAGAGCGCTTCGGCAGGCGACATCGTCTGCTTTTCCGGGCTGGAAAAGATCAATATCGGCGATACGGTTTGCGCGTCCGACTGCGTGGAGCCCGCGCCCTTCGTTAAAATTTCCGATCCGACCGTTGAAATGATTTTCTCGATCAACGATTCTCCTTTTGCGGGAAAGGAGGGGAAATTCGTTACCACACGACACCTGCGCGAGAGGTTGTACCGCGAGCTTCTGCGCGATGTATCCCTGCGGGTTGAGGACACAGACTCCGCCGATGCGTTCCGTGTTTCGGGCAGGGGAGAAATGCATCTTTCCATATTGATTGAAACGATGCGCCGCGAGGGCTACGAATTTCAGGTGAGTGCGCCCAAGGTGTTATTTAAGGACGTGGACGGTGAAACGTATGAGCCCGTCGACCGCTTAATCGTAGATGTTCCGGAAACGTTTACCGGTCCCGTATTTCAGAGCATGGGCGAGAGAAAGGGCGAGCTCGTGCATATGAGCGCAATGGGTTCGCGAATGCGGCTTGAATTTCTCGTTCCCGCGCGCGGACTGTTCGGCTATAAGAGCGAATTTTTGACGGACACTAAGGGCGAGGGCGTCATGAGCTCGGTATTTTATGAATATCAGCCGTACAAAGGCGAGCTTTCCAACAAACGCACGGGTGCGTTGGTCGCGTTTGAAAGCGGCGAAGCGGTAACGTACGGTCTGTTCAACGCGCAGGGGAGAGGGACTCTGTTTATCGGCGCGGGTACGCTCGTGTACGAGGGAATGGTAATCGGCTGTTCTCCAAAAGATGAGGACATCAATGTCAACGTCTGCAAGACAAAGCATCTGACCAATACCCGTTCTTCCTCCTCGGACGATGCGCTCCGTTTGACGCCTCCCAAAAAAATGAGCCTCGAAGAATCACTGGAATTTATTTCCGACGACGAACTTTTGGAAATCACGCCGCAGAACGTACGTATCCGCAAACGCATTCTCGACGGAGAATTGCGCGCCAAAGCACGCGCAAAGGCGAAATTACATTGATTTATAAAGTACTATGCCTGAAATAATAATTAAATAGCGCTTAAATCCCGCAGAAAAAGCGGGATTTTTTTGTGATATTTCTTGTTTTTCGTCATATAATGGGAGTATGCAAAACGAAACGACGAGCGTACTTACTATCGAACAGCAGAAAAAGATAACGCTTACGGGCGTGGAGAGCGTAGATGCGTTTTCGGACACGGAAATCCGTTTGACGGTTGCAGGCAAAAAAATGCGGTTTACGGGCGCACATTTTAAGGTTTTGTCTTTTTCCAAGGGAAGCGGAGCGTTTTCCGCAAGCGGGGAAGTATCGCTCGTGCGCTACGGCGGTGCAAAGGGAAAGTTTTTCCAAAGGCTGTTCAAATGACGGACGCAGACCAGATCTATATCTTTCTCGTATGCGTTGCCTGTGGTTGTGCGGGCGGCGTGCTTTACGACGTTCTCTACTGCGCCCTGTATGCGTTCCAAAACAAATGGGTGAAGATTGCACGGGATTTTTGTTTCTTTCTCGTCTTTTCCGTGCTCTTCCTGTACGTGTCGGTGCTGTTCGAGCTGCCCGATTTTCGCCTCTATTCCTTTATCGGCTGTCTGGGCGGACTTTTTCTGTATTTGAAAAGTTTTCATAAAATCGTTGCTTTTTTTGTAAAAAGGTTATATAATAGTATCAGACTATTACGGAAGGATAAAAAATCATGTCAAAAAAAGGAACTGTCGATGCCGAAGAAAGGGCGGCGCAAGCCAAAAGGATTGCCGTCGGCGCAACGATAGCGGGCGTCTTGCTCGTAATTTTCCTCGTTATCGTTTTGGTCGTTCAGTTTGTGAAAATCGGTGTACGCAACAATGAAAAGCGTCGTTTGGAATCTCAAATAGACGAATATGAACGATTGATAAAAGAGGGCAAAATGGATCTTGAATTTTACAATAGCGAGCAGGGGCTTCGACGGCTTGCCGTTCAGCACGGCTGGGTTTTGAAGTAAAATGGTTGCGGTTATCGATATCGGGTCTAATTCCGTTCGCTTGGGACTATGGGCGGACGGAAAAACTTTATATAAGCGCATACTGACTACCCGCCTCGGCGAAGGGCTTTCGCGCGCTCCCTTGCTCTTGACGGAGGCAATGCGGCGCACGGCGGACGCCGTGGTTTTCTTTTTGGGAGAAGCGCAGAAAGCGGGGGCGGATCGGGTATTCGTCTTTGCCACGGCGGCAGTGCGTTCGACGGAGAACGGAGAGGAGTTCTGCCGTTTGGTAAAAGAACGTTGCGGTTTGAGCGTAGACGTGATTTCGGGCGAAGAGGAAGCGTTGCTTGCCGCAAGCGGAGCGCTCGGAAACGGCGACGGCGCAGTCATCGACGTGGGCGGCGCAAGCACCGAAGTGCTGTTGAGGAAGGACGGAAACGTTGTATTTGCAAAAAGCTGTAAGGTCGGCGCAGTGCTTTTAAAGGACGCCTGCGGCGAGGATAAGGACAAGCTGAAAGCGTTCATCGCGGAGCGTACGGAAGATTTGATTGCGTTTCGTGCCCCCGTAACCTACGCGGTCGGCGGAACGGCTACCACGCTTGCCTCCTTAAAGCTCGGCTTGACGGAATACGACGGCGAAAAAGTGCAGGGCTGCCGTCTTACTTTGAACGAGGTATACGAAGCGGCGGAGCGTCTCTTTGCGCTTTCTGTCGAGGCAAGACAGGCGCTGTTGAGGACGGACGCGAAACGGGCGGATATTATTGCGGGCGGCGCATATCTCTTGGCTCGTACGGCGGAAAAGACAGGCGCGCGGGAAATTATCGTTTCCGACAGGGATAATTTGGAGGGATACCTTTTCGTGAGGGGGATTTTGTGAGCGGCAGAGGAAAGCGCATCTTGTATTACGCGATAACGACGGCGGCAGGGCTTGCGTCGGTTGCCTGCGCGGTTTTAACGGCGTACTCGGCTGCGTTGGAATGGGCGAAATTACCGAGCGAATATCTTGCGGTGTTCATCGCCGCGCCCTGCACTCTCTTACTGTTGAAACCGGGCGTTGTGATACACGAACTTGGGCACCTGCTTGTCGGCGCGTGCGCGGGCATGAAAGGGATATCCTTTTCCGTTGGTTTCATCAATATTTCGAGAGGGAAGGGCGTTTTCTTTCAGCTTTCGCCTGCGGCGGGCGAAACGCAAGTGATTCCGAGAACCTCGAAAAATTTACGCCGCCGCATGATGGCGGCGACGCTCGGCGGAATTGCTATGAACTTTGTCGTCGGCGCAACGGTCTGCGTCCTGTTTTTCATGCTTCCGAAAACGCCCGCGCTCGTTTTTTTCGCGCTTCTCGCACCGTTCCAGCTTTATGAAGGGATTGCCGCCGTTCTTCCCGCCGAATTGGGCGCGGGGCGGACGGACGGCGCGTTATTCTCCGAACTCAGACGAAACACGGCAGAAAGCGACGTGTTCCTCCGCGTTTTGGCGGCGCAGGGAATGCTGGAAAAGGGAGAGTTTTCTGACCTTCCCCGATCGTTGCTCTTCGATGCGTCCGTCGTCCGCGAGGACTCGGCGGCGTTCCTTTCGCTGTTGCATCTGCGTTTTCAGTACCTTCTGTATCTGGGCGACGAAGGGGGCGCGGCGCAGCAAATTTTTCGGCTGGAGGAGCTTTCGGAATACCTTCCGTCCGCCGATAGCGCACAGGTTTTGTGCGACGCGGCGTTTATGCGTTACATTTTAAACGGGACAATGGATTTCGAAGCGCCGAAAGAGGCAAAAAAAACGGCGGCGTATAATAGAATTGCCGCCGTAAAAGAAGCAAAAATAAATCCCCTAAAAAGGAGCGTCCAAAAAGAACGTTCCTTAGGGATTCGAAAATTCGAAGAAATGCTTTTAAAAAAATATATCGGTAAAAGGACTTAGTCGCTCAAGCCAAGCAAATAGTCGGCAGTAACGTTAAAATACTTTGCCACCTTAACGATTTTGGGTGCAGTGGGGTCGCTTTTACCCGTTTCCCAATAACAAATAATTCCAAGGCTGACACTGATGTCTTTTGCGAGGGTAGCCTGTGATAAACCCCTCGATTTCCTAAGTTGCGTTAAACGCTCAGCAAATACTTTCATGGCTTCATTGTAACTGATTTTATGAAAGAAAGCAAGCTTTTTCGACGTAATTTTTTGTGAAATTTTTGGAAGTTTTTTGTAAAAATATCAAACAAAGCGTTTACTTTTAAACACAGTACTTATGTTTTGATATCAAAAGGATAAACAGGTATGATCAAAATTTTATTTGTCTGCCACGGAAATATCTGCCGATCCCCGATGGCGGAAAGCGTGTGCGCTTACGAAGTAAAAAAGAGGGGACTCGCCGTCGAAACCGCGTCTGCCGCGGCACACACCGACGAAATCGGAAATCCGCCCCATTACGGCACGAGGGAAAAGCTCCGTAGCGAAAATATACCGCTGATTCCGCATCGCGCGCGGCTCTTAACGAAGCGGGACGGGAACGATTACGATTTTATACTCGGTATGGACGATTATAACGTTCGCGATATTTGCAGGATCGTGGGCGAGTGCAAAGCGCAGGTTTGCCGCTTGTTGGATTTTTCCGACCGTCCCCGCGCGATTGCCGACCCTTGGTATACGGGAAATTTCGATGAAACCTTTTCGGAGATCACGGAAGGCGTTGACTCGTTGATAAAATATCTTCGTAAAAACGGATTGGTTTAAGTATAACCGTAAAGAAAACGGAGAAGGGAGGAATGTTTATGAGAACGAACGAATCGGAAGAAATGTATCTTGAAACGATATTGTTGCTTCGGGGGCGGAAGGCGTCCGTCCGCTCGGTGGATATTGTCGAAGAACTCGGCTATGCCAAGTCCAGCGTGTCTCGCGCCGTCAATCTATTGATCGATAAGGGATATATCGCAATGGATTCGGAGGACGGTAATCTGACGCTGACGGAATCGGGGCAAAAAAAAGCGGCGGGCGTTTACGAACGACACCGCATTATCACCCGTGCTTTGACGGGAATCGGCGCAGATCCCGAATTGGCGGAATCCAACGCTTGTCGGATAGAACACGTCATCTCTGACGATATGTTCGAAATCTTAAAAAAATACGTCGAAGCGCACGACGGGAAATAAGCCTATATCAGTTTTTGCAGCGTCCGGAAATAGCCTTGAAAGGTTTTCCGGCAACAATCGGGATCGTCGATCGCAATCTTTCCCGTTTTTAAGGCGGTCAGAGCGAACGCCATGGCAACGCGGTGGTCGCCAAACGTGCGGATAACGCCTTCGTGCGGCACGGCGGGATCGATCGATACCGCATCGGCTTCCGTTTTCACGGGCACACCGAGCGACGTTAAATTCGCTTCGATCGCCGCAATGCGATCACATTCCTGTTTTTGGATGTGCGAAATGCCGTGAATGCGGGTGGAGGTTGCGGCGAACGGCGCAAGCGCCGCTGCGGTCAGCGTCTGATCGGAAAAATTTTTAAAGTTTTCGGTAAAGCCCGCAAAGCTTTTTATCTTGGTTGCGTCGGCAAACAAGCCTTCCCGCATTTGCCTGAACTCAACCCCGCGCGCAGCCAGAAGTTTTAAAAACGCAACGTCGCCTTGCAGACAATTCATCCTTACATTGCGAACGAGCACCTTCATACGCATGAGTAGCGATAGGGCGTAAAAATAACATGCTCCGGAAACGTCTGTTTCCAAAATAAATTCCTTCGGAGCATCTGCGTTTACCCGAACGGTAACGGTATCGCCCGTCCTTTGCACGGAATATCCGAACTCGTTTAGTAAGGAAAGCGTCATGTTGAGATATTCGCTGTCCGTCCGTCCGCCCGTCAGTTCTACGGTAATTTCGCGTCCTGTCGCTGCGGCAAGAAAAATTCCGCTCGCAAACTGCGTGCTCGTATCCGTATCGATGCGGAAACGGGTATTTGCAATTCCGTCAGAGCGCATTACAAAGGGAAAAGAATACTCTTTTTTCGAAAATTCAAATTTGGCGCCCGCCCGCTCCAATTCTTTTAAAAAGTTCATAGGGCGGCGTCGCATCTGTTCGGAGGCGTCGAGCCGATATTCCCCGCGTGAGAATGCGAGCACCGCAGGCAGAAAGCGGGCGACCGTGCCGGCGCTGCCTACATAGAGGTCGGCTTTTCGAACGGGAAAGCTTCCGCCGCAGCCGTATACGGTTAAAACGCCGTCCTTTTCTTCCGTTTTCACACCGAGTGCGTGAAGGCAGGTGAGCATTTCTTCGGTGTCGCTGCACAATTCTCCGTGCCGAATTCGGACGGCGCTGCGGGAAAGGGCGGCAAGAATCAGCGCGCGTGCGGCAACGCTCTTGCTTGCGGGTACGTCGAAAATATACGTTTTATCGGTTTCGGGAATAAATTTCGGAAGCGTGAGGAATTCCATACTTTAAAGTATACGTTTTTTGAAGGAAAAGTCAAGGGAATACGAGAAAGTGAAAATTAAGGTTATCAGAAGCAAACGAAGAACGCTTTCTCTTTCGCTCGGCGCGGAGGGCGAAGTGGTCGTCCGCGCGCCGAAACGGGTGAGCGATGCGGAAATCGAAAACTTTGTTTCGCGCCACAGACGATGGCTGGAAAAGCGTCTTACCGAACGCGAGGGCACGCAAATTTCGTTGGAGACGGGCAAGATCCTTCCGCTGTTCGGAAAAAAATATAAGATCGCCGACGGCAAGCCGTCGATCGAGGGCGATACGCTGTATCTTCCCGAGAAAAATCGTGCGGCGGAGCTCGTTGCGCTTGCCGAAGAGCTGGCAAAGCAAATGCTTGCCCGAACGACACAAAAATTCGCTTCGGCGTACGGTTTCGAATACGCTTCCGTACGCATCTCCCGCGCGAGAAGCCGCTGGGGCTCGTGTAACCGAAAGGGAGCCATCGCCTATACCTTCCGTCTGGCATTCGTGCCGATGGAGTTGAGCGAATACGTCGTCGTGCACGAACTATGCCACACGCGGGTCTTTAACCATAGCGCGGCGTTTTGGAAAGAAGTTGCCCGCGTTTTGCCGGATTGGGAGCAACGGCGAAGGGCGTTGCGGAAACAGGGTGTTTTGATGAATCTTTTCAGGGAAAATATCGGATAAATCTCAAAAAACGGGCTATTTTTATTTACAAATATTCTTTTTTATCTTATAATGGATATTGATATAAAAGACAATGACGAATTGTAACCTGAAAATCGAGACGATCAGCGAAGATACGACCGTCTTTCGGGCGGCGGCCGTCTTCGAAGCGCATGAAGGGGGCGGAAGAGTCGTTTATCCCGTAGAGTCGGACGAGGGAACGATAACATTCGATAAAGACGGAATCGCGATGGAGCGTCGGGGAGCGTGTTCTCTATCGGCAGTCTTTCGGGCGGGCGCGCGCTCAGAAATGAGGTTGTTTTCCGGCGGAGGAAAGGGGATGATTCCCGTAGAGACGACGAGCTATTCTTTGGAAAAAAAGTCGTTTGGTTACCGTCTGGTGCTTGAATATATTTTAAAAGGTTCGGATTGGATTCAAAAATTTCACCTTAAAATTACGGTAAAATTCTCGGAGGAAAAATGAAAATACGTTATCTGGGGCATTCATGCTTCGTCTTAACGGAAAGCACGGGTACGAGTATCGTTATGGACCCTTACGGCACCGTCGGCTTTGATTTGCCGGCAACACAAGCGGACGCCGTTACGGTGAGCCACGCGCACTACGACCACAACAACACTGCTGCAATCAAGGGCAATCCTGTGATTATCGACCGTGAAGGGCAGTACGAGGTGGGCGGGGTTACCATTACGGCAATCAAGAGCTACCACGATGACGAAAATGGAAGGAAACGGGGGGAAAATCTCATTATTAAATGCCGCATGGACGGCGTGGAGATCTGCCACCTCGGCGATTTGGGGGAGGAATGTTCTTCCTCGATGATAGAATCGCTCCTTCCCGTCCACGTTCTGCTGATTCCCGTCGGCGGAACTTATACCATTGATGCAAAACAAGCGAAAGAATACGTCGACCGCATTATGCCGTCCGTCGTAATCCCGATGCACTACAAGACGAAAGGGTTGAATCTCGATATTGACAAGGCGGACGAATTCATCGATTTGTTCGAGGAAGAGGAAGTGGAAGACAACGGAGAGAACGAAATCGAGTTGTTCCGAGACGATATTACCGAGGAAGAGACTAAAATCGTTTTGATGGAGCGGGTGCAATGATTTCAAAATCACTTGAAGAAAATTTCCGCGATTATCTCGTTAAACTTTCTTTAACCGATTTACGAATGCTCGGAAGACAGCAGGGTGTGCACGCTGCGACACAGCTCGGCAAGGACGCTTTGATTTCTTCCATCACCGATATTCTTACGGGGAAGGCGAAGCCTGAACCCCATTCCGGGCGGGGTGCGCCGCCGAAACAAAATTATATCGACCCTTCAATCACGCTTGCGCTAGCCGAAATCCGCAGGAAGGCGGATTTCGAAGAGGAGGAAAGACGCCAACTACGCGTGTCGTCGGGCGGGGAGGACGACAGCGTACCGTTTAACGAGCCCGTGTACACGGGCATCCTCGAAATTATGCAAAACGGTTACGGCTTTCTCAGGGCAAACAACTGTCAGCCGTCCGGCGGCGAGGATGTTTTCGTACCTTCGCAAGTTATTCATACGATGCGCCTCAGAGAGGGGGACTACGTCGCTTGTACCGCCCGTCCGAGCCAGAAAAACGACTCGGCGGCTATCTGCCAGCTCTTGAGCGTCAACGGGTATCCGATCGGAAAGTACGAACGTCGTCCCTTTTTCGACGCTCTGACGGCACAGTATCCCGACAAAAAAATCACTCTTTCCGATAACAGCGACGCGCTCGCGCTGCGCGCGCTCGATTTGTTCGTTCCTATCGGAAAAGGACAGCGCGCGCTCATCATCGCGCCGCCCAAGGCGGGCAAAACCACGCTTTTAAAGGAAATCGCTCGTTCGATTGCTCAAAACCGACGGGAAGATATTTGCCTTATCGTACTTCTCATCGACGAGCGACCCGAGGAGGTTACCGATTTCAGACGGAGCGTGGACAACGCACAAATCGTCTTTTCTACGTTCGACGAGGGCGCAGAACACCACATCCGCGCCGCAGAGCTGACGTTGGAACACGCCAAGCGTCTGGCGGAGCACGGCAAGGACGTCGTCATCCTGCTGGATTCTCTGACGAAGCTTACGCGCGCGTACAACTATGTTACCGAAAGCTCGGGCAAAACGCTGACGGGAGGATTGGACGCGAGCGCGTTTTATGAACCGAAGCGCTTTTTCGGTGCGGCAAGGAATCTGGTCGACGCAGGTAGCATTACGATTTTGGCGACGGCGCTTGTGGAAACGGGCAGCCGTATGGACGACGTTATTTATGAAGAATTCAAGGGCACGGGCAACGCGGATATCTGTCTTTCGCGCGACCTTGCCGAACGGCGTATTTTTCCCGCCATTGACGTACGCAGATCGGGCACGCGGAAAGAGGAGCTGCTGCTTTCCAAAGAAGAGCTTTCCGCCGTCTATCAGGTGCGCGAGCGTGGTTTGACGGAAAACATCTCGGGACTTTGGGATATGCTGAAGCGCACGGTCTCGAACGTGGAGTTCACGGCAAAAATTCCCGAATGGATCAAAGTATATAAAAATCAGTAAGAGGCTTCAAATGGTAATCGGAATCGATCTCGGTGGAATGTCCGCAAAAGCCGCCGTGCTCGCAAACGGAGTACTGTGCGGAAAATCCACGGTAAAAACTTCCTCGGAAAAAACCCCGCAGGAAACGGCGGCTGCACTCGCACAGCTCTGCATTACGGCAACGGAAAAAGCGGGAAAACGGTTTGAAAACGTCGACGCGATCGGCATCGGCTCTCCGGGAGCAATCGACTCCAGGTCGGGTAGCGTGGTCAGTTGGACAAACTTTGGCTGGAACAACGTTCCGCTTGCCGAACTCGTGCAAAAGTTTTCGGGGAAGCGCACGTTCGTCGTAAACGACGCCAACGCGGCTGCGCTCGGCGAAGCGAAATTCGGCGCGGGAAAGAAATACCGCGACAGCGTACTCGTAACGTTGGGTACGGGCGTCGGTGGCGGGATACTCATTGACGGCAAGCTGTTCGAGGGCTATAAGAGCGCGGGCGCGGAAATCGGGCACATGGTCATCCGTCAGAACGGCGAGCTTTGCAGTTGCGGCAGAAAAGGGTGTTTCGAGCGTTACGCTTCGGCAAGCGCGCTCATTCGTCGTACGCAGGCGGCAATGGGTGAAAACCGTGGCAGCGCCATGTGGAAAATTGCCGAAACGCTCAAGGGCGTGGACGGCAGAACGGCATTTCTTGCAGCGAAGCAGGGCGACGAAGCCGCGCGGCGCGTCGTTGACGATTACATTGCCTCCTTGGGCGAAGGCATTGCCAACATCGTAAACGTAATCCGTCCCGAAGCCGTCATTCTCGGCGGGGGAGTTTCGGCGGAAGGGGAAAATCTATTGGCGCCGCTCCGCAAATACGTTATGCCGCGCATTTATGCGCCGGATTACGCGCCGCTGGATATTCTTTGCGCGCAACTCGGCAACGACGCGGGTTTGTACGGTGCTGCGGAATTTGCAAACGAAAGGTTATAACAAGCATATAAAAGAAATCCCTTTCCCGAAAAGGAAAGGGATTTCTTTTATAAATTTTACTTTTTCGGTTTGATTTGCAACCAATAGGTAACGCCGAAGATGACGATTCCGAAAAGGAAAATAATCGGAATAGCGATAAAGGAAGCGAGAGCCGAAGGCGAATGGAAGTCGATATTTGCGGATAGCGCTACGATTAAAGTTACGATTACCGTAAGTGCGTAACAGACTACGGCGTTTATAATTGCAGGGCTTGATTTCCTTAAAGCGCGTTCGCCGTAGTGGTTTGCATACGCAAGCCCTGTCGCAAGAAGCAGCGCAAGCCCGATTCCCCACATAATGCAGGGCAGCGCAATGGGAATAGAATACTTTCGTTTCAATCCTAAGACAATAGCGCCTTCTGCAACGATGATAAAGAACACGAGAAGTGCGCTTAAAAACAGCGCTTTTCCCTTATGTACGACGCTTGCGGAGACCTCTTCTTTCGTTTTGTTCGTGTTGCCCGAAGATGTGTAAATCCGAATTCCGTCGCGCGCCGCGCGTGCTTCGATATCCTGAAAATCAATACCGCCGAGTGAACGTGCGCCGTTATTTTCGATCGGCTTGCTTGTTCCCTGCACGCTCGACGCATACATTTCGTGTACGATAGTGCGGTAATCGCGGGGAGGCACGCTTTCTTCCTCCTGCGCAGACGCAACATCTTCCGTCTCCGCGGCAACGGGAGGAGTGTAGTGATCGTAATCTTCCGTTGCATCCTGTTGGGCGGGAGGCGCGTTTACGAGATTGAGATAATTTTGGTGAAGCAACTCCTGCTCGCGCTGACGGAAGAGGGCTTCTTGTTCGCGTAAAATACGCTCTTCCTGCGCTTCGAGCTCCTGCTCGTGGCGCAGCCTCTCTTCTTCGATTTTCTCGTCGCGTTCCCGCAACATTTCTTCGTAACGGGCGCGCTCTTCGAGGTGCGCTTCTTCCCGTTCGCGGATGTCAATAGATCGCTGCTCCTCGATGATTGTCGTACGCTCGTTGATGATCTCTTCCGAGCGGCGGCGTTCTTCTTCTGCTTCCCGTTGCCTTTCGCCCAGCTCCCGTTCGCGCTCTTCCAAAAGTTTGGCGCGCTCCTCGTTCTCTGCGCGCAACGTTTCTTCGCGGGCGCGGATTTCTTCCAACTCTTTTTCCCGTGCTTCCTTTTCCGCCTGTAACTCGGCATTCTGCCGTTCCAACTCTTCCAATCGTTCGTTGTTTTGAACGTCCCCGAAGGTAGGGGAATAGTCGACTCCGTCCTCCCCGCCTTCGCGGGAGGGAACGCGCGAGGTCGTTTCCTTTAACACGCGCATATTTACCGCGGTGGGTGCGGGGTTGGAAAAGTCGAAGTCCTGATCGGAAATCAAACTGTCGATAATCGTGCGGGAATATTCCCATTCGGCGCGGTTCTGTTCCGCAATCGCCTGTCCCTCGGGTGTGAGCGAGAAATACTTTCTTCTGCCTCCGCCGACACTGCCTCCCCAATAAGAGGTAACATAGCCCTGCGATTCAAGACGCTTTAAAGCACTGTAAAGAGAGGGCTGTTTCAAGGAATACTGTCCTTGACTCTTCTCTTCGATTTCGGCAATGATCTCGTAGCCGTACTTATCTCCGTCTGAGAGAGAACGCAGGATTATCGTGTTGATATGACCGCGAATCAAGTCCGAACTGATGGATTTTTCGTCCTGTTTTTCAGTTTCGGGATTTTCGCCCAATTCTTCGTCCATAATTTTCTCCTTTGTATATCCTTATTATATAACATTCAAAAAAACTTGTCAATAGTCAAAGTAATATGTCAGACATAAAATTTGAAAAAAATTCGAATTTTGTCATATTAAGGAGAGAAAAGAGCGTAAATTACGGGTATGAAAACACTACGGAACGCCTTTTTTATCGTTGGGACGAGTATCGGTGCGGGCTTTTTGAGCGGCGCGGAACTCGTCCGTTTCTTTCGGGGAAAGTACTTCGTTCTGCCCGTGATTTTATCGTCTGCAATTTTTTGCGGAATGTGTTTTCTGTATCTGTATCTGGGACGGAAATACGGAGGGTACGAACATGCGGTAAAGGCATTGTTTCGGCGCGCCGCGCCCGTTGTCAAATGGGGGGTATTTTTGCTCTCGTTCATTCCGTGTGCGGGAATGTTGGCAGGTTTAGACGCGCTACTCCCGAGGTTGAAGCCGTTGCTCTCGATAGCGGGACTTTTCGTCGCTGTGTTTTTCGTCCTGCGCGGAACGAAGGGGATCACGATATTCAATTCCGTGCTCGTACCCGTGCTCCTCGGATTCGTGTTCTTTTCGGGCGGAAAAATCCAGACGGTTTCGCCCGTTTATTCCGGAACGGGGCGCCCGTTTGCGGGTGGGATCGTGTATGCGGGAATGAACGCCTTTCTCGCTGCGCCAGTTCTGATGGATGCGGGGAAGGACATGAAAAGAATTTTACCGCCCGCGTTACTGTCCGCCGCCGCCGTTGCGGTTTGCGCTGTCGTTATTCTCGGAAAAATTTACGCCGCGGGTGCGGGAGCGATACGGGCGGAAATGCCTTTTCTGTACGTAATGCGGAACGCAAAATTATTTTCGGTCATGGCGGCTGCGGCAATCTTGACTTCGCTGGTATCCTCGCTGTATCCGCTACTGACGGCGTGCGGCGCGTTGACGGGCGTAAAAAAGTACGCCGCAGAGAGCGTCGTGCTCCTTGCGGCGTTTTCGCTTTCCCGCGTAGGACTTACAGGAATCGTAAAATATTTTTATCCTTTGCTCGGGGGCGTCGGACTACTGCTTTCAGCTGTCTGCATTCTTAACGATTATCTTTTCGAGAAGCACGACGAGAAAGTACATACCCGCGGCAAGCACGCAAAGAATAAAGGTCGCGCTCATCACAAGGTCAAGCTTAAACACCTGCCCGCCGTAAACGATAAGGTACCCGAGACCCGCCTTCGAAACGATGTACTCGCCCATGATCGACCCGATCCAAGCCATGCCGACGTTTACTTTCAGCATGGAAATGAATGAAGCGAGCGATGAGGGGATGACGAGCTTCCGAAGAATCTGGAATTTATTCGCGCCCATGGATTTCAGCAGCAGGATTTTGTTTTTATCCGTTGCCACAAACGCCGCAAGCATATGCATGATTGCCACGATGATCCCGACAAGGACGGTCATAAACAGGATTGCCTTGCTGCCCGTGCCGAACCAGATGATAATCAGGGGTCCGAGCGCAATTTTGGGCAAGGCGTTCAAAACGACGATGTACGGCTCCAAAACCTTTCTTAGTATTTCGCTCCACCACAGTGCGAGGGCAATTCCGACGCCCAGAACAACGGCGATTGCAAAGCCCGCCAATGTCTCCCAGAGCGTGGTTCCGATATGGTAGCCGAGCGTGCCTTCACGGTGTAGAGAGGCAATCGTTTTCGCAATGCGGGAAGGGGAACTTACGATAAAGGCATCCACCCAGCCCATTGCGGTTACGAGCTCCCAAAGCCCCAAGAGGAGAACGAGAACTCCGATTCGAAGCGTCCAGATAAGAATGAGTTTATTTCTTCGTTTTCTTAAAAATACGAGGTGTTCCTCGGAACAGCTTAATTTTTTTATCATGCGTTTAACTCCTTCCACAGCAATTCAAACCAAGCGGAGAATTGCGGGGTTTCGCGCCGCTTTAAGGGATTGACGACGTCGTCGAAGTCCATTGGGTGCGACGACGTAACGCGCGCGGGACGGGCGGAGAGAACGAATACTCGGTCGGCAAGCGAAATGGCTTCGGAAATATCGTGCGTGATAAGTACTGCTGTCTTTCCTTCCGAACGGATAATATTCGAAACGTCCTCCGTAACGTTGAGGCGCGTCTGATAGTCGAGCGCGGAAAAGGGCTCGTCGAGCAATAGGATATCGGGATCGGTCGCGAGCGTCCGGATGAGCGCGGCGCGCTGGCGCATTCCGCCGGAAAGCTGGGAAGGATAGCTTTTTAAAAAATCCTTCAAACCGTATTTTTCCGCAAGGGCAACCGCCTTTCGTCTGTTTTCTTCCGTATTCTGTTTTTTGATTTCGAGCGGAAGAAAAATGTTCTTTTCTATTGTGCGCCAGGGGAAAAGTTCATCCTTTTGCAGCATGTACCCGAACGTTCCACGGCTTTCCACCGTTCCGTCGGAGGGCTTTATCAGCCCCGCGGCAAGCGATAAAAGCGTTGTCTTGCCGCAGCCGGAAGGTCCGATAAAGGCAACGAATTCACCCTCATTGACCGAAAACGTAAGATTTTCGGTCGCCGGCGTTTCTCCGTGCTTGGTATGGTAGATTAAAGTTACGTCCGTAAATTGCAGAATCGGTTCCATATTCGTGTTTCCTTTGCAAATACTGCGCCCCGGAAAAACCGAAGCACAGAACTTTGTTATAAGTTTTTATAAACCTCGGTTACGATGGAATTATCCACGACCTTCGAAAACTCCACGCGTCCTTCCAGTTCACCCGCGCTTTCGATGACGCTCAACAAACGGTTATAACCTTCCTCGGGCATTACCATATCGGTAAACCACGAGTCGATTTTCTGATAGTTTGCAATACTCGTCGAAATGGAGGCGTAGGAAGTAGAGGGGAATTTCTTGAACAGCTTTGCGGCGATATCGTCGGCGGGCTGCTCTTGCGCGTATTTTACGGCTTTCAGCATAGCGCGAAGAAAGCTGCGCGCAGTCTTATCGTTTTTATTCAACCATGATCGTTTCGCCATAAATCCCGTATAGGGGATGACGCCGCTCTCTTCGCCGACGGACGCCACGATGTATCCTTTGCCCGCCGCCTGATATTCGGAAGCCGTCGGTTCGAACATAGTGCAGTAGTCGGCCGTGCCGGCCTCGAAGGCGCCCGTCATCAGATTGAAGGCGACGTCGAAATTTAAATTGATATCGTCTTTCGTGAATCCGTTCTCTTTCAGCACGTATTCGAAGGTCATTGCCGGAACGCCGCCGCGTCTGCCCGCAAGGATTTCCTTACCTTTCAAATCCGTCCATTTGAAGTTAGGCTCTTCTTTTCTGGAAACGAGGAAGGAGCCGTCGCGTTTCGTCAGCTGTCCGAATACGGTGGGCAAATCGTTTGAACCGCCCAGTGCAACGTACACCGCGGCTTCGGGACCGCAGAATCCGATATCCGAATCTCCCGACAGCACGGAAGCCATAACTGCGTCGGCTCCGCCGCCGTTGGTGAGTTCGATTTTCAGTCCCTCTTCCGCGAAATAACCGAGTTCGTCGGCGAGATAGAGGGGCGCGTAAAAGACGGAGTGGGTAACTTCGTTTACTTTTACCGTCTTTAAGTTACTTTTTTCTCTGCAAGCAGAGAGGGGCAGGAGGGCGAAGATCGCCGCTCCCAGAATTGCAAGCGTTTTTTTCATGAAAATACTCCGTTAAATTCAGGATAATATATTCTATGCCCCGTATGCTTTAATTGACAACGCCGAAAAAATTGGTTATAATATTTCGGTATAACGATTTTTGAGAAGAAAGTTTCAGGTGAAGAAATATGAAAGAAATGCAGACGACTTACTCTCCGAAAGACTTCGAAGACAGAATTTACGCGGATTGGATGAAAAAAAATCTGTTTCGTGCGGAAATCGACCCTGCGAAGGTACCGTTCACGGTAATGATGCCGCCCCCCAACGTTACGGGGCAGCTTCATATGGGACATGCGATGGACGAAACGATGCAGGACATTCTCGTTCGTTTCAAACGGATGCAGGGATATTCGACGCTGTGGCTTCCGGGGGTCGATCACGCGGCTTTGGCAACGGAGGTCAAAATCGTCGAACAGCTCCGCGAGGAAGGGCTGAGCAAAGAAGAGGTGGGCAGGGATGAATTTCTGCGCCGCACCTGGGCGTGGAAAGAAAAGTACGGCGACAGGATCGTAGAGCAGTTAAAAAAGCTCGGCTCCTCCTGCGACTGGTCGCGACTCGCTTTCACCATGGACGAAAAATGTTCGCTCGCAGTACGCGAAGCGTTCTTTAAACTTTATAATAAAGGGCTTATTTACCGCGGAAGCAGAATCATCAATTGGTGTCCGAGCTGCATCACGGCGCTGTCCGACGTGGAGGTGGATTATTCCGAAGATGCGGGTAGCTTCTGGTATTTCAAATATCCTGTCGAGGGCACGGACGAATTTATCACGATTGCGACGACCCGCCCCGAAACGATGCTCGGCGACACGGCGGTTGCCGTCCACCCCAAGGACGGACGCTATCAGGCTTGGTTGGGCAAGACGCTGCTTCTTCCCTTAACCGACCGCAAAATCCCGCTTGTGGCGGACGAATACGTCGACCCCGAGTTCGGCACGGGCGCGGTGAAGATTACGCCCGCGCACGACCCGAACGACTTTGAAGTGGGGCTGCGCCATGACTTGCCCGTAATCAGGGTAATGAACGACGACGGCACGATGAACGAGCTCGCGGGTAAATACGCGGGACTTGACCGTTACGAGGCGAGAAAACAAATCGTAGCCGACATGGAAAAGCTGGGGCTGCTCGTAAAAATCGAACCGCACACGCACAACGTCGGGCACTGCTCGCGTTGCGGCTCGACGCTTGAACCCATCGTTTCCAAACAGTGGTTCGTCAAGATGACGCCGCTTGCAAAACCCGCAATCAACGCGGTGATGAAAAATAAGACGAAGTTCACGCCCGACCGTTTTTCTAAAATCTATTATAATTGGTTGGAAAATATCCGCGATTGGTGCATTTCGCGCCAGCTTTGGTGGGGACACCGTATTCCCGTCTGGTACTGCGATTGCGGCGAAGAAATCTGCTCCGTCGAAACGCCGACCGTCTGCCCCAAGTGCGGAGGAACGCACCTGCGGCAGGAAGAGGACGTGCTCGATACTTGGTTTTCTTCCGCGCTTTGGCCGTTCTCCACGCTCGGCTGGCCCAACAAGACGGAGGATTTCAATTACTTCTATCCCACCGACGTGCTCGTAACAGGCTACGACATCATTCCGTTCTGGGTCATGCGCATGATGTTCTCCGGTATCGAGCATACCGAAAAAGTGCCTTTCCGCGACGTACTGATTCACGGACTGATACGCGACGAGCATGGCGTTAAAATGAGCAAATCGCTCGGCAACGGCATCGACCCGCTGGAAGTAATCGAGAAGTACGGCGCCGACTCGCTTCGCCTGTCGCTCATCACGGGCGTTGCGCCTGGAAACGACACGCGTTTTACCACAGCAAAGGTGGAAGCGGCGCGTAACTTTATCAACAAGCTGTGGAACGCGTCGCGCTTCGTCGTTATGAACGTCGGAAACGAGAAGATCCCTACAGTGGAATCGAGCAAATTCCAGCCTGCCGACCGCTGGATCATCTCCCGTTTGGAAGCGACGATTCGGGAAGTAACCGTTTCCCTGCAAAAGTTCGATCTCGGAATCGCATCGGATAAGCTGACCGACTTCGTGTGGAACGATTTTTGCGACTGGTATATCGAGCTTTCCAAACCTGCGCTCTACGGCGGCGATCCGGAAAAGAAGAGGGGGGCGCTCGGCGTGCTCTGCTTCGTGCTCGAAAACGTCGTAAAATTACTGCACCCGTTCATTCCGTTCGTTACGGAGGAAATCTATTCCTGCTTGCCCAACGTATCCGGCAGCATTATGACTGCGGATTATCCCCGCTATAATACCAAGTTTGCCTACAAAAAAGAGGCAAAAGCTTTCGAAGGGATCATCGATCTCATTAAAACCGTGCGCGCGGTCAAAGTAAACGTCGACTGTCCGCCGTCGAAGAAGGTACATTTATACCTTGCGACGGAAGCCAAGCGCCTCGTTACCGCCAACCGCAGCAGTGTACAGCGTCTTGCAGGCGTTTCCGAAATCGACTTCGTGGCAAGCGGGGCAGACGCGGAGGGAAAGACGGTTTCCCAGGTTTGCGAAATCGGACAGTATTTCATTCCGCTCGGCGAGCTTGTGGATATCGAAAAGGAGCGGACGCGGCTTGAGAAGGAACTTGAAAAGGTAGTGGGTGAAATTGCGCGAGCGGACGGTAAATTATTGAACAAAAGCTTTGTTGCAAAGGCGCCGAAAAAACTCGTGGATGACGAACGCGCCAAGAAAGAGAAGTATCTCGACATGAAAGAAAAAATCGAAAAGCAGTTGCGTGAAATCAATAGCTGATCAATCAGAAACCCGAACGGATTCCCGTTCGGGTTTCTTCATTCTTTTAAAAAATGCTATTCTGAAAACTTGTGAAGAAATTCTGCGCGAAAATTTCATTGAAAGACTTGACAAACGGCAATAAATGGTGTAAGATGATATTCGATAATAATTTATCGAATTCCGAAAAGGGGATGCCGGTCATGATTGAGAGCGATAATTATATTCCGAAAGCGACGCTCTCGCGCCTTCCTGCGTATCTGAGATATTTAAAAGGAGAAGCGGGGAAGGGGATCGCTTTTATCTCCTCCTCGGAGGCGGCGCGCGATATGGGACTTTCCGCCGTTTCCGTCCGCAAGGATCTATCCGTAGTATCCGCACCGGGGAAACCGCACGTCGGCTTTGAAATTACGACCCTTATTCAGGACATCGAAAAGCTCTTGGGGTATCACCGCTATTCGCACGCGGTGGTCGTCGGTGCAGGAAAGCTCGGGCGGGCGATTCTCTCCTACGAAGGTTTCGAAAATTACGGACTGCACGTCGTCGGTGCGTTCGACGTGTCTCCCGCAAAAATCGGGGCGGTGGACGGAAAACCCGTCTATCCATTGGAGCGGCTGAATGAGATTGTTACGCGCGAAGGCGTAGAAAAGGGTGTGATCACCGTACCGAAGGAAGCGGCGCAGACGGCGTGCGACATGCTCGTCGGAGCGGGAGTTTGCGCGATTCTCAATTTTGCGCCCGTCTATCTGAGTGTCCCGAACGGGGTGCAGGTTAAATATGTAGACTTGGCGGCGACGCTTGCATCGTTGGGCGGCGCGCCTTGGTCGGAATAAAGAAATTTATTATGTGGAGGAAACAATGAAGGACTTCGAAGTATGCGATGAAGAGTCGCTCGAAAAAATGCTTGCGAAAGTGCGTGCGGCGCAGGAGAAGTTTGCGACGTACACGCAGGAACAGGTAGACGAGATTTTCTATCGTGCCGCGCTTGCCGCCAACAAAATGAGAATTCCGCTTGCCAAAATGGCAGTGGAAGAGACCGGCATGGGAATCGTCGAGGACAAGGTAATCAAAAATCATTACGCATCCGAGTATATTTACAATGCGTATAAGGATACCAAGACTTGCGGCGTTATCGAACGGGACGAGGGATTCGGAATCACCCGTATTGCAGAACCGATCGGCGTTCTTGCGGCAGTAATTCCCACGACGAATCCCACTTCGACCGCAATTTTCAAATGTCTTATCTGCTTAAAGACGAGAAACGGCTTGATTATCTCTCCGCACCCCCGTGCGAAAAAGAGCACGATCGAAGCGGCGAGGATCGTTCTGGAAGCCGCGGTCGCGGCAGGGGCGCCCGAGGATATCATCGGATGGATCGACCAACCGACCGTGTCGCTTTCCGGTATGATCATGCGCGAAGCCGATATGATTCTTGCAACCGGCGGTCCCGGCATGGTGAGAGCGGCGTATTCTTCGGGAAAACCCGCGCTCGGCGTGGGCGCAGGAAATACGCCTGCCGTCATCGACTCCTCGGCGGACATTCAACTTGCCGCTTCGTCCATTCTGCACTCCAAGACGTTCGATAACGGTATGATCTGCGCCTCCGAGCAGTCGGTTATCGTATTGAAGGATATTTACGAAAAGTTCAAAAAGGAATTGGCGCTGCGCGGCGCTTATTTCCTCACGCCCGAAGAAACGGATAAAGTCAGAAAGACGATTATCATCAACGGTGCGCTCAACGCGAAAATCGTCGGTCAGTCCGCCTGCAAGATCGCAGAACTGAGCGGCTTTGCGGCGCCCGAGGGCTCGAAGGTGCTCGTCGGCGAAGTGGAATCGGTAGAACTTTCCGAAGAATTTGCGCACGAAAAGCTTTCGCCCGTGCTTGCAATGTATAAGGCGGAGAACTTCGAGGACGCTCTGAACAAGGCGGACAGATTGGTAAGAGACGGTGGACTCGGACATACTTCCTCGCTCTATGTTAACATTGAAAAAGAACAGGGAAAAATCGAGATGTTCCGCAACAGAATGAAGGCTTGTCGCATCGTGATCAACACGCCTTCGTCGCAGGGCGGTATCGGCGACATCTATAACTTCAAATTTGCGCCTTCTATGACGCTCGGTTGCGGCTCTTGGGGCGGTAACTCGGTTTCGGAAAACGTCGGCGTAAAACACCTTATCAATATTAAAACCGTTGCGGAGAGGAAGGAGAATATGTTGTGGTTCAGAGCGCCCGAAAAGGTATATTTCAAGCGTGGTTGTCTTGGGGTTTCCCTCAAAGAGCTGGGCAAACAGGTTTACAATAAGAAAAAGGCGTTTATCGTAACGGACGGATTCCTTTATCAGAGCGGTTTCACCAAAAAGATTACGGATATTCTCGACGCGGAAGGAATTACGCACGCAACGTTCTTTAATGTAACGCCCGATCCTACGCTTGCCTGTGCCAACGAAGGCTGCAAGCAGATGCGCGACTTCCAGCCTGACGTCATCATTGCGGTCGGCGGCGGTTCGCCTATGGATGCTGCGAAGATCATGTGGGTCATGTACGAACATCCAGAAATCGATTTCCAGGATATGGCGATGCGTTTCATGGATATCCGCAAGCGCGTTTATACCTTCCCGCACATGGGGGACAAGGCGCTGTTCGTAGCCATTCCCACGACGGCGGGCACCGGCTCGGAAGTTACGCCGTTTGCCGTTATCACCGACGAAAAGACGGGTACGAAGTATCCCTTGGCTGACTATGAACTCATGCCTGACATTGCAATCATCGACGCGGACTTGATGATGAACATTCCCAAAGGCTTGACCTCTTGCTCGGGTATCGACGCAATGAGCCACGCGCTCGAAGCGATCGCTTCGGTTATGGCAACCGATTTCACGAACGGCATTGCCAAAGAAGCAATCAAGTTGATTTTTGAGTATCTGCCCCGTGCGTATTCAAAAGGCGCACACGATGCGGAAGCACGCGAAAAGATGGCGAACGCTTCTACGATGGCAGGTATGGCATTCGCAAATGCTTTCCTCGGTGTATGTCATTCCATGGCGCACAAGCTCGGTTCTTATTGGCATATTCCTCACGGTATGGCAAACTCGCTTATGCTTGAAGAGGTCATCCGCTTTAACAGTGCCGAAAAGCCCACGAAAATGGGTACCTTCCCGCAGTACGCTTATCCGCAGTGCCGTGCAAGATACGCGGACGTTGCCAAATTTATCGGCTTGAAAGGCAAGAACGACGAAGAGCTCGTAGAAGCGCTTATCAAAAAGCTCAACGAATTGCAGGATGCCGTCGGTCAGCCCAAGACGATCAAGGAAGCCATTGGCGACAAAGCGACTGAAGAGGAGTTTCTTTCCCGTCTCGACGCGATGACGGAGGATGCGTTCGACGACCAGTGCACCGGCGCAAACCCGAGATATCCGTTGATGAGCGAAATCAAGCAAATGTATCTTAACGCCTACTACGGTAAGAAATAAGAAAAACAACGGAAATAGGCGGGGAGAGATTTCTCCCTGCCCGTTTTCCCTAAAAAGAGGTTAGTATGAGAGGACTTGAAACGTCCGTCGTAAAACTCAGAAGAAAAGTATTCGTCGAAGTTGCCCGCGTCGCCTTTGAATCGGAGACGGTGAACAACGACATCGAAGCGATTCCGTATAAGATTACGCCCAACGAAAAGCCGCAATACCGCGAAAGCGTGTACCGTGAGCGAGCGATTGCGTCCGAACGCGTACGGCTTGCCATGGGTATGTCGCTCAACCCGCAGAACCGTCCCGCACATATCACAAACGGATTATCGTATAGCAACATTTCGGATAAGTATTATGAGCCGCCGCTGATGCAGGTCATCCCTTCGGCGTGCGACAAATGCGACGAGAATGCGTACCGTATCAGCAACCAATGCCGCGGCTGCGTTTCGCGCTACTGCATAACCGTCTGCCCGCGCGGGGCGATTTCCATTGACGAAAAGACGGGACAGTCGGTGATTGACGAGTCGAAGTGCATCAAATGCGGTAAGTGTAAGGAAGCTTGTCCTTACGACGCGATTGCGAGAATCGCACGTCCCTGCGCACGCGCCTGCGGCGTCAAGGCAATTTCTTCCGATTCGCTGGGACGAGCGCAAATCGACCCGAACAAATGCGTCGGCTGCGGGCAGTGCATGGTTCACTGTCCCTTCGGGGCAATCGCCGATAAATCGCAGATTTACCAGTTGATTCGCGCTATCAGAAGCGGTTACGAGGTCGTGGCGGAGGTCGCGCCTTCAATTATCGGACAGTTCGGGGAAGGAGTTTCCCTTTGGACGATAAAAGCCGCTTTGAAAGAGGTCGGATTCAAAGAGGTGTTCGAGGTGGCTCACGGCGCCGACGTGGGGGCGGCAACGGAAGCGCATCATTACGCCACGGAAGTTGCTACGGGAAAATTGCCTTTTCTTTTGACTTCGTGCTGTCCCGCCTGGTCGATGCTGGCAAAAACGCAATTCCCCGAAATGATCGGGAAAGTTTCAAGCGCGCTCACACCCATGGTGGCGACGGCTCGATCGATCAAACAGAAAATGCCAAACGCGCGCGTCGTGTTTATCGGTCCGTGCGCGGCAAAGAAACTCGAAGCAATGCGCAGAACGGTACGCAGCGACGTTGATTTCGTAATTACCTTTGAAGAATTAGCGGCGATTTTCGAAGCAAAGGGCATCGACTTTGAAACATACGACAAATCCGAACCCATTCACGATGCGAGCGGCGCGGGCAGAGGGTATGCCGTAGCGGGCGGGGTTGCTTCTGCAGTTACCGCTTGCATTAAAGAATACTACCCCGACGTCGAGGTGAAAATCGAACACGCCGAAGGTCTTACCGATTGTAAAAAAATACTTATGCTTGCCAAAGCGGGTAAGATGAACGGGTGTCTGATAGAGGGGATGGGCTGCCCCGGCGGATGCGTTGCGGGAGCGGGCGTTAATCTGCCCGTAGCGAAAGGTGCGGCGGAAGTAAAACAATTCGTAAACGATTCCTCGCAAAAATTGCCCAAAAAAGATTTGTATACGATTGAATTGCCGTGATTTACAAGTTTGTTAAGTATTATGTCTGAAATAAATGTAAAAAAGCGCACCTAAAGTGCGCTTTTTTTATTATCGTAATTTTACAGCGGAACGACGTTTACCGTAATTTTGGCAACAACGCCTTCCATCAAACGGATTTCCGCAGCAAACGCGCCGACTGTTTTCATGTTTTCCTTAGTGGAAATCTTCTTTTTATCGACTTCATAGCCGAGCTCGGAGAGAGCGGTAGCAACGTGCGCCGTGGTTACCGAACCGAAAACCTTACCGTTTTCGCCTGTACGGATACGGACGGTTACCTCTTTTCCCGAAAGCTCTGCGGCAAGCGCCTTCTGCGCCTTGATATTTTCGGCTTTGTGATAGCTATCTGCAAGTTTTTTCTGTTCGATTTCGTTAATTCCGCTCGCCGTTGCAATTTCGGCAAGTCCTTTTTTCAACAAGAAATTTTTTGCGTAACCGTCGGAAACGTCGATTAAATCGCCTTTCTTTCCGCTGCCTTTTACGTCGGCTTTTAATATAACTTTCATAGGTACTTCTCCTTTTTTTCAATTATATTATAATTCGCCCGCTTTGTCAACGTTTACGGGCATAATAAAGGAAAAACGGGGCATAATAGTTTTAGTCGGAGCGTAATCCGAAAATAGAGGAGGTCAGGTATGGCGAAGCAGATTAACAACGGAGTTTCTTGCGGCGTCGTTGATTGCAAGTTCAATCAGGACGGAATGCACTGCGAACTCGACCGCATCCACGTCGGCAACACTTGCGATTGCGAGCATTGCACTTGCTGCGACAGTTATCAGAAAAGACACTAACCGAAAAAAGAGGGGGAACCCTCTTTTTTTACGCATAAAAAAGCACCCCGCGCGCAAACTGAAATATGTAGCGGGAATCCCGTCTGGTAGGGAGAACGCTTTCAGATATAGTTTTTACTTTATCCGTTCAGGGCAGAGTAAAAACGCGGAAGGGCGCCTTCGGGCGCCCTTCTTGACATGACGGAAGAAAAAGCTTCATAGAATAGAAAGTATGAAATTCAAAATCAAACGATTTTTTGGCGTAGCGCTTAGGGTCGTTCCCTTTGCACTGGTTGCCGCGGTACTGCTCTCCGTCGCCTTCTACCCCAAAAAGAAGGCGGCGCAAGGGGAACAGAAACGGGTAGTTCGCGTATGGAACGTAGACACTTTCGAAGGAGGGAAGGGTTCTCGCACCTCTTTTTTGAAGCGTGTGGCGGCTAGCGTGGAAAAAACGGACGGCGGGCTGTACTATTTAATCTCTTCCTACACGCTCGAAGGCGCCCGTCAGGCATATGCCGACGGCATCCGTCCCGACCTGCTTTCCTACGGCATCGGATTGTCCGTATATACGGAAAGCTGTCTTCCGCTGCCGTATCGCTTTGCGGGCGGCGACACGGCGGAAGGATGCCTTGCTTATCCGTGGTGCAAAGGCTCCTATTATCTCTTTTCCCTGACGGACGATTTCGAAAGCGAGGGCACGTGCGCGCTCTCATCGGGAGGAAACAACCTTGTCGAAGTTGCGGCGGCAGTTTCGGGGATCGGAGGTGAAACCGTAGATTCTCTATCCGCGTACGTCGCATTTCTGAACGGCGGCTATCGGTACCTGCTCGGCACGCAGCGGGACGTCAACCGTTTTTCCGCCCGAGGAAAGGAGGTCTACCGCAAAGAACTTACGGGCTACTGCGATTTATATCAATACGTTTCCGTACTTTCCGCCGAAAAACGGGTAGATTGCATGAAGTTCGTAGGCGCGTTGCTTTCGGAAGAAGTGCAAAACCGTCTTTCGGACATCGGGATGCTGTCCGTCCGTCAAGACGAAACGCGGCGCACCGCCAGCGTGTTTTCCGACGAAAACGCACTTTCGGAGATGCGTCGTGCGGCGGGGCAACAGGGCGATAGAAAAAATCTTGATAAATTTTTAAAAAACGTTTGAAATCGGCGACGTAATGTGTTAGAATAGAAGGAGCATTATTTTGGATATTTTCGCCTATTTAAAGGAACGACTTCCGTTTGTCGATTGCGAGAGAAATTTTTCTTTTGCAAAGCACACCACGATCGGCTGCGGCGGGACTGCCGCGGCGGCGCTCTCACCAGGAAGTTGCGAAGACGTTGCGCAGGTACTGTCGCTGTTGGAACGGGAACGCATTCCCTATTGTTTACTCGGTTCAGGCGCGAACGTACTACCCGCAGAAGGTTATTTTGAAGGTGCGGTCGTACGCTTCGTCCGATTAAAGACGCTGTTCCTCGACAACGAAATTTTTGCCGGTGCGGGAGTTACGGGTGGAGAGCTGCTCGCTTTTGCGCACGCCAACTGCGTCGGCGGCTTCGAGCCCTTTACGGGCATTCCTACAAGCGTCGGGGGAGGCGTTGCCATGAACGCGGGCGTTCGGGAACGGCACTTCGGCGATCTCGTGTCAAGCGTTCTTGCCGTAGAGCGAGGCAAAATCTATACGATTCCGGCAAAAAGTTGTCTGTTTTCCGAGAAAAACAGCCTGTTTTTACAAAAAATCGCCGTTACGGGCGTGTATTTTAAAGCAACGACTTCTTCTGCGGAAAAAATCGAAACCGAAACGCAGCGCTACCGCCTTAGGCGGGCGCACCTGCCGAAGGGGCGGAGCATGGGCTGCACATTCGTCAATCCCGATGGAATTTCCGCAGGCAAACTCGTCGAGGAGTGCGGGCTGAAGGGGCGAACGAAGGGCAAAGTACGGGTGTCGGACGTTCACGCCAATTTTATCATCAACGAAGGCGGGAGCGCGGACGACGTAAGCGCGTTGATTTCCGAAGTGAAATCGGAAGTGGCGCGTCAAACGGGAATATCGTTGCGGGAGGAAATCAAAAGAATCCCGTAGATACATAAGTAAAGGAGCAGCGGAAAATGCAGTTGACCGCAGATTATCACACGCATACGCAATACTCGCACGGAAAGGGCACCGTTCTTGAAAACGCCGTGCAGGCAAAAGAGGTCGGTCTGAAAGAAATCGGCATTACCGACCACGGATTTTCACACATTATCTTCGGCGTGCGCCGCAAGCAAATTCCCTTTCTCGTACGCGACTGCCGCGACGCGGAAGCAAGAACCGGAGTGAAGGTTCTCGTCGGCATCGAAAGTAATATTCGGGGAGAATCGGGGCTGTGCGATTTGACTCCGTCCGATTACGAGAATTTCGATCTGTATCTTGCAGGGGTTCATGTCATGATCCGAACGGAAAAATGTTCGGATACGAAAATCAATTTCGGCGGCTATATGCGGAGAAAGCTGAAAATAAAGCCTTCTAAATCCATCGTGCGGGCAACAACGCAGGCGTATATCAACGCCGTTAAGAAAAATCCGATCGACGTGATCACTCATTTGAATTTCCAATGTTTCTGCGACCCCGTGGAAGTGGCGAAATGTTGCCGCGATTATGGAACTTATCTTGAAATCAGTTCGAAAAAGCATCATTTATCCGATGACGAGCTTGCTGCGGTAGCGGCGACGGGCGTACGATTCGTTGTTAATTCCGACGCGCACGGCATCGATAGAATCGGCGACACAAAGCTTTGCGAGCCGCAGATCCTGCGTGTAGGAATTCCTTTTTCCCAAATCGACAACATCGAGGGCAGACTTCCCGCATTTCGCTTTGCGGAGTTCAAAAAACGCATGTAAAGGGGACGGATATGGCAAGTTTTACGAGCGCAATAAAAAAAGACTTGCTCGGCTCTGTTCCGGAAGAGCGCAGCGCCCGCCTTGCGCTTTGGGCGGGGTTTCTTGATACGAGCGGCAGCTATTCGTTCGGAACGGACAGCGACAGCGACGGATTTTCCTTTACGAGCGAAACCGAGGACGTCGCAGAATACTTTCTGGCGATAGCGGAAAAAATCTTCGGTATTTCGATGACGCTGACGGAAGCGACGCGCGACCCGAAGCACGGACGGAACAAGCTCACGTTTTCCTATTACGGCGAAAGCGCGTTCGATTACGCCGACGAAACGAGCGATTATTCTGCTTGCAACCTCACGGACGAAAAGGACATGCTCGCATATCTGAAGGGCGCATTCCTCGGGGGCGGAAGCTGTACGTTGCCGCGGGGTGGCGTAAAGACGGGCTATCATCTCGAATTTGTGTTTTCCTCTGCCAAGGACGCAGTTGCCTTCTGCGAAATGCTTGACGGGCTACAGCTTTTCGTCAGTATGATCCAGCGGAGCGAAAAGCACGTCGTATACTTGAAAAGCCGCGAGGGGATCAGTGATTTTCTGTACTCCGTGGGGGCAAACACCGCCCTGAAACGACTGGAAGAGGTATCTGCCGCCCGCGAAGAAAGCAACAATTTCAACCGTATCAGCAACTGCTATGCGGGCAATGCCGATAAAGCGGTGATGGCGAGCGCGGCGCAGGCGCTTGCTATACGGAAACTGAAGGAACGGGGAGGATTTTCCAAGTTGCCGCCGCCGCTTCGAAGGCTCGCGGACGACCGAATCGAAAACCCCACGTTTTCCCTTGCGGAACTCGCCGAAACGGAAGGAGTCAGCAAGAGTTGCTTAAACCACCGAATGAGAAAGCTTATGACTATTTGCGATAAAACGGAAGAATAACTATGACGGACTTCGTACACTTACATTTACATACGGAATACAGCCTGTTGGACGGCGCAGTGAAGGTGGACGACCTCGTAAAGCACTGCGCTAAAAACGGAATAGACACGGTTGCCGTTACCGATCACGGCAATATGTACTGTTCGCTGCGCTTTGCGGAAAAATGTAAAAAAAATAAAATCAAGGCGATTATCGGCTGCGAATTTTACGTTGTCGACGATTACCGCAAGCATATCGACCAAAAGGCGGATCACTTGATTCTGCTCGCCAAAAACAAGGCGGGCTACATCAACCTCGTCCAGCTCGACTCGCTGGCGTTCGTCGACGGCTACTATTACCGTCCACGCATCGACTACAACGTGTTAAAGGAGCATTCGGAGGGGGTCATTTGCCTTTCCGCCTGTCTTGCTGGTCGCATTCCACGTTACCTCATGGCAGGGGAATACGAAAAAGCCAAAGCATTCGCTCTCTCTATGAAGGAGACATTCGGCGAAGATTTTTATCTCGAAATTCAGGATCACGGTCTAAAAGAGCAAAAACTCATCATTCCCGATCTTATCCGTCTGTCGAAGGAAACGGGCATCGAGCTCGTTGCCACAAACGACGTGCACTATTTAAAGAAGGGCGATTGGGAGATGCAGGACGTGCTTATGTGCATTGCTACAAAGCGCACTCTCGACGACCCGTCGCGCATGAAGATGGAGACGCACGAATTCTATATGAAGTCGGGCGACGAAATGGCGGAGCTCTTTTCCTATCTGCCGCAGGCGATAAAAAATACCCGCGTCATCGCGGATAAGGTATCCGACACGGATACGCCGTTCAACTTAAAGGACAACGGCGTACCCGTTTACGACAAATCGCTGATTCCTCTGTATACGGCGGACGACGGCACGCCTTCGCCCGAATTTTTGCGCCGTCTTACGGAGGAAGGACTGCCCAAGCGTTACGAAGTTATTACCGACGAAATCCGCAAGCGGGCGGAATACGAGCTCAATATCATAATCAAAATGGGGTTTGCCGACTACTTCCTTATCGTCTGGGACTATATCAACTGGTCGCGTCTGCACGATATCCCCGTAGGTCCGGGGCGCGGTTCGGGCGTCGGCAGTATCGTCGCATACTCTATCGGCATCACCAACGTCGACCCGCTGCGCTATGATTTGCTCTTCGAGCGTTTTTTGAACCCCGATCGTGTATCGATGCCCGACTTCGACGTTGACTTCTGCACCGAGCGGAGAGTGGAAACCATTGAATACGTCCGTCGTAGATACCACCCCGAAAACGTTGCACAGATCGTTACGTTCGGAACGCTCGCTTCCCGCGCGGTCATCAAAGACGTTGGACGGGTCATGCGCGTGCCTTATTCCGAAACGGACAAGGTAACCAAGCTCATGGACGGAAAATCCACCATCCGCGAATTACTTGGACTGGATATCCAAGCATGTAAAAAGGCGGTTGCGGAAACGAAAAACGATGCGGATAAGCACGAGGAAGCGGAAAAGCGCCTCGCGGATCAGGAGGGGAAGCGCAATCAGGAATTTATCGACATCTACGAAACGGACGAGGTTCTGAAACGCGTCATCGATATGGGGCTCCGCCTCGAAGGAATGCCCCGCCAAACGGGAATGCACGCCGCGGGCGTCGTCATCTGCCGTAAAAAAATTGCGGATAATGTGCCGCTTTCCAGAAACGGAGAGGACATCACGACACAGTTCGACATGAAGGAAGTCGAATCCATCGGCATGTTGAAAATGGACTTCCTTGCCCTTACTACGCTCACCGACATCAAAAAAGCATGCGACTATATTTTGGAGGATACGGGGACAAAGGTCGAATTCGGGCAGGACTGCTCCGATCAAGGAGCCTATCAGCTTATCAGCGACGCAGATACGGACGCGGTATTTCAGCTTGAACAAGGCGGCATGAAACGATTTATGAAGCAATTGCAGCCCAATTGCCTCGAAGATTTGATCGCCGGCATTTCGCTGTATCGTCCGGGGCCCATGGACTTTATTCCCGAATACCTGAAAAACCGTTCCGATCCGCAACATATTCAGTACCTGACGCCGATGTTGAAACCCATTCTCGAAAATTCGTACGGCGTTATCATCTACCAAGAGCAGGTCATGCAGATTTTCCAAAATCTTGCGGGATATTCGCTCGGTCAGGCGGATCTTGTCCGCCGCGCCATGGCAAAAAAGCACCGCGACGAACTGATGGCGCAAAAAGAAAAATTCATTTACGGCGATATCGACAAAGGGGGGAATATTACGGGCTGCGTTTCTCACGGAATCGCACCCGAAGTGGCGGAAGCGCTCTTCGGTAAAATGGAGAGCTTCGCTTCCTACGCTTTCAATAAGTCCCACGCAGCGGCGTACGCCGTCGTTACCTATCAGACGGCTTATTTAAAGAAGTATTACCCCAAGGAATTTTTGGCGGGCGTGCTCAACAACCGAATTACGAAGATAGAAGAAATCAGCAAATACATCGTATACATGAAAGAAAAGAACATTGCGGTGTATTCTCCCGACGTCAATCTGTCCAAGGCTTACTTTTCGGTGCAGGGCGACGGGCTACGCTTCGGGCTCTGCGCGTTGAAAGGCGTGGGCGTTGCCGCTATGGAAGAGGTCATGCGGGAGCGCGAGGAAAACGGAAAGTTTAAAGATTTCCCCGATTTTTTGATGCGCTGTACGAAGTACGTCAACAAACGGATGGTGGAGTCTTTGATTTTCGGCGGCGCCTTCGACGGGTTCGGCAAGCACCGCTCGCAGTATTATGCCGTCTACGAAGATCTGATGCGCCGTATTTCGGGCATCGACAAGCAGAAATCGGGACTGCAAATGTCCCTGTTCGGCGACATCATTCAGGAAGAGGCGCCCACGGCGGACTATCCCGAAATCGACGAGTGGGAACGTTCGGAATTGCTTTCCAAAGAAAAATCCGTGCTTGGCGTATACGTCAGCGGACATCCGTTTGAAGCGTATCTGCATCTCTTTCGGGACGCGACCTTCCATTGCGGAATGCTCGCCGACTACGAAGAGGACGAAGAAACGGGCGACAAAACGTATCAGAACATCAAGAGCGGACAGGAAGCCACGATGGGCGGTATCATCGCGGGGATCAAAAAAATCAACACCCGATCCGGCACGACGATGGCGTTTATTACGGTGGAGGACATGTACGGCAGCGTGGAGTGTCTTGCCTTCCCCAAGGTATACGAGCGCATTAAGGGAGTGCTCAAAGTCGACCGCGTCGTACGTCTTTCGGGAAAAATCGACGTTCCCGCGGAGAAAGCACCTTCCATTTTGCTCGACCGAATGGAGGAAGTGGAAACGGAGAGCCCCAAACAGCAAACGCCCGCAACAGAAGTAAACACACCCGCGGGGAACAGAGAACAAACGCTCTGGCTGGACGCGCGCAACCTGTCCGAAGAAGATTTTGAAGAACTTATGGAAACGCTTCAAAGCTACGAAGGGGACGTCCCCGCAAAGGTTCTGCACGGAGGCAAGAGATTCGAATACGGCGTGCGCCTTAACCGCGCTCTCTCTGCGGAAATTATGACCTTTTTATCCGATGACAAGATAAAATTGTTATAAAAGCAGAAAAAAACGTAAAAAAGTACTTCCTTTTTTTTGTGAAATTTGTTATAATACGAATAGCGACAGGCAAATTCTGCCTTTACGGAGGATATTATGAAACGAATCGGCTTATTGACGAGCGGCGGCGACGCACCCGGAATGAACGCCGCAATCCGTGCGGTCGTACGGACGGCAATTTATTTCGGTATAGAAGTGTACGGGATCGAGCGCGGCTATGCAGGACTTATCGAGGATAGCATGACGCAGCTTGAAATGCGCAGCGTTTCGGATATCGTACAGCGCGGAGGCACGAAACTGCGTACGGCAAGGTGCCTTGAAATGCTAACGGCGGAAGGGCAGAAACAGGCGGTTGCAACTCTTGAACGGCACGGAATCGAAGGGCTCGTCGTTATCGGCGGCGACGGTTCGTTCCGCGGGGCAAAGTGCCTTACGGAAAATTACGGGATCCCCACGATCGGAATTCCGGGTACGATCGACAACGACTTGGAGTACACCGATTACACCCTTGGATTTGACACGGCGGTAAACACCTGTCTCGATATCATCAATAAGCTGCGCGACACAATGAACTCGCACGAGCGCATTTCCGTCGTAGAAGTCATGGGACGCCATTGCGGCGACATTGCGCTGTACACGGGCATCACCTCGGGCGCGGAAATCATCGTCGTTCCCGAAATCGCCTACGATATGGAAGACATCGTCATGCGCATTAACCGTTCGCGCGCCAACGGAAAACGCTCGAACATCATCATCGTTGCGGAGGGCGCAACCAGCGCCGACGCGTTTGCAAAGCAGTTGCAGGAGGTTACCACGTATTCCGTACGCGCCACGAACATCGGGCATATTCAGCGCGGCGGTTCGCCCTCGATGGCGGACAGAATGCTTGCGGCGCAATTCGGTAACAAAGCAGTCAGACTTCTGAAGGACGGACAGGGCAACCGCGTCGTCGGAATCCGCAAAAACGAAATCATCGATATGGACATCATCGAAGCGGTATCCATGAAGAAGAAGTTTAACTACGAGCTGTACGAAACGTTGCAGATGATTTCAATGTGATTTTGTATAGTATACAATCGAAATGCATAAAAATCCGCAATTTCGCGGATTTTTTGTTTAAATCTTGAAAAAAAGTTGCAAATTTTTACAATTTTTTTTGGATTTGCTATTGAAATTTGCGTCATAAAGTAATATAATATACACGGTATCACACGCGCGTCCGCCGCGCAAAAAGGGGGATCTACAAGATGATTTTAACTGTTTGCATGAGCCCGAGCGTTGACGTAACGATTGAGCTTGATTCGCTAAACATCGGCAAGGTGAACGTCGTAAAAAACAAGACGCTCTCTTTTACGGGAAAGGCGATCAACGTGGCAATCGGCGTTGCCCGTCTCAGTTCGGAAGCGTACGCCACGGGATTCATGTACAACGAAAACGGCGCCATGTTCGAAAGCGCGCTCGACAAAGAAGGGGTCAATTTCTCCTTCGTATGGAACAGCGGCAGAGTACGCGAAAACTACAAATGTATCGACCAAAAGTCCATGCTGACTGAAATCAATGACGTCGGCGGACAGGTCGCCTCGGAAAAATTGATCGAGCTCTTGCAAATGATCCGTAATTTTTCTTCCCGTTCAAGCGTTACGGTAATTTCGGGCGGGCTTCCGCGCGGCGTCGATGCAAGCTACTACCGCGAGCTCTTCCGCGCCGTCGACCCGCACTCACTGAAAATTGCGGATACGGAAGGGACGAAAATGTTTGCGGCATTGGAAGCGGGTATCGATCTCGTCAAACCGAATCTCGAAGAATTGCAGGAGACGCTCGGACGCGAATTCCGTGATAAGGACGATATGCTGGCGGGCTGCCGCGAATTGCTGGATAGGGGTGCAAAAAACGTCTTGCTCTCCCTCGGCAAAGACGGCGCCGTCATCACCGACGGTAGCAAAAATTACTATTGCAAGAGTATTAACGTTGCCGTCAATTCTACGGTCGGCGCGGGCGACGGTATGGTTGCCGCGGCGGCGACAATGATGAAGTGCGGTGCGCCGCTTCCCGATATCCTGCGGGCAGGCGTCGCGGCAGGCACGGCAACGGTTACGACCTTCGGAACAATTTCCTTCACCAAGAACAAATACGATGAAATTTACAATTCTCTTTTAGTTACGGAGATTTAATACCCAACTCGGTTTTCGCTCATTTTCAGCGGCGGAGCGCCGTATATCGGTTTTTTCTCGGAAAATTTTCCGTTTTTGCCGTGTAACTTTTTGCGTCCTTTGTTTCACACGCAAAAATCGACATAATTCTTATAAACCACAAGATATAGTGGTAAAGAAAAAAAATTTTATCTAAATATTGTGGCAAATGCTTGACAAATTTTTCCCGTTGTTGTATCATTAGAGCGTTCCCTTTTTGAGGGAACGCTTTTTTCCCGCAAGGAAGGGCGGAGAGAGTATAAGGAGCAACGGGATATGAAAATCATTAAAAGAAACGGTACGGAAGTTGCGTTCGACGTTGAAAAAATCGTAAACGCCATTCGCAAGGCAAATAACGAAGTCAGTGAGGATAACCGCCTCTCGGAGGAGCAAATCACGGTTATCTCAAACAAAGTTACGGCGCTTTCGGGCGACTTGAACCGCGCCGTCAACGTGGAGGAAGTTCAGGACTTCGTAGAGAACCAAATTATGGATCAGAAGGCTTACGCCGTAGCGCGTAAGTACATTACATACCGTTATTCCCGTGCGCTCGCGCGGCGTGCAAACACCACCGACGCGCAAATTTTAACCCTCATCGAATGCAATAACGAGGAAGTCAAGCAGGAAAATTCCAACAAAAATCCTACGGTCAATTCCGTACAGCGCGACTATATGGCGGGCGAAGTCAGCAAAGATATCACGCGTCGCATTCTGTTGCCCAAAGACATCGTAGACGCGCACGACGAGGGGTTGATCCACTTCCACGACGCCGACTATTTTGCACAGCACATGCACAACTGCGACCTTGTCAACTTAGAGGATATGCTGCAAAACGGAACGGTGATTTCCGGTACCTTTATCGAAAAGCCGCATTCCTTCTCGACAGCGTGTAATATCGCCACTCAGATTATCGCGCAGGTTGCGTCCAACCAATACGGCGGACAAAGCATCTCGCTGACGCACCTTGCACCATTCGTCGACATCAGCCGCAAAAAAATTAAGGCTGAAGTCAAAAAAGAACTCAAAGAAGCGGGCATCGACGACGAAAAACAGATTGCCAAGATTACGGAAAAACGCCTCCGCGAAGAAATCGGCAGGGGAATCCAGACCATTCAATATCAGGTCGTTACCCTGCTTACGACAAACGGTCAGGCGCCCTTCGTAACCGTGTTCATGTATCTCGGAGAAGCGAAAGAGAAGCAGTTAAAGCACGATCTCGCGCTCATCATCGAAGAAACGTTAAAGCAGCGCATTCAGGGCGTCAAAAACGAATCGGGCGTCTGGGTAACGCCCGCATTCCCCAAGCTCATTTATGTTCTGGAAGAGGACAACATCAAAGAGAACGGCAAATATTTTTACCTTACGGAGCTTGCCGCAAAGTGCACGGCGAAGCGCATGGTGCCAGACTATATTTCCGAAAAGAAGATGCTTGAATACAAGGTGGACAAAAACGGCGAGGGACATTGCTATACATGTATGGGATGCCGCAGTTTTTTAACGCCCTACGTGGACGAAAACGGAGATCCGAAGTATTACGGCAGATTCAATCAGGGCGTCGTTACGATCAACCTTGTGGACGTCGCGCTTTCATCGGGCGGTAACACGGATGAATTCTGGAAAATCTTCGACGAACGGCTCGAGTTATGCTACCGCGCCCTCATGGAACGGCACAACCGTTTAAAGGGAACGCTTTCCGATGCGGCGCCCATCCTTTGGCAGTACGGCGCGCTTGCCCGTCTGAAAAAGGGCGAACCCATAGACAAGCTGCTGTACGGCGGCTATTCTACGATCTCGCTTGGATACGCCGGCTTATATGAGTGCACCAAGTACATGACGGGAAAATCTCACACCGACGAAGAGGCGAAGCCGTTTGCGCTCTCCGTCATGCAGCACATGAACGACAAGTGCAAGGAATGGAAAGCGAAGGAAAATATTGATTTTTCGTTGTACGGCACGCCTCTTGAAAGCACAACGTACAAGTTCTCCAAGTGCTTACAACGCCGTTTCGGGATCATTCCCGACGTTACCGATAAAAGCTATATTACGAACAGCTACCACGTACACGTTTCCGAAAAAATCGACGCATTTACGAAGCTCAAATTCGAAAGCGAATTCCAGCAGCTGTCGCCGGGAGGCGCGATTTCCTACGTAGAAGTACCCAATATGCAAAACAATCTTCCCGCCGTACTCTCGATCATGCGCTACATTTACGATAATATCATGTACGCCGAACTGAATACCAAGAGCGATTACTGTCAGGTTTGCGGCTACGACGGGGAAATCGGAATCGTGGAAGAGGACGGAAAGCTTCTTTGGGAATGCCCGCATTGCCATAACCGCGACCAGACGAAGATGAACGTTGCGCGCAGAACATGCGGTTACATCGGAACGCAGTTCTGGAATCAGGGCAGAACGCAAGAAATCAAAGATAGAGTTCTTCATTTATAAGCCTATGAATTATGCGGAAATCAAACCGTACGACATTGCAAACGGAGAGGGGGTTCGGGTATCCCTCTTCGTTTCCGGCTGTACGCGGCACTGCAAAAATTGCTTTAACCAAATGACGTGGGATTTCTCCTACGGGAAGCGCTTTACTGAGGAAACGGAGGCAAGCATTTTTCATATGCTTGCGCCCGATTATATTGCGGGTCTTTCTCTATTGGGGGGCGAGCCTTTCGAGCCGCAGAACCAGCGCGCGTTGACGCCATTCCTTCAAAAACTGAAAAAGAACTTCCCGAAGAAAACGATATGGTGCTATACTGGTTATACTTACGAAAACGGTTCGCTGAAAGAGGAGCATGCACGAACGGAAGTTGTGGAAACGATGCTATCTTTACTTGACGTTCTGGTAGACGGGCGATTCATCGAGGCATTGAAAGATATCCGATTGCTCTTTCGCGGGTCGTCAAACCAACGGATTATTGATGTCCAACAAAGTTTAAAACACGGAAATGTAGTATTATATCTGACATAATATTAAAATTACGGTATTTTGCCGTGATTTTTTAATTTTTTGCGTTTCGGTTTGACGAAAAACGGAAAAAGTGGTATAATAATAAAAATTAAGGAAAAGATACACGGAGGCTTTTATGAATAAGTTACAATTGCGGCGCTACGCGAAATTGCTTGCCAAAACGGGCGTCAACGTCAAAAAGGGTCAGTGGGTCATCGTTCAGGCGGAACTCGACCAGCCAGAGTTCGTGGAAATGGTGGTAGAAGAGCTGTACCGCGCAGGCGCGGGCAAGGTTACGGTGGAATGGTCCCACCAGCCGCTTGCATCCCTTAACTATAAATATCAGGACGAGAAAACGTTGGCAGACGTCGCAAAATGGGAAATCGAAAAGTGGGAGCTGAGAACGAAGGAGCTCCCCGCAATGCTTTACCTCGAATCGTCCGATCCCGACGGGTTAAAGGGCATCGATCAGGAGAAATTTACGTCGGTGCGTTCTGCGCGGACGAAACAGTTCAAGCCTTACCGCGACGAAATGGAAAACAAGTATCAGTGGTGCATTGCGGCAGTCCCCGGAAAGGCATGGGCGAAGAAGGTATTCCCTTCACTGAACGTCAATCAGGCGGTGGAAAAGCTCTGGGAGGTTATTTTGCAGGCCGCCCGCGCGAACGGACAGGATCCCGTGCGCGCTTGGGCAGACCACAACGACGAAATCGCGCGCCGCTGCGATTATCTCAACCGTCTCAACCTCGTCGAACTTCGCTATAAGTCAAAGAACGGAACGGACTTGAAGGTCGGATTGATCGAGGGTTCCAACTTTATGGGCGGCGGGGAAGAGAGCTTGAAGGGCAGATATTTCAATCCCAACATTCCCTCGGAAGAAATTTTCATTTCACCGAAGTGCGGAGAAGCGGAAGGAATCGTATTTTCCACGAAACCGCTTTCCTATCAGGGCGAAATCATCGAGGACTTTTCGATTCGTTTCGTAAATGGCAGGGCGGTGGAAGCGAAGGCGAAGAAGAACCAGCACCTGCTCGAAAAGATGATCGCAATGGACGAAGGCGCGGCGATGCTCGGCGAATGTGCGATTATTGCATACGATTCTCCCATCAATAACCAGAATATTCTTTATTACAATACGCTCTTTGATGAAAACGCAAGCTGCCACTTGGCGCTCGGCATGGGCTTTTCCAACTGCGTGCGCGGGTACGAGACTATGACGAAGGAAGCGTTGAAGGAAAAGGGAATCAACGACAGCTTGATCCACGTCGATTTTATGATCGGAAGCAAGGATTTGGAAATAGTCGGCGTTACCAAGCGTGGGGACAGGGTTGCCATTCTCACCGACGGAAACTGGGCGTTTTAACCGAATCGAACGAATACGCGAGGTAAAAGCATGATCAATATAGATATATTTTCGGGTTTTTTGGGCGCAGGAAAAACGACGCTGATTAAAAAACTCATTAAAGAGGCATACCAAGGGGAAAAAATCGTTCTTATCGAAAACGAGTTCGGAGAAATCGGTGTGGACGGTGGTTTTTTGCGCGACGCAGGCATCGAAATTACCGAAATGAATTCCGGTTGCATTTGCTGTTCGCTCGTGGGCGACTTTGCCGAAGCGTTAAAAAAGGTTGCGTCTGAATATTCTCCCGACCGTATCGTCATCGAGCCGTCGGGTGTCGGAAAACTTTCCGACGTTATACGGGCGGTACTGCGTGCAAACGTTAAAGATTCCGAGTTGAACGCATTCTGCACTGTTGTCGACGCGCAGAAGTGCAAGGTCTATTTAAAGAATTTCGGCGAATTTTTCCTTGATCAAGTGAACAATGCAAGCTGTATCGTACTGTCGCATACAGGCGGCGGCGAGGAAAAGACCAAAGAGGCGGTCGCTTTGTTGCGAGAACATACGAAGGCGACGATCGTTACCACCGATTGGGACAAGCTTTCGGGTAAAGAAATCCTCAAAGCCATGCAGGGTAAAAACGGCTTGAACGCGGAGCTCGAACGTCTTGCAAAGGAAACAAAGCACGAACATCATCACCACTACGACGAAAACGGCGTATGCTGCTGCGGACATCATCACGACGAACACGAAGAGGACGAAAACTGTGAGCATGAGCACCATCACCACGACGGCGAAGGGCACGAGTGCCATCACCATCATCACGAGGGGGCGGCGTGCGAACACGACGGCGAAGAGCACGAGCATCGTCACCATCACCACCATGCGGACGAAGTGTTTTCGAGCTGGGGCACGGAAACGAGCGTAACGTTTACCAAAGAACGCCTTGCTGCGGCGCTTGCTGCTCTCGATTCGGGCGAATACGGACAGATACTGCGTGCCAAAGGTTTCGTCGACGGTAGCGACGTTTGGTACTATTTCGATTTTGTTCCCGAAGAAGCGGATATCCGTGAGGGCGCACCCGCCGTTACGGGCAGACTTTGCGTCATCGGGTGCGATCTCAACGAAGAAAAGCTGAAAACTCTGTTTTTAGGTTAATTATGGCAATGGTAAAAGAAGTTCCCGTTTATCTATTTCTCGGATTTCTCGATTCGGGTAAAACGCAATTTATACAGGAAACGTTCGAAGACGAACGCTTCGACTCGGATGAAAAAACTTTGCTCCTCGTTCTTGAAGAGGGGGAAGTCGAATATGACGCGTCCCGTTTTCGCGTCGAAAAATACGTTATCGAAACACTTTCGCCCGACGAAATGACGGAACAGCGTTTAACGGAAATCGCAAAGCGCAACAAAATCGAGCGCGTCGTCGTAGAATACAACGGGATGCTGCCTTTAAACGACTTTTTCGAAGCGATGCCCGAGGGCTGGATGATTGCGCAGGTGATGACCTTTTTCGATGCGACCACATTTTTAACCTACAACCGCAACATGCGCCAACAGACGTACGACAAATTGCAGTTTACCGATATGGTGGTGTTCAACCGCTTTCAGACAGATTTCTCCAAAGAGGAGTTTCACAAAATCGTACGCGCCGTTTCGCGCCGACCGGACATCGTATATGAATATAAGGGCGGCAGAGCGGAATACGACGAAATTGTTGACCCGCTTCCCTTTGATATCGATGCAAAAATCGTGCAGATCGAGGATCGCAACTACGCTCTGTTCTACCGCGACTTAATGGAGGATATGAAAAAGTACGACGGCAAAACGGTGTGCTTCAAGGGCTTGGTTGCGGTGGACAAGAAGCTGAAACCGAACGTTATCGTTGTCGGACGCCATATTATGACTTGCTGCGAAGCAGACATCGCTTACAGCGGACTCGTCGTAAAACACGCCTCGACCCTGCCATTAAAAACACGCGATTGGGTAACGTTGACGGGGCGGATTTCCATAGAATATAACGAAATCTACGGTCAGGAAGGACCCGTAATCATCGCGAGCGCGCTCGATTACGACAACCCGCCCGAACAGGAACTTGCAACTTTTTATTGATAATTCGACGCATTTAAGGAAAGAATCATGAAGAAATTAGTGGTGTACTATTCTATCGGCGGCAACACGCGGGCGGTTGCGGAACGCATTGCACGAACGCTTCATGCCGACATCGTTGAAATCCGTACCGTAAAAGAATATCCGGACGATTACGACGTTCTGGTAGGACTCGGGCAGAAGGAGGTTGAAAGCGGCTATCTTCCAGCCATTCATCCGCTCGATATTGATTTTACCCGTTACGACGCGGTTATTATCGGTACGCCCGTCTGGTGGTATTCTTTTGCGCCCGCCGTAAAAAAATTTCTTTCCTGTTACCGTTGGAAAGGACTGAAAATTTATCCGTTTGCCACCAACGGCGGTTGGCTTGGGCACACTTACAGCGACTTTAAAAAAGCGGCGCGTGGCGCACTTGTCGCGCCGATTCTCAACGTGAAGTTCGAGGAAAAAGAGCAGGTTACGCCCGACGACGTCGTCAAGGAGTGGATCCAAGACATAAAGAACGCTACGGAGTCGTAACGATGAAAAAAGAAACAGGCGGGAATGAGATTCCCGCTTTTTTAACCGAATTATTACACCGGCAGTACGGCAGCGCAGCCGAAAATATCCTTCGGGGGTATGTGCAAAAGCGTCCCGTTACCCTGCGCGCCAATTTGCTGAAAACAAACCTCGAAAGCGTGGAAAAGGCACTTTCCTCGCTCGGATTTCACTGCGAACGCGCAGCGGTTCCGTTTGCCTTGATCGTAACGAACGCCTCGGAGGAGGACTTGTCTCGCAGCGCTCCGTACGAACGCGGCGAAATCTATCTGCAAAGCCTCTCGTCGATGATCCCTCCCTTTTTGCTGAACGCGCAAGAAGGGGAAAGCATCCTCGATATGACGGCTGCCCCCGGCGGAAAAACCTGCGAAATTTCCGCGCTGACGGGCGGAAAAGCATTTTTAACGGCGTGCGAGCGGGACAAAATTCGCTTCGACCGCATGAATTTCAATCTGAAACGGCAGGGCGTGCCGCACGTGAACACCATTTGCCGTGATGCGTTGACGCTGGACGATTTTTTCCGTTTCGATAAAATTCTTTTGGATGCTCCTTGCAGCGGCAGCGGAACGATTACAGTCGGTGAAAGGATTAAAATTTCCGAAAAACTCGTGCAAAACAGTGCGATTTTGCAGGTAAAATTGTTAAATAAGGCGTTGAATCTGCTGAAAAAAGGAGGGATCCTCGTATATTCCACCTGCTCTGTGTTGCAAACGGAAAATGAAGCCGTGCTGCAAACGGCGTTCAAGCGGGGCGACTGCGAACTCGTGCCGCCCGAATTGCCCTTTGATTTACCGCGCCTTCCTAGCACTCCGAACACGATATGTATCCCGCCGAACGAACTCTATGAAGGTTTTTTTACGGCAATCTTGCGGAAGAAATAAAATTCTTCCGCTTTTTTCTTGACAAAGACATATTTTCGTGTTACACTTAATAAAAGTAAGAAAAGTTATACTTATTATACGAGGTGATTTATGGATAATGCTCCCGATGGAAAATACCTTGCTACAGTCAAAATTGGACCGAAAGGGCAAATCGTCATTCCCAAAGAGGTGCGCGAAATGTTCGGATTAAATGCGGGCGATTCCATTCTCTTAATGGCGGACAGGGGGCAAGGCATTGCCTTGCAGCCGTTTTCGTACGCAGAAGCGTTTTTTAACGCTGTGCAAAACATAAAGGATAAGCAATGAAAGCGCTCGAAGTGGAACGTTTAACGAAGGTTTATCCGAAGTTTACGCTGGATAACGTAAGTTTTTCCGTAGAAGAAGGGCGCATCGCGGGGCTTATCGGGCGTAACGGCGCAGGAAAGAGCACCGCTTTGAAAGGTATTCTCGGCATCGTTTCCGCTACGGGAACGGTAAAGGTATTCGGACGGGGCCGAATGGATGGAGAGCAGGCGATGAAAGAATGTATCGGCTACGTCGGCGGCGGATTCCGTTACTATTCCGCAAAGCGGCTGTCCTCCGTCAGTCAAGCCGTATCCCGTTTCTATCCCCGTTGGGACGAAGCAGTCTATCGCAAATACCTTGCCGCATTTGCGTTGGATGAAACGAAAATGGTACGCGAGCTGTCCGAAGGAATGAAGATAAAATACTCGTTGCTCCTTGCTCTTTCGGCAAATGCCAAGCTTCTGATTTTGGACGAGCCGACAAGCGGGCTCGATCCGCTTTCCCGCGAGGAGTTTTGTGATATTATCCGCTCTTTGGCAGAAAAAGAGCGGGTGAGCGTACTCTTTTCCACCCATATTACGTCCGATCTGGAAAAGATTGCCGACGACGTCATCTATCTCTCCGACGGTAAAATTCTGTTTAGCGAGCCGTTGACCGATCTTTTAAGCCGTTACGCGTTCGCCCGTTTTCCAGACGAGATCACGGCAAGAAACGCCTGTTCCGTCGGGTAGATCTGTAAACGGGTCTTACAAATCAAAGAGCGACATCTGATTTCCTCCGCTACGTAAAAAACTGTGCTGAACCCCCTGAATCAGTTCGTCCGTGTCCTTTAACGTTCCGATGAGCAGCGGCGAGGCGGGGTCATGAAGGGCGCGGTTTTTTGCTACGTCGTCGCGTTTTTTATCGGAGAAACAGTATTTACAGAGATTGGGGCAAGCATCGTACCAACCGAGGTCGCGGCTTTCGATACAGCTGCACCCCCGACGGTTACCCTTGTGGGGCATATTTTTAAAGAAGCAACCGTTTGCCTTGCCGAGAATATCAAGCGTCAAACAGCCTTCCGTTTTTACTCCGTAATCAGAGTAATCGGCGTTGTTGCCGCAAATTTGCACGGGAATTCCGTATTTACAGGCGATTTTCCCCAGTTTTTCGGCTATTCTGCGCTTGATTTCGGCAGTGAGAACTACGGTTTTAGGCATAGAAGTTCTCAAATGCGGCTGCATTTCGATAAAACCGATAATACAGCGGTCGATATAGCGTGCAAGACGGTCGCAGAGATATTCGAACGTTTCGAAGTGCCGTTCTTCCGTATACGTTTTGCTTAACAGAATAGGGGTATAGCGCCAAGCGACTTTTTCCTTTCCGACGAGCCGCACGAGCGCTTTCAACGTGTCGACGGAGGTGGGAATATCGGGAATATTCGGTTCCAGATCCTTTCCGTAGGCGGTAATCGTGTAATGAAAGTAGGTACGGTAGCAACTGTAAATCTCGTGTAGACGCGAAAGGGCGGGCGCGTAGTTTTTTGAAGTGAATGCTACCGCGTCTACCTCGTTCGGACTCAAGCGATAGCTGATCACCTTATCGGGAAAGAGCGGATTTCTCGAATACGCCAACCCCTCGCGGAATCTACGAAAGAGCCACTCGGTGTAACAATTTACGATGTCCGTTCTCGTACCTACGTTAATAACCATAATTCTTCATCCGCTATAATGAAATATAGAAAAAACCCACGCATAGCATGGGTTTTTTCTGGTGCCGCTGATCGGGGTCGAACCGATACGGTATCACTACCACTGGATTTTGAGTCCAGCGCGTCTGCCAATTCCACCACAGCGGCAAAGACATTAGAATTATATAATAATTTTGCGGAAAAGGCAAGCGTTTTTCGTTATCTTCTTGCAAAAAAAACGAAAGCGTGATACAATGTTTATATGGATAAATTTGTATTGATCGACGGCAACAGCCTTTTAAACCGAGCTTATTACGCAATGAGCGTGTTCAGCACGAAGGACGGGCTTCCTACAAACGGAATTTTCGGCTTTATCAAGCTTGTCTTTAAAATTCTCGAAGAGAAGAAACCAAAATACTTTGCCGTTACCTTCGACTTACACGCTCCGACCTTCCGCCATAAAATGTATGACGGCTACAAGGCAACGCGTAAACCGATGCCGGAAGAGCTTGTCGCGCAGGTTCCCGTATTAAAGGAGTTGCTTGCTGCAATGAATATTAAAACCGTCGAAAAAGAGGGCTATGAAGCGGACGATTTATTGGGTACGCTCTCCCGCAGCGTTCAAGGCGTGGAAACGTATATCTATACGGGCGACAGGGATGCGTACCAATTAGTGAAGGAAAACGTCGCCGTATGCTTTACCAAACGGGGGGTCAGCGACGTCGATTTGCTGACGAACGACAACTTTTACGAAAAGGTCGGCTTAACGCCCTCACAGATTATCGAAGAAAAGGCATTGATGGGGGACAGCTCGGATAATATTCCCGGCGTCAAAGGCATCGGACCGAAGACCGCCATGGAATTGTTGCAGCAATTCGGTACGGTGGAAGCCATTTACGGGAACCTCGACGCACTTTCGCCGTCCGTGCAAAAAAAGTTGAAGGAGAATAGGGAGAGTGCTTTCCTTTCCCGCACGCTCGCTACAATCGATTGCACCGTACCGATAGACGTTTTGCTCGATGACTACCTGCTGGAAATTCCGTTTTCGGAGGAAGCCCGTAAATTTTTTGCAAGGCTCGAGTTTCGTTCCCTCGTAGACAGCAGTTTCTTCTCCAAGGAGCGCGTCTCCGCTGTGGCGGGAACCGTCTGTACAAGCGTACAGGAAGTGCTGCCGCTTTTAAACGGCGTATCGGAATTTTCATTCTGCATCGAAAAGGACGGCATTCATCTTTATTTTCACGGAAAGGAATTTATTTTCCCGTTGCGGGAAAATTTTTTAGACGTAGGATTTTTTCCCGAGGAGCTGAAAGAGCTATTTACCGCGTTATTTGCGTCGGACAAGCGAGCGCTCGTGCCCGACGTAAAGTCCGTATCCCGCTTTTTAAACGAGCTTGGTGTAACCGTTTCCTGCGACATGCAGGATGTATTGCTTCTGCGTTATTTGGGCGACTCCAATCTTCGTCCGTCCGATTCCAAAGAATTCGCAAAGGATTTCGCTCTTCCCGAAAGCGACTGTGCTTACGGGCTGAAGCTTGCATACGACGCCGCCGTCAAAAAGACGGAAAATACGCCCGAAGAAAAACTTTATCGCGAACTCGAGCTTCCGCTCGCATATATTCTGCTCGACATGGAAAATACGGGCGTAGCGGTAGACATGGAAAAATTTCCCGTATTTTCGGAAAAGTTCAATAAAGAGCTTGACGCGCTTTCCAAGCAAATCTACAATCTGGCGGGAGTGGGTTCTTTTAATTTGAATTCTCCGTTTCAGCTTTCGGAAATTCTATTCGAAAAACTCGGTTACGACGCAACGGGCGTCAAAAAGAATGTACGCGGCGGCTATTCTACCAGCGCCGACGTACTTGAAAAGCTTGCCGAAAAGCACGAAATCGCCCGCTTGATTTTAAAATACCGTGAAATTCAGAAATTGCTTTCTACCTACGTCGACGGAATCCGTCCGCTCGTCAAAGGCGGAATCATTCATACGACCTATCACCAGACGATGACGACGACGGGCAGACTTTCGAGCGCTAACCCAAATCTGCAAAACATTCCCGTCCGCAAGGAGAACGGAAGGGAGTTGCGAAAGCTGTTCGTACCGCGGAAAGGAAATATCTTCGTGGATGCGGACTACTCGCAGATCGAGCTGCGCCTGCTCGCGCATTTTTCGGGGTGCCGACCGCTCATAGACGCCTATAACCACGGCGACGATATCCACGCGGCAACGGCAGCGCGGGTGTTCAACACACCGATTCGCGAAGTTACGGTCGATCAGCGGCGGCGGGCAAAGACGGTAAATTTCGGTATTATCTACGGCATGAGCGCATTCGGGCTTTCCAAAGATTTAAACTGCTCCACGACGGAAGCGCAAATTTTAATCGACAGCTACTTTAAACACTACTCCGACGTAAAAGAATACATGAACGATAATGTGAAAAAGGCGAAGGAAGAGGGCTACGTTACTACCATTCTCGGCAGAAAACGCTACATTCCCGAGTTGCGTTCGTCCAACTTTAACCTTCGCGCCTTCGGCGAGCGGGCCGCAATGAACATGCCGTTGCAGGGAAGTTCCGCCGACATCATTAAAATCGCAATGCTTCGCGTCGCCGAACGGTTAAAAAGGGAAGGGCTACGCTCGAAGATGGTGCTTCAGGTTCACGACGAACTTGTTCTCGACGCGCCATTGGACGAAAAAGAGGCGGCGGCAAGTGTTTTAAAAGAGGAAATGGAGGGTGCGATTTCTTTGAAAGTGCCGCTCATTGCGGATGTTTCCGAAGGAAAAAGCTGGTATGATGCAAAATAAAAAAATTGCCGTTACGGGCGGAATCGGCAGTGGCAAATCGGTATTTTGTGCTATTTTGAGGAAAAAAGGTTTTCCCGTTTTCTCCTGCGACGAAATTTACCGGAATTTATGGCGGAACCAATCATATCAGCACGGACTTTGCGAGGTATTCCCCGAGTGCGTGCAAGCGGGCACAATGAATAAAAAATTGCTCGCCGCCGCCGTTTTCGGCGATAGAAAGAAGCTTGAAGCGCTTAACGCTTATGCGCACCCGAAAATCATGCAAACGCTGCTTGCCGCAATGGAGGGGGAGGGCGTATTCTTCGCCGAAGTTCCGCTTCTCTTCGAGGGCGGGTTCGAAAGCCTGTTCGACGAGGTGATCGCCCTGCGAAGAGCGGACGACGCCCGCCTGTCGGCAGTTGCTGAGCGGGACGCAGTTACGACGGAAGAGATAGCCGCCCGCATGAACAGTCAATTCGATCCCGCCAAGCTTTCCGAAAAGAGGTGCATTATCGTCGAGAACAACGGCTCCCTTGCCGACTTGGAAAAAAAAGCGGAAGGAATCATCGCCTTGTTGAATAATATTTAAACCGCCGATCCGTTATAGGATCGGCGGCTTCTATTCTCTTATAGCCTTCCTTGCATAAAGAATACTCTGCGATTTTTAAACGACCGCTCCCGCTTTTTAAAATCCCATTTCCGCAAGCTCTTCGCAGACGGCATAATAAAACGAATACACGAGTTCCTTTTTCTTTTTCGGAACCATAAAATCCACCACTTGGCTATGCGACAGAGAGTCGGATATGCAATCTCCGCGGTAAATTTCAAACACAGAGGAATCCGCAGGCACGAGTCCGTCCGTCGCACCGTTGTGAATGCTCCGTGAAAAGATAAGCGGAATGCTCATAACGAAATCATCTTTTACTTTTTTAAGCGTTGAAGAGTAACTTTGACAGTAAACTTTATCGGAAAAAGGAAACGAATCAACGTCGTCGTGTAGCCGTAGCTCCTTGCATACATTGTATGCATCCGGGTGCTTATCCCCGAATATTCGATACCAAAAATTGACCCAAAAAGCAACCGTTTTCAAAAGAAATTTCGGATATTTCATAATTCTGCTGGCAACGGGCGAACCGAAATGCGGCGTACACAGTGTAGTCAAAGAAGCGATTTTATCCTGCATTGCAAGCTCACGAATTAAGTATTTACAATCAAGCCCGCCTTTGGAATGGGCAATCAAATTGATTTTTTCCGTATTCTCCCGTTTTAAAATATCTTCGATTTGCCCCTTTAACTGTTTTGCGTTATTTTCGATTGTTCCGAATCCGTCGTGTCTTCCGACATGAACGCAATATCCTTGCGCTTGCAATTTTTTCCCAATTTTTCCGAACGCATTAAATATTTTGCTCTCTTTAAAAATAATTCCGTGAACGAGTAAAATCGGATATTTCGTTTTCAAAACCGTCTCCGTTGATTTTTGGGATATTATAGCACATAACGAAATTAAAAGCAATAAAAAATAAAAAGTCGGCAGGGATTAACTAATACCCCAAGGGGTACAGTTTGCGTGTACCCGAAGTTAAAACAACTTAGCTTGCTAGAACGCGAAAATCCGTCGGCTTACAACGCGCTGTTTGAAAGCAAGCAAAAACCGCCCATACCATCGCCGAATAATTGGTGGTCGAAGTAAATTTTATAGGAGGAGAATGTATAGAGTAAACTATGCCGAGAAAGAAAAAACTACCAAATACCGATTTTGATATTCCCGAATATCAGCTTGAATCTCTTGCGAGAGTATTGCTACCGATTATGCAGGAATATCTATCGTCTGAACAAGGACAAAAAGACTATGCCGAATGGACGGCAAAACGACAACTGAATAAACAATCAAATAAGAAAGAATCCCGTTAAAGTGTATAGGGATAACCGTTGAAGAAACGGAACAAGAAAACCGCCATAGCGTGCGGTATATAAATAAAATAGTTAATCGAAGAAAGATTTAGAAAGGTTGCGCCGAATTTCATAAACCTAAACAACGGTAAAAGCCGATAGAGCAAAATACTCTATCGGCTTTTTTCTATTTGTTTCTTAATAGTTTTTCAAGATTGCCAAATTGAATATCGTTTATTATCGGCAATATTTTTTCGGGTGGCAAATCCCACCAACGCATAGATAAAAGCGCATTTATTGTATCGTCAGAAAAACGCTTGCGTATAGGTTTTGCGGGTACACCGCCCACAATGGTATATGGCGGTACATCTTTTGTAACAACGGCACGCGCACCGATTATGGCACCGTCGCCAATCGTTACACCCGCTAATATTACCGCCTCATAACCTATCCATACATCATTACCGATTACAATGTTACCTTTATTGTCCCACGCTTTATCTGCCCATAT